>Ga0255773_10001257_pt1 | contig 26003 bp, 29 predicted proteins | sample 011ome_17_FD_179971 | JGI IMG/M metagenome (GOLD analysis project Ga0255773, IMG submission 179971) | Coastal salt marsh microbial communities from the Groves Creek Marsh, Skidaway Island, Georgia - 011502XT metaG (version 2) | ecosystem: Environmental > Aquatic > Marine > Intertidal zone >...
TTAACATTACTAAGAGGTAATTTAAAATGGCACAAGCCGCTTCAAATCCGGCCTATAGCGTAAGCTTTCAAGGCCAGAATAACCTAACAGGTGACGTACGTGACCTGTTTCTCAAGCTGTATGCAGGAGAAGTCCTAACAGCCTATGAGGAAAAGAAAGTCCTTATGGATAAAGTGCGTACTCGCACAATCTCAAAAGGTAAGTCTGCTTCATTCCCAATGACAGGCCGTGCAACTGCTGAATACCTGACCCCTGGCAACGAAATCACAGGTGGTTCAATTCGTGCAGGTGAGCGTATCGTCACAATTGACGACTTGCTTATCTCAAGCCAGTTCATTGCTAACATTGATGAAGCTATCAACCACTACGATGTACGTTCAATCTACTCAAAGGAAGCTGGTATTGCACTAGCTAACGAAGCAGACCGTAACGTAGCTCGTATGCTTGTTAAAGCTGCGCTGTCAACTAACGCAACAGCCGCTGCTGGTCTTATTCAAGACTACAAAGCTTTCACTGAAGAAGACTTTACTTCAAATGTCACCATTGGTACAGCTACTGCTGACTCTCTTGATCCAGCAAAGCTTGCTAAGGCAGTCTTTGATGCCAAGAAAACAATGGACATTGCTAACGTACCATCAGACAACGCTGTAGTTGTCCTTCCACCAGCACAGTACTATGCACTGATGGATGTAACTGATGGCTCAAAGCTGACATACATGAACCAAGACTTTGGTGGTAACGGTTCAATTGCTTCAGGTATGGTTCCGTCAATTGCAGGTATTCCTGTAATCATGTCAAACCATGCTGATGTAACTAACCTGTATCAGAACTTTACCACAGGTAATGCTGATGAAGGTAAGACAAACGACAACCAGCCACTAGCAAACACTGCTGGTTCTGGACGCACTACTCACTATGACCTTCCAACTGCTGCTGTAGATGGACGCGACATGGTTGCAGAAGCTGCTAAGTTACGTGGCTTTGTCTTTACACCAGAAGCTGTTGCTACTGTCAAGCTTCTTGACTTGGGCATGGAGTCTGAGTACCAGATCAACCGTCAAGGCACACTCATGGTTGCTAAGTACGCAATGGGACACAACGTCCTGCGTCCTGCATCATGTATTGGTCTTGTAGAGGTCTAAGAATATTGGGGGTAGCTTAACGGCTACTCCCTTTTTTACTTTGGAGAATAGTATGGCTATTACACACGCAGGAGAAACCTTTAAGGGTTTGCGGATACCTAAAAGAACGCCCAATGCCTCTAAGTCTCATGCGGTGTTAATAGGTACTAAAGATAAGCCTAAGATGATTAGGTATGGACAAAAGGGTGTTAAGACTAATCAAACAGTAGGTCAACGCCAAGCATTTGAGAATCGCCATAAAAAGAATATTGCTAAAGGCGAAACGAGTGCAGCATATTGGGCTGCAAAAACTAAATGGGACCCAGCTAAAACAAAATCATCGTCTAAGAAATGGGTAAAGGGTAGTTAAATGGCAGGAACAAGTAAATTAGATGCAGTCAATACAATGCTATCTGCCATTGGTGAGGCACCAGTTAGTAGTTTATCATCAGGACTAGTTGAAGCTGAGATTGCAGAAAGTATTTTAAATACTATTGACAGAGAAGTACAGTCTATGGGCTGGCACTTTAACACAGAATTAAACAAAAGTTTTGCTAAGACAGTGGCAGGTGAGATAATTTTACCTGCTGATATTCTTAGAGCAGATGCCACACTAAAAGCTAACGCGCCTAATCTTGTGCAGCGTGGCTTAAAAATGTACGACAGAGTTAATCACACTTTTATTATTAGTACGGATGTTGCCCTTGATGTGGTAATACAGTTAATATTTGATGATTTACCAGAAGTAGCAAAGCGTTATATTGTACTACGCGCTACTCGTATATTTCAAGATCGTGTAGTAGGTTCTAACACATTGCACACTTTCCAAGAAAAAGATGAAGAACAGGCTTTAGTACAATTAAAAGATTTTGATAAAGCTGCTGATGATCATAACATCTTTGACAACTATGATACCTTTAGCATTATTGATAGGCAGGGACGGAGAACAATCTAATGGCACTCATCAGTCAATCTATCCCTAACCTTATTAATGGTGTATCACAACAGCCACCATCACTACGTCTAGCTACACAAGCAGAACTACAAGAGAACGCTCTGTCTAGCGTGGTAACAGGATTGTCTAAGCGTCCTAGTTCTGAGCATGTTGCTGATCTAGGTACTATTTCTGATCTGGATAAAGCTTTTATCCATACTATCCGTAGGGATGAGAATGAGTTCTACTCTATGGTGGTAGATACGGCTGGTACTATCAGGGTGTTTGACAAAGATGGTGTATCTAAGACTGTTACCAATAACGCTGCTAGTTATTTATCAGGATTGACTAACCCTAGCTTAGAGCTAGCTGCTGTATCTATTGCAGATACAACCTTTATTGTAAACAAGAATACAACAGTAGCCCAAGGCACTGCCACAAGTCCTACACGTAACCCTGAGGCATTAGTATATGTACGTCAGGCTGACTATTCTTCTACATATCGTTTAAAGATTACTAAAAGTGGAACAACAGAAACAGTAGAATTTGCTACAAAGTCCTCAACACAAGACACTACTCCTGAGACACAAAATGCAGAACGTGGTGCATCTACTGACTTGATTGCTGAAAACTTAGATACTTTTTCAGCTACTGCTGTAGACACTAATCTTTATGAAAACATTACTGATGCTAGTGCTATTTCAGGTATTACAATTACTCGTTATGGCTCAGTATTACACATTCAGTCAACTGATGCCACAGACTTCCAAGTAGAAGTAGGTGACTCACATGGTAACGAACACCTTCTTGTATTCAAGGATGAAACACCAGACTTTAAAAAGCTTCCTGTTGAGGGACCAAATGATTTTGTTATTGAGGTATCAGGCGATAACCAAAAAGCACAAGATGATTACTATGTTAAATTTAATGACGGTGTGTGGAAAGAAACAACAGAACCTAATACCCTTATTGACTTAGATGCTACTACCCTTCCACATAAGTTATCAAAATTAGTTAGTGGTGACTTTCAGTTTGATGAAGTTAGCTATGCTGACCGTCAAGTAGGTAACGATGATACAAACCCCTTCCCCTCTTTTGTAGGTTATACTATTGCTGATATTTTCTTTCATCGTAACAGACTAGGTTTACTAGCTGATGAAAATGTTATCTTTGCTAGAGCAGGTGAGTTTGTAGATTTTGATTTCTTCCGTAAGTCAGTACTTGCGCTTGTAGATAGTGACCCTATTGACGTAGCAGTGTCTTCTAACAAAGTTAGTATCCTTAAACATGCTGTACCTTTTAACGAGTCACTATTACTTTTCTCTGATCTAACACAGTTCAAAGTTACTGCTGATCCTATCCTTACCCCTGAAACTATTAATGTAGCTAGTACTACTGAGTTTGAAGCTAGTCTTGTAGCCAAGCCATCACAGGCTGGTAAGTATGTATACTTCTCTTCTAATCGTGGTGCCTTTTCAGGTATGTGGGAATACTTTGTAGACACTGATACTGATGTCAATGATGCTACAGAAATTACAGCGCATGTACCTCAGTATCTTAAAGGTGTTGTAACAAATATACAAACATCCTCTAATGAAGATATGCTTATTGCACAGTCTACTGATGATCCTAAAGCTATTTATGTTTATCGTTATTACTGGAGTGGTAGAGAAAAACTACAGTCTTCATGGTCACGTTGGGTATTTGATGGTGATGTAATAGGTGTATCTTTTAACAGAGCAGATATCTTTTTGTTAATTAGACGTAGTAACAACTTGTTCTTAGAAAAGATTAATTTGTCTGTTGATAGTGCTACAGTTCATACTACAGGTAACTTTTCTATTCATTTAGATAGACGAGTAATGTTAGAAACAGGTGGACTTACTACTATACCTTATGTAGACTCTAATGTAATATATGTAGATCAAACAGGAAAAACTATTTTACTTAGTGAGGTAGCTGCAAAGTTAGCTAACTCTGAGAAAGTCTTTGCTGGTATTCCGTTTACCTTTAAATACCAATTCTCTGAGCCTGTACTAAAGCAAGATAACAAACCTATTACTACTGGACAATTACAATTAAGAAACTATGCTGTTGTTTATAATGATACAGCCTTTTTTAATGTAACTGTAACGCCTCTTAAACGTACACCATATGTGCGTACCTTTACAGGCCGTGTGGTAGGTAGTGGTGCTAACATACTTAATCGTGCTGCTATTGAGTCTGGTACATACCGTTTTGGTGTGTTAGGTAAATCTAGTTCAGTAAGTATTGTATTAGAAAGTGATAACCCTCTACCCTGCATCTTCCAATCAGCAGAGTGGGAAGGGTTCTACGTCCTACGTTCAAGGAGACTATAATGACACTACATGTGAGAGCAAGTGTACAGGCTGATGTAGATCATCTGGCAACAAACCTAAGACCAGAAGATACACAGGAAGTACTAGCCTCACATGGTAGTGTTAAGGTAGCATTACAAGAAGGCTTTGATCACTCAGAAGAATGTTGGACTATTGTAGTAACAGAAACAAATGAACTAGCTGGTATGTATGGTATAGTTGGTATAGACGATATGACAGGTATGCCTTGGCTACTTACAGCCCCTCCACTAAAAAAAGGTTGGCGTCAATTTGCACGTGAATCTCTGCCATGGATTAACAGGCTAAACAAGAAGTATCCAGTATTAACCAATGCTTGTGACGCTGAGTATACAGAAGCAGTGAATTGGTTAAAGTATATAGGATGCGTATTCATTAAGAGACATGACACGTGGGGTGTTGGTAACAAGACCTTTTTAGAATTTGTGAGGATATAATATGGGTATTATGACAGCACTATCAATCGCTAAAGGAATAGGCGGTTTTATAGACGCTTCTAATAAAGCTAAACAACAAGAAGCTTACTACTTACAAAACAGAATTAATTCAGCACAGGCTAGAGACCTGCAAATACAAGGTTTACAAAAACGTGCTGTTCAAATTAGCGATCAATATTCACAGAAAAAGCAAGACCTAGTTATAGCTGCTTTAAAACGTGAAGGTACTATGATAACGGCTAGTGGTGAGTCTGGTTTAGCAGGTCAAACAGAAGCTATAAAACTTTCGCAAGCTGAGTCTGATAAACTCAAGGGACTTGATATCTACACTCGACAAGTTAATGCTATCTTTGATGACATAGAAGTACAGAAGCTAGGATTAAACGCTCAGATGTTACAAAGAATTAGAAGTGTTCAACGTGGTGTACAACCAAGTCTAGGTATGGCTATATTAGGAGCAGCTTCTTCTGCTATTTCATCAGAGATAGAAATAGGTGATCAAGCAGACAGTATTTTTAGCAATATTTTTGGTGGTGGTGATAAGCTTGGTAGTCAGACTGCAGCGTTTACCCCTGTTACATATAATCCTTCATCAGTATGGCTAAACGCTGGCTCAAGTGTACTATAGGGGAAACAAATGGCTAAACAAAGAGTACTAGTAGGTGAGCTTAATGCTCCCACAGAAGTCACGCCAACAGCACGTGCTGTAGATACCTATGTATCCCCTGAAAAACCTATAGTTCAAGCCTCACCTTTATCTCAATTTCTTGATGCTATCTCACCACTAACTAATTTAATGCAAGAAGAAGCAAAGAAAGCAAAAGCACTACAAGAACGTGATGAGTTAAATGGTAAGAGAGCTAATGAACAGCATCAAGCTGAGATGGCTGCAATTAATTTAACAGCTAGATTAAAAGAAGACTGGATTACTAACCAAAATAATTGGTTGTCCTTGACTACTGAAGAAGCAGCCGAAAGAGTATCAAGGCATTATTCTGACTATAGAATGAACTTAGATGAAGCACAGATTAATCCTCTTGCTTTACAAACCTTTGATCAAAAAGTTGACCAAGATAAACTTCTATTTATGTTTAATAACTTTGGTCCTGAAAAGCGTAAGCGTAACATAGAGCAACAGGATCAACAATTTAACGATACAATCAGAAGAGCAGGTAGTGTAGCAGAGGATGACCAAATTGTTCCTGCCATGGTTGATGCTTTTAATCAGCACGTAGTAGTGACTGGTGGTGACTATCGTAGAGCTAATGATCTAGTAATAGCTACTGCCCTAGTGGAATCTAAAAGAGGCAGAACAAATTATCTTAAATTTGTAGATGCTATTCAAACTAGAGATGGTAAGTCTCTTAGAAGTATTGATAGGTACGCTGAAGACTTTAATACAATTGATGCTAACGTAGCAGCTTCTATTAAAGCAACAATTAAAGTTAATAAACCGCTTATTAAGGAAGCTGCTGTAGATAAACTAGTAGCTGACTCTATTGCTACAGGTAATCCTACAGGTGCAAAGGTAGGGGAAAAAGTCATAGTACCTGATGGTATTGGCGGTACAATTGAATTTACTGTTACTAAAGAAATGGCAGGAAATTCAGCAGATAAACAATTCTTTATCGCTGATCAATTTTTAAAAGATGAAATAGAAGCTCTTGAAATAGCTAATTCTCAAGGACGTAGTGATTTAGCTACTTTTAATACGGTGATGGAAAACTTTAAACAACAGCGAGTTGATTTAGAAGCACGTTTTTTTAACACACATTACAATCCACATGACATTGTACCAGCTAGATATAAGCTACCTATCACTGCAGGACTACCCTTTTTACAGGGTGGGGATGTAAGCGAAGGTAGCCAAGGAATAGATGCTTTAGGTAATGGACTAAAAGCTATTAGAGATTTTAAGTCTATGGGTGGCAGCATGTCTACCTTGAAACTTTCTAAAGAACAAGAGTTTAAAGTAAATGCTCTAAATGGTTTGTTGGAATCAGGTAGAGAACTAAGAGACATTGCTCCCTTTGCATCTAAACCTATTCCCCAAGATTTTGGGAGAGTGGAGACATTAGTAACTGAGGAAAGAGTTAAGGACACAATTGATACAAGTTATTTCTTTGATGGTACTAACATAGATGAAGCTCAGATTGGATACCCCTCGTTATTGATGGATGTTCAGAAACAAGCTAAAGCTATTATGTTTATGTCAGAGGTACCTATGTCAGCAGAAGAAGCTGTTGCCTTAGCTATACCACAAGTTAGAGATAATTACCTTACACTTAAAACTAGTCAATGGGATGCGTTTGCTTTAGGCGATCCTAGACACTTCTCAGTGGTAAAGAAAGTATCTGGGCAACTTAATTCAGAAGCTAATGAGGAAATACTTGATGATATACTTACACGCACGTTTGATAATGACCGTGTAAAAGAAATCATAGCCCCTCGTTTAGCAGCCATAGGATCGTCTACTACAGGTTTCTTTGATCCTGATATGGCTTTTGCTTGGCAGCAAGACTCACGCAATACTAACATGTTAAATCTTATGGCATACGCAGAGGGTGACTACAGCCGCATGGTACGAGTAGGCACTGTTAATCTACAGACTTTAACATCAACTAGTTCAGTAGCGTTTGCTAACGAGTTAGCTGAGGAATTAAATAAATCTGTAGAGCAAGATGATACAGCGGAACTAATGTCTATTGAGGCACAGAGACTTGCAGAAGACTCTGGTATTACTATAGCACCTGCACCTACTGGTTACATTAGTGATCCAGTGAGTAGAGCTTATGACGCCCTTAATCAAACTATGGACATGAGTAGTTCTACACTACCTTCTCTTATTACTTCTGCTGGTGCATCAGAACTATTACCTGAAAATAAACCCACAGAGTTAACAAGGGCAGTAGATACAGTTTTATCAACAAAAAACATTTCTGCTGAAAATGTAACTAAGATTATGCAAACCATAGTCCAACACGAAACTGGTGGTACTATGGACCCTAAGACTATACAAAAGTCTGATAAAACTACAGATGGTACAGGACCAGCAAGAGGCTTACTACAATATGAACCTGCTAGATTTCTTACCTCAATAACAAGGGCAGAAGAATGGCATAAAAAAACAGGTAAAAAATTACCTTCTTGGATTACTAAGTTAGGGCCAAAAGTTAGAGGCAAAACATTTAAACAAGTGCAAGATGCTATTCTTAATCTTTCAGGTGAACAACAAATTGCTTTAGCTATTTATGATTTACTTGAAGCCCCTAATGCTGATTTTAGTAAAGTAAATCCTAGTGATCTTCAGTCAATTGCAGAGTTTTGGGTAGAAAACTGGTGGATTGGACCTAAAGGTACAACACAAAAAACTAAAGATGAAATGAAAGAGAAATTTATTGCTTCAGTTAAATCATCTTTCTAACGTATAACTAGGAGTACTATTTATGGCTGACGAAAATCAAGAGTTTCTAAAAAGCCTTGGGTTTAACACAAGTGTTGCTTCTCCTAAAGTTGACTTTGTTAGTGACTACACTATGTACAAGGCACAGAAGGAAGCAGAAGAAGAAGTAGCAGACCTTGGATTTTGGGACTTAGTTGGTAAGCGTCAGGCTACTCAAGGTACATTTATGAATGTAATGGGTGAGATTGACCGCCCTGATTCAGCAGGTGCTACTGTACTTACTGCACAGGATGTAACCAACCTAACAAGTGGCTTTAGTGACAGAAATGCAATTGAGCGTATTCTTGAAGAAGCTTCTGAGAATGGTATTGAACGTGCAAGATATCTAGCCAATGAGTTTAAAAAGACTAAAGAAGCCAATCGGCTCCTTGGTCTGGCTGGTGTTAAGGGTATAGCTGCACAGGCTGTATCTGATGTATTTGATCCTGCTGACATAGCAGTTATGATAGGCAGTGGTGCTGCTTTATCTTGGGCTGGTCCTCTAGGGGCTGGCTTGGGAGCAACTGCTGCTAAGACAGGTAGTCTACTTAGTAAATTTCGTAAGGGAAAAAACTATGCGGCTTTGTTTGGTGGAGTTACAGCAGCAGAAACATTAGCACTTGAGCGTCTAAGACAACAAAGTAACTACGAGACTACTAATGAAGACTTGTTACTTATGTCAGCTATTAGTGGTACTGTAGGTGCTGGTATTGGTGGTTTTATCAATCAAAGTGCCAAGCGTCTAGCTATCCAAACAGCACGGCGTAAGTTTGTAGATGAAGAAGACCTTACTCCTGATGAACTAAATCTTATTTTTAGTAACAGCGATGAGGTACTTGGTCCAAAGTATGTACAAGAAGCAATAGCACGTGATGATTTTAAAAACCGTTCAGATATAACCAGCGGAACAGAGGCTGATGCTAGGACTTTTGAACAACTAAGCCCTGAACAGCAAGCTGAAGTAGCAGTAGCACGTGGTGGTTTCCAAAAGTCACGTGGTTTAATCTCTGCTATGGCTAATCTATCAGGTAAGGACACTGTAGCTGAGGTACGTTTCTTAGGTGGTAAGCTGGGAACAGCCTTTGCTGGTTTCTTACCCAATGCAGATGGTAGTGTAAATGTAGCTAAAGCAGGTGCGTTAGAAGCACGTGACTTTATGCAAGCACGTTTTCGTGGTTTACCTGCCCCTGCTATTGAAAGAGCTGTTAAGCAGTATAAAAAGCGTGTACGTAAAGAGGGTATATTAGATAACAGAGAGAATGATTTATTTGAGGAAGCTTATGATGCTTTACGTTTTAACAAGCAAGTAAGTCCAGAAGCACAGATGATAGCAGACGCTATGCGTCCTAACATTGAGGCTTTAGGTAAACAAGCTGTAGAAGCAAACGTAGCAGGTTTCTTTCCTGATACTCTTTTAGATATTAAAGACTACGGTTTACCTCGCCTACGCAGTCAAGTTAAGATTAGTAAACTAGAAGATATGCTAGATGCAGATAACTCTGTGTTTGATGAGCTAGCTGAAGCAGCTATCCGTAGAGGACAACCTGAAATTGAAAGAAAAGTGGCTGCTAAGTTATCTGCTAAGAAGGGTAAGGCAGCTACTAAGCAAGAAATTGATACCTTTATTAAGCGTTTGGCTTCTGGCTACATGACAAAGTTTAGAGACTTTGAGGGTAAGCTAGGCATGAAGATGGGTAGCAATGACTTAGATGTAGATGACTTTAAGGAAATCTTACGTCAAGCTGGCGTACCTGAGGATGAGCTTGATTTTATAGCTGAACTTGTATTACACAAAGGTAAGGATGTAAAGGGTATTGGAAGAGCAAGACCTCGCATGGTACTTGATGAAGATGCTAGTGTAGATGTAACCATTCGTAATGGACCTCGCAAGGGTGAAATTATGACACTTAAATTCTCTGATTTAGTAGAAAAGAATGTTCAGAACATTTATGATACCTATGTCTTCCAGATGTCAGGTGCTATTGCACTAGCTCAAAGAGGTATTGACACTAATGACATTGGGTCTACTTTTGCTACTCAGTTAAACAAAGCTATTACTGCTGGTGCTACTGAGCAAAACAGGCGTGGTCTTGAGTATATGTATGATATGGTCAAGGGTACACACATCTATCGTTCTGACATGGGTGCTACAACGCTTAGGATGATGAACAGAGCTAGAGAGGTTAGCTATAGTGTAAGTATGGGTATGGCTGGTATGGCGGCTCTTATGGAGCTTCCTATGGTCATGGTTCCTAACTCTATTGAGATACTTACAAAGACTATGCCTCGCTACAAGCAACTTTTACGTGATGCACGTAGTGGCGAGATTAAGGATAGCTTAGGCAGAGAAATGGCAGCAGCAACTGGTATTGGCTCTGATGGTTTAGTATCTAAGTTCACTCGCGCACAAAGTAGATTTGAAGGTGAAATCTTTGAGTCACGTAAGACTGCTGGACAATTCACACAGTTAGACGAAGTGTTAGGTAAAAGTAGAGTATTTGTCTCTATGATGTCTGGCTTAACTGGTGTTACTGATATGTTACGTAGAATAGCAAGTCTTAACTACGCAGTAACATGGGAAGTAGCAGCACGTAAGGGTGATGTACCATTTTCAGATATTAAGCTAGAACAGCTTGGTATCACTAAAGAAATGGCTTTGAATATAAATAAGCAGATTGTTAAACATGCTACATATTTGGATAAAGATAAAAAGATACTGGACGCTGTAAACCTTGATAGGTGGACAGACAAAACCGCCGCTGATATATTCGCTATGTCAGCACGTAGGGATGCTACAACTAGTGTACAAGAAATGAACGCTGGGTCAGTCAATACTTGGCTACGTAGTCCTATCGGTATGACTGTGTTTCAGTTTTTGTCTTTTCCATTAGCCTCACTAGAGCAACAAGCAGTTCGTATGGGTGTTCGTGCAGCTAACGGAGATGCAGCAGAGATAGCTCGTACAATGCTTGTCACTACTTTTATGGGTAGCATGATGTACTACAGTCGTTCTTGGATGAACTCTGTTGGACGAAGTGATCAAGCAGACTATATGAAAGAACGAGTAAAAGCTGGTAACTGGCTAGTTGGTACTATGAACCAAGTTGGTCCTGCTTCTTTGTTTAGTTATCTTTATCAAGTAGCTACTGGTACTATGGATGGTAGCACAAGAGCTATTACCCCTGCATCTGTCTCAATGGGACTAGGTGTATCTAAAGGTTTAAAGGATTTATTTTCGTCACTTGGACCTGATACAGAATTATCTGAAGGTCAACTTAGAAGTATGTTAAGGGTTCTTCCTTTTTCATCCCTCTATGGGGCTAGGCAAATTCTAAATTCTTTAGCATCACTAAAAGAAAGTTAATAAGGAAAACAAATGCCTTTATCATATGAAAATTATACAGGGGATAATGCGACTACGCAGTTCTCAATCCCCTTTACATATCAGAACACTACTGAAATTAGTGTAACCGTTGACGGTGTGGCTGAGACAGGTTTAACTTTTCCTTCTAGCTCTACTGTACAACTAACCTCAGCACCTGCTACTGGTGCAATTGTACAGGTTCGCCGTACTACAGACCTTTCAGCACGTGCGGTTGACTTTGCGTCAGGCTCAGTGTTGACTGAAGAAGACTTGGATGATTCAGCTATTCAGACCTTCCACGCAGCACAAGAAGCTAAAGACGTAGTTAATGATACTATTACACTTGATACTGACTTAAAGTGGGATGCAGATAACAAAGTAATTAAGGATGTAGCAAATCCTGTAAACTTACAAGATGCTGCTACAAAGAACTATATCGAAAACACTTGGCTAACTACCAGTGACAAAGCTCAACTTAATTCTTTAAACATTGCAAACCTAAATTCTGTTGCTACTAATCTTACTGATGTAAATACAGTTGCTACAAACATCTCAGATGTTAATGCGTTTGCTCAAGTGTACCGTAGTGGAGCAACAGACCCAACAACAAGTCTTGATGTAGGAGATTTGTTCTACAACACTACCAGTAACCTTCTCAAGATTTGGAACGGTAGTTCTTGGGAAACAGGTGTAGCTGGTGCTTCTGGATTGCTTCCTTTAGCTGGCGGTACGATGACAGGAAACATTGCTTTCTCTGGAAGTCAAACTGTAGATGGGCGTGATGTTTCGGCTGATGGTAACAAGTTAGATAACATTGAAGCCAATGCGGATGTAACAGATGCAGTTAATGTAAACCCTCTGGTTGACGCACACCTAAACACAAGTACAGCTACAGTTGATCAAGTGTTAGGATGGACTGGTAGTGATTACGATTGGGTAGATAATGATAGTGGTTCTGGCGATTTGCTAGCAGCTAACAACCTGTCTGATCTTACTAATACTACAACAGCAAGAACTAATCTAGGCGTAGCCATTGGGTCTGATGTACAAGCACATTCTTCTGTTTTAGATGGTACTACAGCTTCATTTACTACAGCAGAAGAAAGCAAACTAGCTGGTATTGAAGCCAGTGCCACTGCTGACCAAACTGGAGCAGAGATTAAAGCAGCTTATGAGGCTGAAGCTAACACTAACGCCTTTACAGACGCTGAAAAAACTAAGCTGACTGGTATAGAAGTCGGTGCTACTGCTGACCAAACTGATGCTGAGATTAGAGCAGCCGTTGAAGCAGCAACAGACAGCAACGTGTTTACAGATGCAGACCATAGCAAGTTAAATGCTATTGAGGCTGGAGCTACAGCAGACCAAACTGGTGCAGAGATTAAAACTGCTTATGAGGCTGAAGCTAACACTAACGCCTTTACAGATGCTGAAAAAACTAAACTGACAGGCATTGAGGCTGGAGCTACAGCAGACCAAACAGCTTCAGAAATCCGTGCGTTGGTTGAAAGTGCTACAGATAGTAATGTATTTACAGACGCGGATCACACTAAACTCAACGGTATCGAAGCTAGTGCAGATGTAACTGATGTTACTAATGTAACTGCTGCTGGTGCGTTAATGGATAGTGAGGTCACTAACCTTGCTCAAGTCAAGTCATTTGATAGCTCTGATTACGCTACAGCCGCGCAAGGTACCACGGCTGATGCAGCATTGCCACGAACCGGCGGTGCAATGACTGGGGCTATCACAACCAACTCGACTTTTGATGGGCGTGATGTGGCTACAGACGGAGCCAAGCTTGATGGTATTGAGGCCGGAGCTACTGCTGATCAAACTGGTGCAGAGATTAAAACCGCTTATGAGGCTGAAGCTAACACTAATGCTTTTACTGATGCTGAAAAGACTAAACTAACAGGCATAGAAGCATCAGCTACTGCTGACCAAACAGCCGCAGAAATACGGACATTGGTTGAGAGTGCTACAGATAGTAATGTTTTTACAGACGCTGATCACACAAAACTAAATGACATTTCTGTAGAGCTTTATGGTGAAAATCCTGTCAGTGCTACAGCACCAACTACTACTGGAAATAACGATTTAGCAATTGGTAGCGGTGCAGAAGCAATAGCAGGTGTTGTTGGTTCTGGTGATGCAATAGCCATTGGCACAAGTGCTTCTGCTGAGAGAGCTGCCGTTGCAATAGGTAAGAATACTGATGCTGGTGAATACGGTGTGGCTATTGGCTCAGACGATTTAGGTGTTGGCGCAGTAGCAGATAGACGCAATATAGCTATAGGTGGCGGTGATGGTGCTGCATCAGCAACAGGTGGGTCTGGTCAAATTGCCATTGGAGAAAACGCTGCTTCTACAAACAATTTCTATGGAACAGCACTTGGACAGGACTCACTTGCATTAGGCAATGGTGCTTTTGCTGTGAATAGGTCTAGGGTAGGTTCTGGTGAGTTTGGTACTGCAATCAACATAGGTAGTAATACAGCAACCTATGGTGCATTAGGGAATTTTACATTTGCCGTAGGTTATCAAGCAAAAGCTTTAAATGCAAAAGGTGTTGCTATAGGTTATCAAGCAATCAGTACTGCAGCTAATGAAATTGCTCTTGGTGACACATCTGCTACTGTGCGGATTAGTGGTGCTTATACTCTGCCAACAGCAGATGGAACTAATGGTCAAGTAATGACTACAGATGGTTCTGGTACTGTTAGCTTCACTACTGTATCTGGCGGCGGTGGCGGTGGTGCAAGCACCGAAATCCCAATACTAGCAAAAACAGCAAGTTACACTGTAGTAGCTGGAGATGCTGGTAAAATAGTTAGTTTTTCTGGTGGTGCATATACTGCTACGCTAACAGCGGCAGCTACGCTAGGGTCTGGTTTCTTTTGTTATATAGAAAACAATGCAGCAACTGGTCAACAAACACATACTGTAACGATTGACCCAAATGGAAGTGAAACCATTGATGGTCGAACAACCTTCATTGTACGTCAAGGTGAGCGTGTCCAACTTGTTTGCGATGGTAGCAACTTTAGATTAATATCTTCATTCCATCGTGGCATTGCAACAAATATGAGGACTGATTTTTTCAATCCTCCACAAGCACTTGGGGACGAATCAGTAGCAATTGGTCTAGGGACTATAGCTGGAGTTGGCAACACTAGTAATGCAATTGCAATAGGTACTAACGCTCAAGCTGGCAGTGCTGCTACAGCAATTGGTGGCAGTACTAATGCTGGTAGTAGTAGTTCAACTGCTTTAGGTAAAAATAGCGGCGGTGGTGGTTCTGTTACTGCTACTGGTTCAGGAGCAATGGCTCTTGGTGGTTCTCGTGCTTCCGGCACAAACAGTTTAGCCGCAGCAATTACTAACAACACAGCTAGCTATGGTGCGACTGGTACTGTCAGCATTGCTATAGGAAGATTAGCAAAAGCAACAGCTCAAGATGCAGTAGCAATAGGTGATACACCACAAGCCACTGGTAATAGTGCGATTGCTTTGGGCAATTTGGGGGTTGCTAGTGGAACAAAATCCGGTGTTTTTGGCGGCGATGGAAATGCTGCTTCTGGCAGTAAATCAGTAGCAATAGGTGGGTATTACGCAGAAGCAAGAGAAGAATCTAAAATTGCCTTTGGCGGCGGTTATATTGGAACAGGGCCGGGAACCAACGCTTATCAAGCTGGTTTGTTATGTATGGGTGCCGACACAACTGATGCAACAGCAACTATTTTAAGGTCTAGCAACACTGCTGCTGGAACTACCAACCAAGTTATCCTTCCAAACAATTCGGCGTTTTCTTTCCACGGCACTATTGTAGCCCGTGAAAGCGCAGCATCTGGAACAGATTGTGCAGCTTGGAAAGTTGAAGGCTTAATCCGCAGAGAAGGTTCTGCTGGCACAACTGTGTTGGTCAACTCAGCAACAACTGTCCTTGATAATACTCCAAGCTGGGGGATGGCATTATCGGCTGACACCACTAACGGTGGATTGAAGATTGAAGTCACCGGAGCAGCAGCAACCAACATTAGATGGGTTGGAACAATTCACACATCTGAAGTCACATACGCTTAGAAGGAGCAAACTAAAATGGCTATTCAAAATAATATCGCAGAAGGCAACAGCCAATACGGCATTGCTTTCAACAACGCATACTACCGTATCGTAACTGCAGCAATCTCTCGCCAACGTGGAACAGACCCAAAGTTCGAGGTAATGATTGACCTGTCGGCTTACGCAACGTCATCACCAACGGATGACACTCGCGAGGTAGACTTTAAACGCTATCACGCAACCCTAGATGACATTAACGCAAGCAGCGGTGATGCCTTTTTGGACAAGTGCTATAGCTGGGTAATGACGCAAGATGATATGGCTGGCTCTACAGCCGTTTAAGGAGTAGACGATGGGAATTGTAATAGATTATTCCAGCGGCTTTTTTGAGGCGTCACCGGCTGGCGAAAATGTTGGAACTATTTCCAGCGGCACCTTAGACCTGTCTACCGGCAACGTGTTCTCTGATGCGCCATCAGCCAACGTCACTTACGTCTTTAACAACCCACCAGCTAGCGGCACTGCCTATGGCTTTACGCTCAAAGTAACTCCATCAGCGACAGTAACTGTGACTTGGCCTGCGTCTGTGGATTGGGCTGGCGGCACTGCGCCGACTGCACCAGCAAGCGGTGAGACAGATGTCTTTACGTTTTACACGCAAGACGGTGGGACAACCTATTACGGCTTTCAGGCTGGGGATGCAATGGGATGAGTGTAGCTAGGCTAATACAGATGGGTACGGCTGGCGTGTCTGCTGGTGGTGGTGAAATCGTGTGGAATGACCCTGACATAGCTATTGCGAGTTATGATAGTGTAAGTCTTAGTTTAAGCCCTTATACCGCTATTAGGGGTCTTTTTCTAAAAGACGATGGAACTAAGCTTTACGCTCTTTCTGCTGGTGACACTGATGTAAAGGAATATAATTTAAGTACCGCTTGGGATGTATCAAGTGGAACCTATAATCAAGCCTTTGATGTAGGTAATGAAGAAGGAAATCCTAACACTATCTTTTTCAAAGATGATGGCACCAAGATGTATATCTTGGGCAGGAATGGAGATGATGTAAATGAGTATAATTTAAGTACCGCTTGGGATATAAGCAGTGCTTCTTATAGTCAAGTTTTTAGTGTTGCTTCACAAGAAACTAATCCATTCGGTATGTTTTTTAAACCTGACGGTTTGAAGCTGTACATTATTGGATTAATAAATACCACTGTTTTTGAATATACTCTGACAACCGCTTGGGATGTATCAACCGCGTCCTACAGTTCAAATTCTTTTAGCATAAGCAGTCAAGACACAGCCCCACGAGAAATTAATTTTAACGATGATGGCACAAAAATGTGGATGCTTGGAGCTACAAATGATGCTGTATTTGAATATGATTTGAGTACAGCTTGGGATGTAAGCAGTGCATCTTACAATTCAGTTTCATTTTCTGTTTCCAGTCAAGAAACTTCCCCAACAGCATTTCGTTTTAAATCTGACGGTTCAAAAATGTATGTCGTTGGAGCCTTGAACACAGTCTATCAATACACAACACCAGCCGCAATAACTTGGAGTGACCCTGACATAGCAAATTTAAGCTATGACAGTGTGAGCCTTGATTTAAATTTAGCTGCCAATCTCAGGGGTATGGTTTTCAAACCTGATGGTACCAAACTTTATCTTGCACACGATACAGGGTTTGACAGTATAAAAGAATATACTATGTCTTCTGCTTGGGATATTTCTACTTTATCCCTTAATAACAGTTTAGACCTTACTGGTGTCATAAATGCTACTTTTGGAATTTATATTAAACCTGATGGTTCAGCTTTATATGTTGTTAACGGCGGTTCTGATAGAATTGAGAGGTTCAACTTTTCAACAAACTGGGATATATCAACAATATCTACTCCAGCATCACAGACTTTTAGCATAACAACGAATAACAATAATCCAAAAGGTATGTTTTTCAAACCAGATGGAACCAAAATGTACGTTTGTGGAATGGGTGCAGATGGTGTGGTAGAATATACACTTTCAACGGCTTGGGATATTACAACAGCAAGTTATCAAAGCCTATTCTCTACAGCAACGCAGTCTGTTTATCCCTCGTGCGTTACATTTAACGAGGATGGCACAAGGATGTACATTACAACATTTTCTTCTTCATCTGATATTTTTGAATATTCTCTTTCGACTGGGTGGGATGTATCTACTGCTAGTTATAATTCAGTGTCTTACAATGACAGTGTACTTGTTGACCCCTATATTCACGCATTTAAAAGCGATGGTAGCAAAGCATATTTTATTGATGACACAGATATAATTTACCAATACACAACATAAAAGGAGCAGTTATGCTTTTAGTTAAAACATCAAACGGAGAGGTAGATCAATTTCCATACACGATCGGAAACCTACGCCGTGACAATCCTCAGACCAGCTTTCCTAAAAAAATTGGCGGTGCAATTTTAGCCAGCTATGGCATATATCACGTTATGCCGAACGCAGAGCCGGACTATGACGCTCTGGTTCAGACCTTGGTTCGTGATGCCCAGCCGCAAAAAGAAACACGCATACGTCAGGCAGACGATGAAGAACCTGCCGATGTAGCTGTTGGTGATAGCTATGAAACAGGGCGTTGGGTTATTGGCTACACTGTATCAAACAAGACACAAGCCGATGCTGAGAAAGCGGTGCGTAACCGGCGTGACACATTGCTAGCTGAAACAGACTGGATGGCTTTGTCAGACGTTACGATGTCTGATACAATGACCGCCTATCGCCAAGCCCTGCGTGATATTCCAGCACAAGCTGGGTTTCCCTTAAGCGTAACTTGGCCGACAAAGCCGGAGTAAATAAATGAAAATGACGCAGGAAGTTACACCAGAACTACGTGTTGCTATAGAATTAGAAGCACACGAAAAGGAATGTGCAGTACGCTATGCGTCTGTTGAAGATAAACTATCAGGTCTCGACAAAAGATTGTGGAGACTTGAAGCAATGATAATGGGGTCAACGGTTATTATAGTTGGTCTTGCAGCCTCTTTGATGATGAAACTGTAAGGAATACTAATATGGAACCAATCAGTACTGCCCTAGCTGGGATTGCACTTGTTAAACAAAGTGTAGACTTTATCAAGACACACATTAACACTGTTCAAGATATTGGACAAATAGCAAGCCAGATTGATGACTTGTTCACAGGCGAAAAGCAAATACAACAAGCCAGAAACAAAAAGTCTGGCGGTGGACTTGGGGATCAATTTGGGGTAGATACTGTAGCTAAGGAAGTCATAGATGCTAAACTCGCAGCAGAAAAGTTGCAGGAAGTAGCTAATATGATTGACTTGCGGTTTGGTCACGGTACTTGGAAAGGTATTGTAGCGGAACGTGCTAAAAGATTACAAGAACAACGTGAAGCTCAAGCTCAAGCTAGACGTGAAGCTATACAAAAAGCTCAGGAGTTTGAGGAAACAATGAAGACTATTGGTATTACTGTTGCTATACTAGCAGTATCTATAGGTCTTTTTATAACCGCTATGGTTTCTATAGCAAAGGCGGCTAATTATGTTTAAAACATTTGTACTAGCTTGTAGCTTGTCTGTTCCAACAGATTGCTGGGAATTTAGGGACGCACGTGGTCCTTATAAAACATACGAGCAATGTAAGTCAAGAGCCTATGAGATGGGTAACGACATTATGTTAATGCCTAATAATGATTTACAACCTAAAATGTTTAAGTGTATTTCATTAAAAGGACAACAATTATGAAAACTTGGAGTAAACTAAAATGCACCTTCATACTCTTATCTACACTTGGATTATTTGGTTGCGAAAACATAAGTATGTCAGATATGTTTACGGCAAGTGGAGCCTCTGGTGGGGCGGCTGTTGCAAGCATTGTAACTGCGAATCCTGCAATCATTGCTGGAGCAACAGGAGCAGGTGCGCTTGTGGGAGCAAGTCTGATTGAAGAAGACAAAAGTCTTAGTGTAGAACAGATAGCCGAAGTACAAAATCCTTGGCAAGCTTTATTAGTAGCTTTAGATCAAATACTAGCTAATGCTTTTGAACTTGTTATAGGTATTAGTATAGCTGTCTTTGGTATCCCTATGCTTATTACTTACCTTGTAGGTAGAATGAAACAGCGTCCTGAAGATGCTAAAGCTATTAATGAACTTGTGCATAAAGTAGCAAAGATGAAGGAAGAGTAAAACATGAGCCTATATGAAAACATAAACAAACGTAAAAAAGCTGGTACTAGTAGACCTAAGAGTAAGTCTACTGTAAGTCCTAAAGCCTACGCTAACATGAAAGCTGGCTTTCCTAAGACAGACAAGTACAAGAAGAAAAAGTAATGACAGAAAAACAACTGATAGACAGCTTGCATGAGGCTGTCACCCAAGAACTGCTACTACGTGTACGCAGTGGGGAAGCTACAGCTAGTGAACTATCAGTGGCTGTTAAGTTTCTTAAAGACAACGGCGCGTCTTTGGATGTCATCATGGCAGAAAGTCCTATGGCTAACTTGCTGCAGGACTTGCCCTTTGATGTAGGGGAGCAACTGCAATGAGAGAAGGTCCAAATGCAACATTACTTACTACAGAAGCAACATTAAACAATAGTACATGGACTAAATTAGTTAATACTAATGTTAATCGTACTTACATGTCTATACTTAACAATGCCTCAACTTATCCTATACGTATAGGTTTTGGACAAGATACCGTAGAACCTACATCAAGTTATCAAATCTTAGGTGGACTGGCTACTACTAGTAGTTCTTCTTTATCTAATATCGGTGTTTTTAAATTTGGTATACATGACTCAGTACAAAATGTTGAACAAACAGTATGGGAATATGGTGGTATCTATACATACCCTACTACTGCTGTAGTTATGACTGTAACCAGTTCTGCTGGTGCTGCTGATAATGGGTGTGAAATAGCTGTTAACGGTTTAGATGAAAACTATAATGAAGTTACAGAAGTCCTTACACTTTCTGGTGCAGGAACTGCAACAACTACGACAACCTTTATTAGAGTTTTTCGTGGTTATGTAGCAGGTAGTCAGGATACTACAGGCAATGTAACTATTGGTAATGGTGCTAACGTATATAGTTACGTTAATGCTGATAATCAAACACTACAAGCTTTTTATACAATACCTGCTGGTTATACAGCACAATTGTTACAAACAGACCATACAATTAGTACAGAGCAAAACAATAAGTTTGGACAGATACGTATTATAGTACGTAGACCAAACGGTGTGTTTAGAACTCAAGAAAGTTTTACTATAGATAATGGTTCTGTCAGTCGTATTTACAGTACACCTATTTATATTCCAGAAAAATCTGATATTGAAGTAAGGGCTATAGCTTCAGGAGCTAATGCTTTTTTACACATTTCTTCCACAATAGAACTAGGTCTTACTAGTACTGCAGTAGATTTTTCTAATAGTTCAAACCAGTATGAATTTAAAGTAGCTCCTATTAATACTGTGTGGGCTAAGACTACATCACCTGATCCACATACTATCAAAGTAGTACATGATGACTGATGTTCCAGAGCAACTTAAAGACTTCAGGAACTTTACATACCTTGTATGGCAACATTTAGGACTACCAGAGCCTACTCCTATTCAGTACGATATAGCACACTATCTACAGCACAGTCCTAAGCGTTGTATTATTGAGGCTTTTCGTGGTGTAGGTAAATCTTACATTACTGCTGCTTACGTAGTACATCAGCTACTCCTTGATCCACAACTAAAGTTTATGGTGGTGTCAGCTAGTAAAGCAAGAGCAGATGACTTCTCTACCTTTACTCAGCGTATTATTATGGAATTACCTATATGTCAACATCTAGTAGCTAAAGATGGACAACGGTGGTCTAAGATAGCCTTTGATGTAGCTCCTGCTAAGGCTTCTGGTTCACCCTCAGTAAAGTCTGTAGGTGTTACAGGTCAGCTTACAGGTAGCCGTGCAGACATTATCATTGCTGACGATGTGGAAGTACCTAACAACTCCATGACCCATATGATGAGAGAGAAGCTTGGAGAAACAGTAAAAGAATTTGATGCTGTTCTCAAGCCCTCAGGTAAGATTATATACCTTGGTACACCACAGAACGAGATGTCTCTCTATAATACACTGCTAGCACGTGGCTATGAGATGAGAGTATGGCCTGCTAGATACCCTACCCTAGAACGCTCAGAGAAGGCGTATGGGGGCAGGTTAGCTCCTTTGCTGTATGATTCTCTACAAACTAACCTAGAGGCCGTGTATGGGCTTCCTACAGACCCTAAACGGTTTGACGATACAGACTTACTAGAAAGAGAACTAAGTTATGGTAGAAGTGGTTTTGCTTTGCAATTTATGTTGGATACTTCACTATCTGATGCAAACAAATACCCCCTTAAACTAAGTGACTTAATGATTTACTCATGTGACAAGGATACTGCACCTGAGAAACTAGTCTATGGTATCTTCAAACCACTACCAGAGCTACCCAATGTAGGTCTTGCAGGAGACAAGTTCTACGCCCCTGAGGACACTATAGGACGCTCTGAGTACACAGGTAGCATACTTGCAGTTGACCCCTCTGGTAGAGGCTCTGACGAGACTGCATACGCTGTTGTAAAGATGCTTAACGGTTTCCTACACGTAGTTGACTGTGGTGGCATTGAAGGTGGCTATTCTGAGAAGACATTACAACACCTCACTGACCTCGCTAAGATACACAAAGTCAACATGGTGTTGGTTGAGAGTAACTTTGGTGACGGAATGTTTACTGAGTTACTGAAGCCTTACTTAGTTAATACTTATCCAGTAACGATAGAAGAAGTAAGACATAGTAAACAAAAGGAACAAAGGATCATTGATACCCTTGAGCCTGTAATGAACCAACATAGACTTGTAGTAGACCCTAAGGTCATACAAAAAGACTACGATAGTGTACAGCATATGCCACCAGACAAAGCTGCTAAGTACATGCTGACCTACCAGATGACTAGGATTACTAAACAAAGAGGGGCATTGGCTCATGACGATAGACTTGACGTTCTTGCTATGGCAGTGCAGTACTGGACAGACCAGATGGCTGCTGACGCAGATACACAAATACAATCAAGAAAAGAAGAACTACTAGATAATGAACTAGATAAGTTTATGTCTCACCTTAATCTAGGTACTAAAGATACAGGTGAGTCTGGTTGGCTGTCACTATAGGTTTTTCTAAACTGTACCTATAAGGAAGACCCCCTGTTACCTATAGTATAGGATATGTAGTAAGTAGGAGTAGACTTAAGGTTACTTATAGTGGACTTAGAGTTTATACTTCTACTTACTACTTTCTAGTTTATAACTAGGTCATTAGAATAAGGCAGTATTATGTTCATATATGATATAGTGTTGAAGATATGTTATACTTTACTGGTACTCTGGTTGATCTATATGTTCTCTATGGCACTCGCTAATGACATATGTGACTGTGTGAAAGACTTTGATGGTTGGTGGAAGGTGTCTTAATTTTGGTAAAAAAATCTGAGGGGGTATATAATAGTCATAAGGTGTGCGTACCCCCCATGCCGCGTCAAACATTTGACACTTTTAGTCTACCCTAAGTTTCTATGGTTACTCTAAGTAGTCAATAAGTTGACGAAGTTAGGCACCACTAAGACTTTAAGTAGACTTTAAGTAGATTATGAGTGGCTTAAAGTGTTTGGCGTGTCTGTCTTTCTCTATCTATTTTTTTGCTTATATATATACTCTCTCTCGCTGCATTTATTTTTATTTGTTTTTTTCTCATTGTGCCTTATTTGTGCCTTATTCTTATTCTAGTCTATTGAGACTGAAGGAACACAAGAAGCTTAACCAGCGACAGACTACTTGTTAGATGATACAAGGTTAAGCAACGGAAAGGTGGCTAGCCAGCATAACTTCAGTAACTTTTAGAAACGCAAAGAAACCAAAGAGGTTAACATGCTAAACATTATCAGAGATTATCTAGTCGGTACACCAAAGGCAACCTTGCAAATGGTGCAACCAATACCAGTCTTAACTACTGATCTAGTACAGTTTAGACGCACGACTAAGCGATACGGTAAGATTGGGACATTTAGTAATAATCAAGGTTATCTTATGTCCAACCGTAACCCTATCAATGGTCAATTTGCTAAGGTTAAATAGATGATTGACAAGCTAGGCTAGTCTATGGCAGGCTAGTCTAGCAATCAACAAAGGAGCTAAGACAATGGCTAAGGATTATAATGGTTATCCATCATGGAACGCATGGAACGTGTCGCTTTGGATTAACAACGATGAAGACTTGTATAATTTTGCAAGAGATACAGTTATTGAGAAGGGCTATGTGCGAGGTCTTAAGGTATTGACTAAGCATTGGCAGGGTGCTAGGACTATGGATGGCGCTGAGTTCAATAGGCGTTCAATCAAGTTAGCTATAAGGGACATAGTATAATGAGACAAATTAGCAAGTATTCAGCTTTTGCCTTTCTTGATAGGATTGTCAAAAGAACAGGCAACAACACAGAGATCACACGCACTGGCTTTGTTGAGACTGACAACAAAACAGGAGAGACAACGACAAGCGAAGCCTACTTCATGAAGCTTCACGGTAATGACATAGCATGTCTGCAACCAACTGATGGTGGCTATAATGTCAAACGATCTAAGGCTGTCCATATAAGCTTGGCAGGATGGAACACAGTAACGACAAGAGAAAGGCTCAACACACTGTTACGCGTAATGGGTAAGAGTAACTTGCACATCGTCCAACATAAACACAAGCCATGCCTTGCCACCTTTGTAGGTAACAAGAGACTAGTCTTACCTATTAATGATCAGCGTTGGTATGATGTAACAGAACTAGAACACATGGCTCACCTATTAAAAGTTAAGGATAAGGGGTAAGACAATGGATAAACAATTACACCTATACCTAATGGATGATGGTAAGGAATACATGCTATCACTAGCTTGCACTGATGGTCAACATTCCATCACCTTGTTGGAAAGCATACCATCAAAGGGTAAGGGCTATGTAACGGTAGGTCAGCCATACTATACTGATGATCTCGCTGAGTTCTTTGAGATACTCACTGATGCCTATAATGGTGAGTTATCTATCTTTACGAATTATTATGAAGTAGAGTTTGAGAGTAGCAACGACAACAAGCTAGTACTAGCAGTAGACAATGACTAGCTGTAATACATTAGCCTGTGTTTACAATCAGTTACAAGTACTAGAACCTCAAGACTATTTTGTGGGTTGTGTTCTGTTACTGTATGTGATAGGAATAGTGGTAGTTTTAATCGTAGCAGTGAAGGGGTAGAGTAATGGTATGGGGTGATCCAGATATGAAAGTGAATAAAGTAGTGACACATGAAGACTATAGATTGATGGCAGAGTTTGATATAAACATGTCAAGAAACGAAGCTGAACTATCAATCAAGCTTTCCGATATATATCGTAGGGCTGGTGTACAGAAAAGTGATTATCCAATGGACTTGTTTGAAACATGAGAGTAACACCAGTACATAGAGCAGTAATGCAATCAAGAAGGAGGCAAAGCAATGAGCAGCTTAAAGGTAAGACTAAAGATGCTAGAAGTACACAACAAACTACAAGATGTGACCAACACCTTTGCAGAAACTCAAGACATATGGATGTCGGACTTATGGAAACTAAGCGAACTTAAGCATGAACTAGCAAAAGAGTTTAAGTTCAAGGCACCAAGGGATAGTGAGGGTAGGGTCATGCTGCATCGTGCTGACTGGATACTAAAGGAGAAGGGAGATTGATGATGGAAGAACTACCACTTGACCATGAGCCTAGCCTTGACCATTGGGCAAAATGTATTGCTGATGATGACATAGCCACAGGCTATCATACTAATTGGGATTATGCCTATGAACAGGCGTGGCATCAGCTTGATGCTGAGTACAATTATGATTATGAATACCAATGGTATTAAAGGAGATTGATGATGCCTAACTACAAGCACCAGCTATCGCGTAACAAGTACGATGATGCCTATATCATGGGATATCACAACGGCTATCACGCTGTTAAGTATGACAACCAGTATGATCCAGAAGAACATAGTAATTATCACATCAAGTTTAAGATGGGGTATACAGAGGGGAAGTTACTGCGTGTAAAGGAGGAGAGAGAGTCATGAGCATGGGGTACACTAAGTGTCCATACTGTAATAACACAGGGGCTGAAGCCCTGTACGCAGTAGATGAG
>Ga0255773_10001258_pt1 | contig 25999 bp, 22 predicted proteins | sample 011ome_17_FD_179971 | JGI IMG/M metagenome (GOLD analysis project Ga0255773, IMG submission 179971) | Coastal salt marsh microbial communities from the Groves Creek Marsh, Skidaway Island, Georgia - 011502XT metaG (version 2) | ecosystem: Environmental > Aquatic > Marine > Intertidal zone >...
TGATATCGAAGACGATGAATCCTAGTTTTTAAAGCTTTGAGCCGAGTCGAAGGCTAACTGGCGGCTCTTAAACTTTTTTTTACCGGTCGTATGCAAGGGCTACGACTCATAAAAAGAAGAAACATCAGCTTGAGGTCGATTGATGGCACAAACAAATAAAACAATCATCTTGGCAACGCCTGTTCTTGTTATTTGCGGCTGGTTTGCTTACGACTACCTCGCGACCAATCTCAAATTTATTCCGACAACCGACGAAGAGCGCGTGGCGATTCGTGCTGAGGTAGCCGCACAAAACGAAAGTGCGTTCTACCAACCAAAACAGCACCCGCGATCCGTAGCGCCCGCAAATCCCTTAAAAAACGTCTATTTTGGTGACCTGCACATTCACTCGAGTCTGTCGGCGGATTCTTATCTGTTTGGCAATCGTCGTGACCTTGACGATACCTACCGCTTTGCCAAGGGAGAGTCGACAACGATCGCCACGGGTGAAGTTATCGAACTGACACGTCCACTCGATTTTGCTGCCGTCACCGACCACGCAGAGGGATTTGGACGGGTCTTGGCATGCTTGGAGCCGGCGACACCGGAAATCGCCAAAGACTGTGAACTGGTCAACAACCCGACCTTACTGTCGTTTCTAGAACTGAGGGCGAATGTAGAAGATCGCCCTTTGGTCGAAAATCTCAGCTACTTTGGCAACGATAAAGGCGTTGAGCGGCAGTACCACTTCGACACCTGGCGCCTGATCAAGGAGGCGGCTGAGCGACACAACGAACCGGGCGTGTTTACTACCTTTGCAGCCTACGAATACTCCCCTGCGATGGTCGACCGCGGCAAGCACCACCGAAACGTGATTTTTCGTGGTAATTCAACACCGGACTACGCGGTGTCCGCCTACGACGCTGACTCCGAGATCGATCTCTGGAGGCTGTTGGATTCGACATGCCGCGAAGGCTGTGACTTCCTGACGATTCCCCACAACCCCAACAAAAGTTGGGGCTTGGCCTTTGCCAGCGAAACCATTGACGGCATTCCTTACACACGCGACGACTGGCTTTTGCGCGAGAAATTCGAACCGCTCGTAGAAATGTTCCAAATAAAAGGCAACTCTGAATGTGTGATTGGCTTCGGTGCGACCGACGAAGAGTGCGGGTTCGAGCAGTTTTTCCCCGTTTGTGAAGAAGGCCAGACGACGCTGTGTATTCATCCGACATCAATGGTGCGCGATGGCTTGAAGAAGGGTTTGGTGCTCGAGGAGCAACTTGGCTTTAACCCCATGAAATTTGGTCTCATGGCCTCGACCGATACGCACAACTCAAACCCGGGTGACGCTGAGGAATGGGACTACCGCGGATCTAATGCCTACATGGGGTCCCCTGCTACTAACCGACTTCAAGACGGCCTTCGCCAGCCAAAGGTCACCAATCCGGGCGGCCTCGCCGCGGTCTGGGCATCCGAGAACACACGCGATGCGCTATTTGACGCGATGAGTCGTCGGGAAGTCTATGCGACCAGCGGAACGCGTCTTACACTTCGATTTTTTGCCGGCACAGACCTACCCGCAGACCTCGAGGAAACCGGCGACCTTGAGGTTGCCTATGCTCGGGGTGTCCCAATGGGGGGAACTCTGGCCGCAGGAGCCGGTGCGCCAAGGCTATTTGTTTGGGCGACACAGGACCCCGATAATGCGCCACTCGCAAAAATACAAATCATTAAAGGCTGGCTAGAGAACGGCGAGGCACGTGAGCAAGTGTTTGATGTTGCCTGCGCCGATACCCATGCCACTGATACCTGCATCTCCACTACAGCCCCTGTCGATCTCAGTGACTGTTCCTGGTCTGACACTGCAGGCGCACCTGAGCTTCGCGCGGACTGGGTAGACCCTGATTTCGAAGCCGCTCACAACGCGTTTTATTACGCGCGTGTTATTCAGATCCCTACCTGCCGCTGGACAACCTATGACAGCCTGCGACTTGGGCTTGCACCGCCTAAGGATGTCCCTGCAATGGTCACAGAAATGGCCTGGAGTTCACCTATCTGGATTAGCGCTCAGGGTCAGTAACGCTGTCAGCCAGCGAGGCTGTTTTCTCTGGCTTTTTAAGTACCAGCTTTTTGCTCCTTTGCTCGCCACCTGTTGGCTCGTCGGTTTCCCAACGAGCACAACGGTCAATGGGCACGTCGCCCTGCGGGTTACTCACCGTATGTGCAATGTTGTAGTCACCCGCTCTTAGGGCAGCTCGCGGTGATACCTCCTCGCTGAGGCATTTAGGAAAGTGAGGTGCTGTATCGAGACCCAGTTCCTTCTCAAGCTCGGCAACCTCCCGCTGCTCAGGGGTTGCGCAGGCAACGAGCATCAACGCCAGTGATACCAAGCTTAATTTGTGTCGCATTCGACTTACCTAGACTCCAATGACAACAGCCTATTATGTGCAAAAGGAGTTTTCGAGAGCAAAACGACTTGTCTAAAAGGACGATGACAGAGTCGGCCTCTAAAGCAGTGCGAGCAAGCGGACTTTTAGGACAACTCTGGGAGAGAGGATTTGATCAATACGTTAATGTTTGACTGTTGCGTCTTTATATCCTTCTGTCCGTTGCCATACCCTCGCCTTTCTTTCTCCTCTCTCCTATCTCCTATCTCCTATCTCTATTTCTGCTCGTTTTTACTGCGGCTAGCTATGTGCACTTAATATCGCCTCGCAATCTGCCCTGATTCGCGCGTTGATTAATAGAATGTAAAAACCCAGCCCTCTTTGCGCCTGACAAGGCTTGAGTAATACTCTCTAGCAAATAACCAGCATAAGAACAGAATCGCATGACATTCAATTTAAAAACTACTTCTCGCAATGCATCCTTTTTGGCAGTGCTTTTCGCTGCTCTGACTGGGTACTCACCCAACGTTAGTGCCTCAGATCTTCCGGTCTTCAGCGCCGCAGATGTGTTTGAGATGGAATACGCGGATGATCCGCAGGTCTCTCCCGATGGATCGCGGGTTGCTTATGTTCGAACCTCTATGGACATCATGACGGACCGTGGTCGACGAACAATTTGGGTGGTCGATACCGATGGTGGCAATCATCGGCCATTGGTAAGCGGTCAGGGAAATTACAGTTCGCCTCGATGGTCCCCTTCAGGTGATCGGCTGGCTTATCTTTCTGATCGCGACGGTAAAACACAGTTGTTTGTTCAGTGGTTGGACGGCGGCGAGACCGTAAAAGTCACCACCTTGCCCCAATCCCCACGGAGCATTGTCTGGTCTCCCGACGGGACTCAAATAGCCTTTACGCGATTCGTACCCGCAAAACCACCGACATTGGCCGAAATGCCCGCGAAACCAAAAGGCGCGGAATGGGCCGAACCTGCGACCATTGTAGATCGCATGACGTTCCGGCGTGATGGCGGTGGCTATTTGCCTACGGGTAATAACCAGGTATTTGTCGTACCCGCAGACGGCGGTACACCTCGGCAAATGACGTTTGGAGAGTACCCCATCAGTGGATCCGTCTCATGGATGCCCGATAGTCAGTCGATTATTTTCTCAAGTAATCGACGCGAGAATGTCGAGTATCAACCTCGTCAAAACGACCTGTTCGCTGCCTCAATCGCAAACGGTGAAATTACGCAAATGACCGATCACGCGGGCCCCGAGAGCAATCCAGCAGTCTCGCCCAATGGACGCTATTTGGCCTACACATCGGCGGCGGATACTCGGCAGGGCTACAACCGGGCAGTCCTGAAGATTAAGGACTTGCGGACTGGCAAGAGTCGATCACTGACAGCCAGCCTTGATCGTTCGGTATCGGATGTTCAGTGGGCGTCTGACAGTAAAGCCTTATGGGTCAGCTACAACGACCTCGGCATGAATCGAGTCGCTCAAGTGGATTTAAAAGGCGAACTTAAGCAATCCGACATCGTCCTGGGCGGCACTGCGCTCGGTCGTCCCTACACCAGTGGCGAGTTCTCAGTTGGTGGCAAGAACCAACTTGCATTCACACTGGGTCGTGACGATCGTCCAGCGGATCTCGCCCTACTGCAGGCCGGTAAACAACCCCGCGTACTCACGGATCTCAACAGCGACCTCATGGGTCAACGCAAAATGGCACACGTTGAACGAATGACCTGGGCTTCTTCGCACGACGGACTCGAAATTGAGGGATGGATCATGAAACCACCCGGTTTCGATCCTAAGCAAACCTACCCAATGATCCTGGAGATCCATGGCGGCCCACACTCGGCCTATGGACCTAACTACTCAACAGAAGCGCAGCTATATGCTGCAGCGGGGTATGTTGTTTTCTATACGAATCCTCGCGGAAGCACGAGTTACGGCGAGGAGTTTGCGAACACCATCGATCTGGCCTACCCCGGCTATGACTACGATGACTTAATGTCTGGCATCGATGCTCTGCTGGAACGTGGCTATGTAGATACAGATCAGCTTTACGTTACCGGTGGCTCAGGCGGCGGCGTATTGACCGCCTGGATCGTGGGAAAAACCGACCGGTTCCGCGCAGCGGTGGTAGCCAAACCCGTTATCAACTGGGCGAGTTTCGTTTTAACTGCGGACCTCAACTACTACTTTGCAACCACGTGGTTTGATGCACCGCCTTGGGAAGACTACGAAGGGTATTGGAAGCGATCGCCACTCTCTCTAGTGGGAAATGTCTCGACGCCTACCATGCTACTCACAGGTGAGGCCGACTACCGGACACCAATGAGCGAGACCGAGCAGTACTACCAAGCGCTTAAACATCGTGGCATCGACACTCTAATGGTCAGAATCCCGGGTGCAAGCCACAGCATTTACGCACGGCCGTCCAACCTCATCGCCAAAGTGAATAATATCTTGGCGTGGTTTGATCGGCACAGCGGCACTGCCGAAAACGAATAAAAACGAGTTATTGACGAGAGTGATGTGATTAAACACGTACTCACTAATACGAATAGAAAATTAACCGCGATAGCGATCGCCATAACAATAAGGCAAACACATGCGATTACTGACCCGATTAGTCCCAGCAACCCTCATAACAGTACTGACCACAACAGCTTTTTCACTCTCAGCGCAGGCGGCTACAAAGGCGCAAATAGAGGCATTTGTTGATCGGCTAAAATCAGGTGATCTCGACGCCAACGTCCTGCTCTACCCAAACGCTGACAGGCGGATTGCCTTTGCCCATACCGATGCGTGGATGCCAACGAGACCGCTATATCCCTCAGCAACGCCCTATGGGTTAGACACAGAAACGGATGAGAGTCTGCCCGCAGTGACCTACACAGTCGACGGCGAGACCTTCACCGTGGCCGACTTGTTAAGCCGGGAACCACTCATGGGCATGGCCGTCGTCCATGGCAACACCGTCAAGCTCGAGCACTACGCCGCGGATCATGGCCCCGAGTCAACCTGGATCTCTTTCTCAGTCACCAAGTCATTTACGTCAACGCTGATCGGCGCCGCGATCAAGGACGGCTTTATTAGCAGCGTGGATGACAAAGTTGAAGACTATCTCCCTAGGCTTAAAGGCTCAGACTATGGGCGTGTCACGCTAAAAAATATTCTGCAAATGTCTTCGGGAATCGCGTGGAACGAGGACTATACCGACCCTCAATCCGACGTCTCAGTCGCTGGCACGCTCCAAGGCGTATCGCTCACTGACTACCTGAGCAAACTACCTCGGAAACACAAGCCTGGTACTGTTTTTAACTACAACACTGCGGAGAGTAATCTGCTAGGTGAGGTACTGCGTGCCGCTATCGGCAACTCGGCTGCCGACTACATGAACGCCAAAATTTGGCAAGGCTTTGGTATGGAACACGCGGCGAATTGGCTTCAGTCAGCTCCGTTTGCGGGCGAGACCGGCGGCTGCTGTATCAGCGCGTCTATTCGTGACTATGCGCGGTTGGGTATCTTCGTAAAGAACGGCGGAGTCGACGCCTCTGGAGAATCGATACTTCCGGAAAACTGGATGAATGATGCGACCACACCCTCAGAAGGTTTTGAAGGTTACGGCTACAAATGGTGGCTACAAGATGACGGCGCCTTCATGGCCGCTGGCATCTTCGGACAATACATCTTTATCGATCCAAAGAACGATGTCGTCATCTCCGTTCACAGTAACGCGCCCGCAGCTGTCGACACGAATTATCACGCACATGTCGATGCCGCGATGGCTGCAATCGCCGCGTCTTTCGGAGCGCGCTAATGCGCCATGGGCAGGTCACAAAATAACAGTGCGCTGCCCGTTGAGCTGCACGCGGTCCTCGCAGTGTAAACGGACTGCGTGAGACAGCGCGGTCGCCTCATTATCACGTCCGAGTGAGACCATTTCTTGAACACTGGTCTCGTGATCAATAGACCTTACTTCTTGAACAATAATAGGTCCTTCATCTAGATCCGCAGTCACGTAGTGCGCTGTAGCGCCGATAACCTTTACACCGCGCTCGTAGGCTTGGTGGTAAGGCTTCGCACCTTTAAAGCCCGGCAAGAAAGAATGGTGGATATTAATAGCGCGGCCCGCTACACGACTGCACATCTCGTCTGACAAAATTTGCATGTAACGCGCCAATACTAATAAGTCCACGTCGTTAGCCTCCATAACGCTCAAAATTTGGCGTTCTTGCTCTGGCTTGGTCTCTTTTGTGATCGGCAAAAAATGGAAGGGTAATCCGTAAAATTCGGTTAAGGCTCGACAGGTCTCATGGTTACTTACGACACCGACAATGTCGGCCGGGAGCGTATCTGAGTGCCATCGGTTCAGTAAAACGTTTAAGCAGTGATCGTAATGGGAGACCGCAATCAGCACCTTTGGCCGCTGATCTTTGGACCGTAACGTGTAGTGCATCCCATAAGAAGAGGCGAGGCTTGCAAAGCGTTCTTTAAAGGTCTCAAAGGGCATTGTCATCTGACGATCGTCAAACACACATCGTAAATGAAACGTTTTACTCATCTGATCAGAAAAATTCGAGATTTCGGTAATAAAGGCACCGCAATCCGCAAGTAACCCAGTAGATCGAGAAACCACACCCAATTGGTCTGCGCACGACATTGAGAGGATATAGGAGGTGGTATCGGCACTCATATGAAAAGCCTTTAAATCAGAAGTGGATGTTAAATTCGACGCGATCAGGAGGTACCAAGAATCAACGTAGGCACACCATGGGTTTTGTCGCGCACTGTACAAACCCGCGTACCTGGGCGTCGACCGGTCCGAATTTCTGAGACATCAAAGCCACGCTCGGTGAGTTCGCCACGAGTCGCTGCGATATTGTCCGTACGCCAGCTCAACCCGAAGAAGCGATCGCGCTCGGGGTCTAATGGTTTTGACAGGGGCTGATAAACCTCAACGATCAAATCGCCGCAACGAAAGAACATAAGGCGTGCATCCCAATTCTCGTTGGTGCGATCGAGCCGCAAATCAAGCTGTAGACGGCCACTGAGTAACGCAGAAGTGAAATCACCATCGCCACTGGCAACCACCGCATGATCAAGACCCGATAAGGCGCCCTCGCTGGGTAAATCGTCTGATCCGATGTCACGCGCTTCTGTTAAAGCCAAACTCACACTGCGAGTGGTCTCTTTATTAAGGGCGAGAAAACCATCATCCGACGCTTCATCAACGATCTCAATACCCACCTTAGGCAATCTGAGACGCGCGGAGTCTAGGTCAGGACAGCCAAAGACTAGTTGTTTGAGGCCCTGTCTCTCAGAGGTTTCAACCAATCTCAGGCGGGTATTTGCCAGCTCAAAACCCACCGAGGCATCGCCTCGAAACTCTTCTTCCTGCCCACTTCGACCAGTCAGGTTTGCGTAATCGATAGCCGCAACGGCTAGATCGTTAACACCGACAACGACAGAATCTAGCTGAGAGATCATTCGGGACATACTGCCCTTCCTTGGTTGTGATCATATAAATCAGAGACGTAAGGATACGTGGCTGTATTTTCAAACCCAAGGCTTATCGCCTGCCATAAGAAAATCACAATCAGCTTGCCAGTACATGCTTCCGTTTCAGAACAGAGAATGGGTTAATTATGAATCTCGCTGGGTTTAACCGAGCTAAGCCAGTCTCGGGCAGTCGCACTCGTTAATGCGCTTCATTCGTCGCTCTGCTCAAACGGCAACCTTCGGGATGCGTGCTCCCAACCATCCTGCAACCTGACGCCAATGCCAATAAGGCGGACCGGCATCTCACGACGATGCCAGCCCTCAATGAGCAGCTGTCGATAATCGGACTCCACCGCAGCTGTGCCAACTCGCTCGACCGTTGTGCTACTAAAGTCCGAAAACTTCAGTTTCACGAAGGCTTTATGGATGCTCTCCTCCGCCTTTGCTGCCTCAATTCGTCCGAGCAATTGCTCAAAGAGCTTATCCACAAAGGGCTCCCAAACCTCAGGCCCTGACAGATCGTCACCGAAGGTGGTTTCGACACTGATTGATTTACGCATCCGGCTGGACTGCACGGGTCGCTCGTCTTTACCCCGCGACCGCTCGTGCAGGACAACACCAAACTTCCCAAATCGGCGAATGAGATCGTGGAGTTCCCAGCCCCTGACATCAGCACAGGTCTTCAACCCGTATCGATGCATTTTCTCTGCCGTGACGGCGCCCACACCTGGGATCTTCTTCACCGACAGAGCCCCAACGAAGGCATCAACCTGTTCTGGTGTCACCACGGTAAGTCCGTCAGGCTTCTTCCAATCCGAGGCCACCTTAGCGATGAACTTGTTAACCGAGACGCCTGCAGAAACTGTGATATCCAATTCCTGTTTTACCTTCGCCCGTATCTCCTTAGCGATTTTCGTCGCCGTTAGGCTCTCTCCACAGGAATCAGTTACGTCGAGATAGGCCTCATCCAGCGACAGCGGCTCGATGATTTCGGTGTACTCCTCAAATATGCCGCGCATCGCTTTCGACGCCTCGCGGTATTTTATGAACTGAGGCGGCACCACGGTCAGGTGCGGGCATAATCGCATCGCATGGGCGGTCGACATGGCGGAGCGGACTCCGAACTTTCGCGCGTCATAGTTAGCTGTAGTCAGCACACCACGGCGCTCCGCACTTCCCCCAACTGCCATAGGGATCCCGCGCAATGCAGGGTCATCACGCATTTCTATCGCGGCGTAAAAGCAATCAGCGTCGATGTGGATGATCTTGCGCTGCATCGTGTTTCGACTCAGTCAGACAGGAAGGCAGCCATGACGCACCTACTCCTCAAACCAAGTCTTGAGGGATGGCTTGGTGACCTTACCAAGCGCGTTGCGCGGCAAGGCATCAGTAAAGAGCCAGTTCCGAGGGACCTTGTAGCCACTCATGCGCTCGCGTGACCACTTAATGAGACTGTCCTCTGAAACGGGATGTGCCAGAACGACAGCGGCGGCCACTATCTCGCCCCATTCATCATTCGGCACCCCAATCACCGCAACCTCGCTGACGTGAGGGTGCTCGAGCAAAATCGCCTCAATCTCAAGCGCGGATAGCTTGTAGCCACCGGACTTGATAATGTCGATTGAGGCGCGCCCGAGTATGCGATAAGCGCCGTCATCAACGACGGCAATATCACCCGTCAAAAACCAACCATCAGCAAATGCCTTTTTGGTCGACTCAGGGTTCCCCCAATATTCTCGGAAAGCTGTGCGGCTCTTCACCGCCAACTCACCGGGTGTCGCCGGTTCAGTGACATCCTCACCACTGTCGTTGATACGCTTGATCATAACGCCCGGCAGTGGTTGCCCAACATGGCCTGGCCGACGCTCGCCCTCGTAGGGATTTGAGAGCGCCATACCCAGCTCAGTCATGCCGTAGCGCTCGAGAAAACGCTGCGAGGTCAACGCTTCCCATTCCTCAAAAAGCGGAACGGGGCAAGCGGCGGACCCTGAAACATTCAGCCGCATAGCCGCAAACCCCTCGGTAATTTGCTTTTGCACTGGGGTGTCGAGAGTCTTCAAATAGGCTATGAGTTTGACGTAGATGGTGGGCACCGCCATGAAAATCGAGTAGCGACCCACCGCAACCTTTGAGCAAACCTGCTCCGCGTCAAAACGTGCGTAAAGATCCACCATCGCACCCCGCCACAGCGCACAAAGCAAAACATTGACGATGCCGTGGACATGATGAAGTGGAAGAAACAATGGAATGACGTCTGTCTCTCGCCAGCCCCAGGCCTCAATCAACGAAACCACCATCGCCGAGACGCTTGCGACCGTGTGAACTACGCCTTTGGGTTTGCCGGTTGTACCACTAGTAAAGACAATTAATGCGCCCTGCTCTGCCATCACCGGTAACACAGTGGGCATATCTGCCTCGGGTAAATCGTTGACGGCAAGTTGCTCTATACCCAGTTCGTCACAGACGTCATCGAGTGCCTCAGAACGCATGTCACCTGGAAGAAACAGTCGTCTTACACCCGTAACCGACAGACAGTGCGATAGCTCGCCCGCACTTGCATGAACACTCAACGGCACGGCAATACCGCCCGCCGCAACAACACCAATAATCAGTGCTGCGTAGTCAAAGCTCGCTGGATACAGAAATGCCACTCGCTCTTCGTCTAACGAGTCCGCCCCGTTCAGCAGGCCGGCAACAACGCGCATCACCTTGTCATTCAGTTCATTGTAATTAAGGCGCTGCTCACCATCGACCAGCGCTGTGGCCTCACCCGCATCGTTTAGGGAGGGAAACCATGTCACCGTTTCAGTGCTCACCGGCAAACACCCACAGAAGCATTCCGCCAACAATTAGTGGAAGAGCGAAGCTCAAAAACAAGCTATACATACCCCAATCGGCGGAAATGAGGGCCGCCGCCAACAGTGGCGATGCGATGGCACCGGTTCTTCCCAGCCCCGCGGCCCAGCCGACACCCGCGGCGCGGACATCGCTTGGATAGACCTGCGTTGCTAGTGCATAAAGACAGGTGAAGCCACCATGCAAAAACACGCCCCCAATAAACATCAGTGTCATGAGGCTCGCCAGCGCCGTCGGCTCTGTTAACCCGACGTAAACCAATACGCCCCCCGCAGACAGAAAGAACAGTGAAAGCAAGGGCACAAGTGGTAAGCGCGTAGTGAGAAAAGCGAGTATCAAGATGCCGGGGATCGCACCCAGATTGAATCCGGTCAGGGCCTCGATGCCCTGCGAACGGGTGTAGCCTGCATCAACAAACAAAGTCGGTATCCACGACAGCATGAAATACATGGTGAGAAAACCCATGAAATAAATCGACCAGAGCACCAGTGTTCCGAGACGTCGCTCGGCTGTCAGAATCTGCGCAACGGGCGTAGCATTTGGCCTCGCGACATTGGCACTCAAACCGGCCACAGCATTCAGGCTGAGGCGCGCTAGCAAAGCGTTCACCGCTCTCTCTCGCTCCGGTCGATTACCGGCACGGCTCGCCAGGAACTCGGGGGATTCAGGTAACAATGCCCAGGTAACAATACCAATCAATAAAGTCAGAACACCGCCTGCCGTGAATACTGCCGTCCAACCAAAGTCAGGTATCAATGCATTGGCGATGGGGCCTGCCAGCACTGCCCCTACGGGATAGCCCATGACCACCAGCGATACGGCCAGGCTCCGGTACCGACTGGGCATGAACTCCGACGCCAGCGTAGGCGCACTGCCGAATATCACGCCAATACCGAGACCCGAAATGAAACGAAGGATCGCAAAAGCGGTGACAGAAGCCGTGTTAGCAATCCAACTGACCGCGAGCATGCTGACGCCTACGAGAAACATCGCTGCTACTAACAACCGGCGGCGACCTAGCTGGTCCGATAGTGGCGCCAACCCCGCAGCACCAATCGCCATACCAAAGAGCGCCGCACTAAAGAGCGGGCCTAAGGCCGCGCGATCAAGACCCCATGACGCGGCAACACTTGGGGCCGTTACCGACATAGCAACGACATCAATCCCATCAGCGAGATTTAGCAGAAACCCGAGAAAAACGACCAGACACATGAGCGGCACCACGGCTCCTTCATCGATTCGTGCTCTTACTAAATCAGCACTCATGGCCTTTCCTTTTCTTCTGCCTGCGGCTGGTTGTGACATCGAGACAAATGATGCTCACAAGACAACCCGTTGATAGGACCGATAATAGACCGAAATCGCTGCGCCTGTCCGCCGAAAGAGCAGAACGTATAACAGAGCAGAAGGTAAAGGATCAGCGAACTGCGGGATCAGACTCGGCGGGCGACTTTAACAGCTTGCTCGGATCCAAACCCCACAACCCAACACCACACCTTGAGCAGGCTTGATCGAGCGTGGGCTTCACCGCCGGCCTCGTCACGATGGTCGGCTTCATCGTTGCAAAACTGGTGTATCGCTGCGGTCAGTTCCACATCGCCATAGGCGTTCAGAGCCGCATATTGCGACTCGTAGTGTTTAACAACGAAGGTCTCCACGGCTTCGATAGAGGCATAAACCCAGTGTCGTCCACCGAGCGCAGAGACCGAACCCAAAATGAACCCAGAGATGCGCCACAGGGGTAAGAGCAGGCTTTTCTGACGGGACGTAAGCCAGTTCTCAAAGAAATCGAGATGGGTCTGCTCGGTCACCAGATGATGCTCTGCAAACGCGCGGATTTCAGCATCACGCGAGACAGCCAAAACACCTTTGTAAATCCAAACGGCACCCGTCTCGCCCGCATGATTCGAGCGCATCTCACCCGAAAGGTGAGGAGGCAGGGTTGAAGCAGATTGTAAGGACGCTGTATTCATAGCTGGCCGCCTTATTGAAGCGGCTCAACTATAGCGAATTAGCTCAGGAAGTCAGGGCTTCTGCCGGAGATATCGCATCCAAACTGAACGCTTCTCCGACACCAGCGTGCGTCAACTTACCCGCATGCACGTTCAAGCCAAGCGCAAATCGCGCATCACCTCGCAGAGCATCGAGCCCCTGGTCCGCCAAGCGTACAACATAGGGCAACGTCGCATTGGTAAGCGCTAAGGTTGCCGTTCTCGCCACACCACCCGGCATGTTAGCCACGCAGTAGTGAACAACGCCGTCCACCTCATAGGTGGGATCTTGGTATGACGTTGCACGAGATGTCTCGAAGCAGCCACCCTGATCGATCGCGACATCAACCATAACACTGCCCTTTTGAAGCTTGGAAACCAGTTCGCGGCTCACTAACTTTGGCGCAGCCGCACCGGGGATGAGCACGGCACCAATGATCAAATCCGCATCCATTACCTGCTCTTCAAGTGCTGCAGCGCTCGACCAGACGGTCTCGATGCGTCCCATGAAGATGTCGTCGAGGTAGCGGAGCCGATCAAGCGAACGATCAAGGACGACAACACGTGCGCCCATACCCTGTGCGACACGCGCCGCATTGGTACCCACAACACCCCCGCCGATGACCACAACTTTGGCAGGTGCAACACCGGGCACCCCACCAAGCAGCACACCGCGACCGCCGCTGGATTTCTTGAGGAAGTCACCACCCGCCTGAGCTGCCAGGCGACCGGCGATCTCTGACATAGGAGCCAAGAGTGGCAAACCGCCATTCGCCCCCTCGACCGTCTCGTAGGCAATGCAGGTCGCCCCACTTTCCATAAGTAAATCGGTTTGTTGGCGATCTGCCGCCAAGTGCAGGTAGGTGAACAGCAATTGCCCAGGGCGAAGCTGCCGACATTCCCCAGGCTGTGGTTCCTTCACCTTAACGATCAGGTCGCAGTTGGCGAAAATAGTTTCAGGAGCGTCGACGATAGAAGCGCCGGCGGCCATATAATCTTCGTTTGAAAAGCCGGCTCCCTCGCCTGCGTTTGTCTCAATCACGACCTCGTGGCCATGGTTGACTAACTCAACAACACCCGCGGGAGGCAGTCCTACCCGGTACTCGTGATTCTTTATTTCCCTTGGAACGCCAATACGCATAACCATTGACCTTTTGGCTTGATGAGACCTCTAAAACGAGCAGGCGATATCGCGATATTAATGGCTATTTGTTACTTTATTTTCGCTAAATTCACTCTTTTAGCAGTGGAATCAACTTTTTTATTACGATATTTTTTAGCAAACAACTGTTAAGGGGTTAGTGGTGGAAAGCCTGTCGAAAACAGATAGAAAGATTCTTTCGCTGCTTCAAAAAGACGGCAGAATGAGTGTGGCCGAGATTGGTCGTCGCGTTGGCCTTACCGCCTCACCCTGTGCCGATCGTGTTAAGCGCCTGGAAAGTCAGGGTGTGATTACGGGCTACTACGCGCGCTTGGCTCCCAGCAAACTGGATGCTGGCCTCGTAGTCTTCGTTCAGGTGACCTTACAACGCACCGCTGGAGACGCATTTAAAGCCTTCACTGACGCGATTGAACTTATTCCCGAGGTTGAAGAATGTCACCTCGTATCAGGTGAATTCGATTTCTTGGTCAAAGCACGTGTAAAGGACATGACCCACTACAAGGACTTGCTGGCCGGATCGTTACTCCAGCTGCCCAATGTGCAAGAGTCCAAGAGTTACCCGGTGATGGAATCCGTTGTGCAGCGCTCGGGTATCAGACTCTAAACCGTCCTAGTAGTCTGATAACACCCACTCTTACCTCCAACCGCACTATCAACCCAAACTCCACTCTCAACCAAACACAAAACTGCTCGCGCTCGTCATCTGAGATAAAACGTTTCTCTCCTCATTATTAGCTGGTGAGCTGGTGAGCTGGTGAGCTGGTGAGCTGGTGAGCTGGTGAGCTGGTGAGCTGGTGAGCTGGTGAGCTGGTGAGCAAAGCCTATGGTCAAGTGCCCTTGATGTCACGACGTTAGCCGTGCCATGTTGTCTGTCACAAGATGTCACAGACAAAGTGAGATGCCATTAGAAATGGGCTAAGCGATGAAAATACTAAGAACACCCGACAGCTGCTTTGAAGGTCTCAAGGACTATCCTTTTGAGCCCAACTACACGAATATCAAAACCCATGAGGGGCAAGATCTAAGGATCCATCACATCGATGAGGGTCCTCGCGACGGTGCGATTGTTCTCTGCATACATGGCCAACCCGTTTGGAGTTATCTGTACCGCAAGATGATTCCCTATCTGACAGCTGCGGGGCTCCGCGTTATCTGCCCCGACCTTGTTGGCTACGGTAAAAGCGACAAACCGGCAGCGAGAGAAGACTACACCTACGAGCGCCAAGTGGAATGGATGGGTGCGTGGCTAGAGCAAAATGACCTTTCAGGGCTGACCCTCTTTGGGCAAGACTGGGGTGGCCTCATTGGTCTTAGGTTGGTAGCGGCGCATGCAGATCGCTTTGATAACGTAGTCATCGCTAATACGGGCCTTCCTTACAACCCTGACGTTCCGCAAGCGATGATCGACGAAGTTGAAGAATATCGAGCGAATGAACCGACGCCCACCTTGTTCAGCATGACCAAAGAAATGCGTTCTCTATCGTGGGGCGGTAAGGTCAGTAACCCCGCACGCACTTTCGCCGTATGGCAGAAGTTCTGCTGGGAAACCGCCCACCTACCCATCGGCTTGATGCTCTCCATGATGACTGAGTCGCAGCCTGCGTTGATGAAGGTTGCGAGAGCGCTTCTGCACAAGCTAGGCGTTAGAGCGCCGCTGCCATCAGCCGTCGCGAAAGCGTATGACGCACCATTTCCGAGCGCTGAGTACACCATGGGGCCGCGTGCTATGCCGAGCCAGGTGCCGTCGTTACCAACATCTCCCTCGCTCGAGCAGCAGCGGCTGGCCTGGGAGTTTTTCGACAATTTTGACAAGCCCTTTGTCTGTGCGTTCGCTGATGACGACCCCATCACCAAGGATGGCGACGCAATTTTTTTGGAGCGAGTGCCCGGGACCAAAGGCCAACCGCATACAACCATCAAAGGCGCCGGGCATTTTTTGCAAGAAACGCGCCCCAAAGAGGTGTCTCAAGTCATTATCGATGTCGTTGAGAGATATGGGGCTTGAGCAAGAACCGAGGGAGGGCCAGGCACACCAGTTTAACGCTATAGCTCAACCGATGGTTCCGGGAGGAGCCTTTCAGCACGTAATCGGCGAACCCATCTCGCACCCAGACCCACGCCTTTCAAGGATGAGCTTTTGTTGATTACTTCTAAAGCGATTCTGCCGACTGGCCGGATGTGCATCGCGCCCTAGAACGCGGGTGAACCAGCGGTTACGTTTCTAACCTATCTAGTGCTTATAGCGCTAACAGCATCGACTCGATACCGGTTCCCTCGAGCACGCTATCTACCAATTCACGATCGGCAGATGAAAGCGCTTGATATTGCTCGTTGGTCCAACGCAAACACTTCGCTTGGTAAGGAAAGGTTTGCTGAGTCCAACGCGCACCATCAATCTCGCACTCCCAGGTCTTCTCGCCAGCTTCAACAGCTCGGGCGTTAGCCAACTGTGCTGGCGCGTAGACACGGCCAATCTCATTTAGGAGTTCGCGCAAGCTCTCTGGCTGTTCCTCGAGATCAACCCAATCTTGGCGCGTTGCTTCAAGCCCGCTTTGATCGCACATTTGATCGACCCAAGCGACGGTCCTTGGTGATACCTCATGAGCAATGGCTCTTGCGGTGGGATCAAACCCCACAAGCTGTGTCAGCTGACCGTGCAAACCAAAATCCCCAGCCCCGGGCCGACCGCCCAACATGAATTTTTGATTCGATAAATGTGATTCCATTGCGGCAAGAAAGCGACGGTAGCTAGCGTCGATCACCGGCGCTGTGACGTCATTTGAGCCCACCACGTAAAGCCGCCCTATCTGTCGTTGCGCAATATGTTGCTTGAACGCCTGCAAGCCCTCGCTCGGCATACTTACATCCATTCCCAAGGGTAGGAGTGTCCCCGCGTTCTCTGCGTCCGCCTCGAAGTGCCAGCGATAGTGGAACATATATTTCGTGCACCACTCGTCGGCAAAGTCTTCGATCAGATAGTCGATAAAGGCGAGCGCTGGATCTGGAGGGAGCACCGAGCGCCCGGAGTACGCCTCTTCTAGGTTGCGAATGATAGGCGTCGAATCACACTCGGCACGTAACCCAGATTCTCCCTCAAAGAAAAAAGTAGGCATAAAAATCGGGCGTGGTTTCTCAACGCCTAAGGCCTCACAGGCGGCCTCGGGCTGCCCCCATCGGATCTGGTAGGGAATCCGGCGGTAGCGAAGTAAGGCCACCATTTTCTGGGTGTATGGAGAACCTGTTCCCCCGACTAAGGTTACTGCGTCTTGCTCGCTCACAACTTTCTCTCCACACATTAATTTTCTTAATCAAACAAAAGCTTTTCTGCAATAGGGACGCTAGAAAGTCGCTTTGCAGCAGACAGCAACGCTGATGTTAAAACGTGATTGAGTTGCATGTTTCTATATTGAGCTGCCCCGCGAGGCCCGCCTCCCGATGAACGGAGATCTCCTGGTATTCAGGAAGCTGCATCATCTCCAGCATCGCGGCACGCGACGGGTACTGGGCAATGGCGACCGTATCCCAAAGATCCTCAACTTCACCCAGCATGAGGCGACTGACATTACCCGAGAAAACGAGTTTTCCGCCGACCGTAGCCAAGGTCTCCATGACGCCCCTTGAATAGAGGGCATAGGCTTCCTGACCGGTAAGCTCGGTCTCGCGCCCGTCTTTGTAATCCGCCTTTTCTTTGAACTTCAGCAGGTTCACCATGCTAATGGGACCGTCTGGGCCCGGGGCCAAGAAGCCTTCCATTTGCTCCTTAGTGGGAATGACGCTGTTTTCTACTTTCACGCTTTGCCTCCAGTTAATGAGGTAACCCATCAGTCACCATTAAAAACATCAACGCCTAGTTAGGCCAATAAATATAGTCGTCACCCTCTTCAAAGGGCTCAGCGAGGGTTTTATCAATGCTTATAGCGCTCTCAAGCACCGCCGGATAAAGCGGGGGGCGTGCCTCGGCTGCATGCGCGTCGAGTAGCACCAAGAGCTCTGCGACCTTTTCGGGCCGGGAGGCTGCTAGGTTAATTTGCTCGGTCGGATCCTCAGCGAGATTAAAGAGCCATTCCTTATCGGGTCGCGCTGCGACTTGCAACTTCCAATCGTTATGACGGACCACGCGATAGTGCCCGCTTTGCCAAAACAGCGTGTCACGGTCCCAAGTCTCAGATCCCGTGCCTGTCGCAAGTGGCAGCAAATTCTCACCATCAATAACCACACCTTCAGGCACCGCCGCTTGCGCCGCAGCAGCGAGCGTTGGCATTACATCTATATGCGCCACAGGCTCCTCAGATACAGTCCCCGGGCTTATGCGCGCCGGCCATTTCATCATGAGCGGCACACGAATGCCTCCTTCGAATTGGCTTATCTTCCAGCCTCGAAATGGCTTATTAATGTCGGGCAAACCGATATAACCGGGACCGCCGTTGTCATTGGTGAACACAACAAGAGTGTTGTCGGCTATTCCTGCTTTCTCGAGCGCTGCATTAATTCTGCCGACGCTGCGATCGAGCGATCTAATCATGCCTGCGTAGACCCGTTTGCGATGAGGTTTGATATCGCCTACTGCCTCGTAATCCTCTCGGGTAGCCTGTAAGGGCGTGTGCACTCCCCAGTGGCCGAGATAGAGAAAAAACGGCCGATTTTTATTAGCGTTAATGATATTGATGGACTCGTCGGTCCAATAATCCGTGAGATAGCCCGCCGGCTCGAAGCGATCTTTATCTCCCGAGTTAAAGCTATTCGCGAACGCCATCCTCGCCCACAAGAACTGGTCGATCGGGTCAAAATCGAGTTTTGCATTGACGACATCCGGGTGGTCCTCCGGTAGAAAAAGACCACTAGCCATCAACAAGCTTTGGTCGAAACCCTGCTCGTGCGGTGCCATGCCATCTTGTCGACCTAAATGCCACTTCCCGATGTGGAAGGTTGCATACCCCTTGTCTTTTAGAATCTCGGCAATCGTGACTTCCTCGGGAGGCAACCCTTGCTGCTCATATGGCGGTTTACTCTCATCAAGGGCTGCGTCATAAATCATGGGCGGAGCGCCTCTGCCCATTTCTGATGAAATGCGCGACAGCATCGGCGCCATGCCAGAGGGTGTCGGCGTGAACTCAAAGCCCGTCCGGGTTGGGTATCGACCTGTCATCAACATCGCACGTGACGGTGCACAGGTGCCAGCGCCAGAATACGACTGAGTGAATACCACCCCATCCGCAGCCAGCTGATCGATGTTTGGGGTTTTGACGCGCCCCCCATCCAAACCACCACCGAAGGTCGAGATATCGTTGTAGCCAAGATCATCTGCAACGATGAGAATAATATTCGGAGCGCGCTGCGCTGGTGATTCGGATGCTAACTTAGGTCCTTCATTCCAGGCGAGTGTACGCGAAGGACCTACCTCATATTCGATTGCGGAACGATACTTTATAAAGCCCAACAACAGCTTAGTCTGATATTGGTATGCGATCGCGCCCACGAAAGTCAGGCCCAGGCAGACAGCTATTAGTATTTTTTTCATGTGTCGCTTCCGGGTGATCAGATCCGAATAAACAGGCTTCTCGAACATTCTCGTGGCCACCAATCTTTGACGAAGGTGTTGTTCGCAAGGTCATTCATGGCCGACATGTTCGGCGCCTAAGCGTCGCTATTGTTTCGGCATACGTTATGTCACTTTATGCGCGAGACGCAATACCAACTTGCGCTAGTCTGGCCAAAGCATTAATCGCGAATAAGTGATAGTTCGGAAAGTGGCTCAACAATTTCTCGCCGTTGCGCGTCGCTCGTTTCTTCGTTTCTTCGTGTCTTCTTTTCTTAATCGATGCCACTTCTCGATAAAGATAACAGTATGTAGCGACATGGGAGAGCCCTTTACTGACAGAAAAAGGCCAATCATCGAGTGTTCAAGATCTTTAATAAAATCGCCCTCAATGCCCACAAATCCATCTGGAAAACGTTAACGGGGTTCACTTTTATCGCTGAAGGTGAGTATGGTTGGCGAACGCAATTGGGGGCACTACCTGCAATCCCCTCATTCCTCACCACAGAGCGAGCACTTGAAATGAACTTGGCGGCTATCGTAAAACCCATCGTGACCAAACTTCCCAACACACTTTTCGGTGCGCTGGTGGCACTCTTTACCCTCGCAACATTGGCGGCAACCAGTCCCAGTCACGCCAATGAGAGCGTAATAAACAGCATCAATAGCCGCTCCTCGCAACTTACGGATTTGAGTGATCTGATCTGGGATTTGGCTGAGGTTGGCTATCAGGAAACTCGCTCAAGCGAGGCTTTAAAGAGCGCGCTATCAGAAGAGGGTTTTTCTATCGAGAGCGGTGTAGCTGAAATCCCTACGGCGTTTGTTGCCAGTTACGGCTCTGGCGAGCCTGTCATTGCTATAATGGGCGAATTCGATGCGCTCCCCGGTATAAGTCAGGCTGCAGTCCCCTACCCCCAACCTGTTGAGGGAAAGCACTCAGCACAAGCATGCGGGCACCATCTTTTTGGAGCGGGGTCACTAGGAGCCACGATTGCAGTAAAGGAGTGGCTGGAACAAACCGGAACGTCCGGCACTATCCAGTTCTTCGGCACCCCTGCTGAGGAAGGCGGCTCAGGCAAAGTCTATATGGTTCGAGCAGGACTGTTTGATAACGTGGATACCGTCATCCACTGGCACCCCGCTTCAATCAACGCGGCGGACTCCGCGAGCACTCTCGCGAATCGCTCAGCTAAATTCACCTTCTCCGGTGTCTCATCGCATGCAGCGTCTGCTCCCGAGCGTGGTCGATCAGCCCTCGATGCTGTCGAGTCTATGAACTTCATGGTTAATCTCTTGCGCGAGCACGTACCTGCATCAACACGACTGCACTACGTCATCACCGATGGTGGCTCGGCACCCAATGTTGTACCTAACAAAGCACAGAGCTTTTATTACGTAAGACACCCGAATGAAAATACCCTGCGCTCGATTTGGGATCGTGTGATTGCGACCGCCGACGCTGCGGCAATGGGCACAGGCACGTCCATGAGCTACGAGATCATTCATGGAAACTACAGCGTTCTACCCAATGACACGCTCGCTGAGGTTATGCACAAAAATCTTTCAGCCGTTGGGGGTGTGCACTACAGCGAGGCCGATAAGGCATTCGCAGCGGAACTCGCAAAAAGCCTGCCCGACGATTCACTCATTACAGAGCGTGCCGCTCAAGTTAAGCCCTATGCGTCTGGCTCGCGCGGAAACGGATCAACAGACGTTGGTGATGTCAGCTGGACGGTGCCAACCGTCGGTATGAGTGCTGCGACCTGGGTGCCGGGCACTGGCGCTCATACATGGCAAGCGGTTGCCGCGGGCCGCACACCAATTGGTCACAAGGGAATGATTGTCGCTGCGAAATCCATGGCGCTGACCGCCGTCGATCTTTTTAAGAATCCAGCTCTACTGAGTGCGGCCAAAGACGAGTTCAACACACGACGCGGGCCGAACTTCCAATACGAGGCGCTACTGGGTGATAGAGAGCCGCCGCTCGACTACCGCCGCTAAAAGTCCAACACCGTTATCGCCGGCAAGTCGCAGCGAGTGCTTGAGCGACCGCTTGAGCGCGGAGGCGAGAACACGTTGTTGATAAGGAAGGCTTTCAACGTAATCAGGGAGCATCTCATCGAAGCTTGACGATGAGGCTGCCTGTGCTTGAAACCCCTCAAGAAATGCGACGAGCGCAAAACGGACCGTCTCACTTAAACCGTCATCGAACTGAAGTTGCCAGGTCATGTCTTGCCCCAATTGACACTCCGCAACGAATTCGCCGGGCATACGCGCTCCCCATTCGCCGGGGGCAATGAGCGATAACTGCCACTCGGTGCCCACGCGATAGAGAAAGTACGTGTTGTCGGGCGCAACACGGAACTTGAAGGCTGAGGATAAAACCAAGCTCGAGCACCAGTAATCGAGAAGCGCCTCATCGGCAGATTTGGGGCGAATTTCTGCGGGCGCTGCAGCAGCCATTTGCTGCAACACCATCACCACACCTTTTCCCTGCGGATTTCCCTGGGGATTAACCGTTTCGCTCATTTGCCTTCGCCACCCTACCTACTCGCTTGCTGTGCACTGTGCAGTACGCAAGCAGGAAGCAAACGTATTGCGTCGACTCGCCCTCTAGCTGACTACGCTGCCAACTCGGGCTGCGCTGCGACAATGGCTTCTTTGATTTGTTGGGGTATCGCACGACTCTTTCGCGTTTCCTTGTCCACGAATACGTACGTAAATGAGCCTCGAGTAGCTATCTCATTCGTCGATGTATTCAACATCTCAAACGCAAGTGCGCAGCTGCTGTTGCCTAGTTTAGTGAAACTGCAGGACACCTCCAAAATATCCCAGGCCATGCATTCGCCGACGAAGTCGATATTGGCATTCACTGTAAACGTCAAAAAATCACCGTCGATGCCACCATCCCAGCCTACTTGTGCGAGGTATTCTGAAACCACCTCATCAGCTAACACTAAGTAGCTGCCAAAATAGGTGTGACCGTTGGCGTCAGTATCGGCAAATCTCACTTTGATTTGCCCGGTGTAAGCGGCGTTTTCCATTGGGTATACCTTTTAGCTGTTTCGGAAAATACAAAATTTTGAGGATGGCGAGTATGGGGGTATTCGCCTTTGCTTTCCACGATGACCTATCGAATTTAGCGCCTTATGGTTTTGCACTCCCGACAACATAGCGAACGGCAATACCGCCGATAAAGGTGAAATTACCGGGTTGCTCAACGAGCTACTTACATCAACTAAGCAAACCCCTTATCATTCGCGCCGACAAAAAAGACCAGTGTTTGTACCCGGGGGAAATCAATGAATACAAACGTCATCGTCGCGGGCTTCGCGATTGCCATCACCGCCATTATATGGGTCGGAACCACCACCAATGACGCGTCTTGGACCGGCAACCGTAACGTCTGTGTCGGCGAATGCTATCAGGAATGGAAAGCCGAAAATGGTGGCAGCATCGCTGACATCGAGCGCGTCAAGCAGGAAGCCTTGGCTGCAGCTTCTCCTGAAGTCTTGGGCGAAACCTATTATGGACAGTGCGTCGCGTGTCACGGTGGTAATGGTGAGGGTGGTATTGGTCCAAAGCTTGCTGGCCAAGCGATGAGCGATATTTCCGCCAAGCTCACTGCATACCGCGCTGGCGAAGCGCGCGGTGCGCAATCGGCCATGATGTGGCCGGTGGCTAAGCCTATGACTGATGATGATATCGGCAACTTGGCGGCTTACATCGGCACGCTCTAAAACGTCGCACGATGAAACATTTTTGAAGGTGGCTCAGGCCACCTTTTTTATGTCTCTTTTTTTATGTCTCTTTCGTAAAGCTGCCAAGACGCACCTACTAAAGCTAATAAGATAATAATCAACGCAAGCGGGGGCGAAAGGTGCGTGGCTAAATAAGTTAGCAGAAGAAGCCTAAGAACCTCTTGAATTCGAAAATATCCAGAGTCGTGGTTACTTAATAGACCCGCGTTCGCAATACCTAACCACAGCATTAGTACCCACACATAGACCTCATACCCACTCAAAACCTCACCACGCTGCGCCGATATCAGTAATGTAGTTATAAGCGCCAGATTAGCAGCCCCGGTAACTTTTCGAGCTAGCGATACCTGTGGGTCGTATTTTTCAAACGGTATGTCATGTTGGTCATCAGAAGAGGCGGTAGACGCCACATCCAGAGGTTGCCAAGCAGGATGGGAAAAAGGTACCCAACATCGGTGAGTCCAACTACGCGTTTGTCTCATGTCATTCAACATATCGCGATACACATGTAGCCATGACTCGAGGGGAGACCAGGATTTGATCGGTTTAGTAATGCCGTAAACACAAGGTTCGGACGGCAGTTCACGCTGATAAGAGCCAAACAGCCGATCCCAAATAATGAATACACCACCGTAGTTTCGGTCAAGGTATAGCGGGTTTCTCGCATGGTGCACTCGGTGATTAGAGGGCGACACAAATACATACTCGAACCAGCCCAACTCACCGACATGCTCAGTGTGCACCCAGAATTGATAAATCAGATTGAGTGCACCCACTGTCACTATCATTTCGGGCGGTACGCCAATGAAAAACAGCGGTGCGTAAAAAACCCAACCAAATAGAAATCCTGAACTCGTCTGACGAAGCGCCGTAGACAGGTTGTAGTCTTCGCTCTGGTGATGAACCACATGAGCTGCCCAAAAGAGTTTGATTTCATGACCTGCACGGTGCGAGCAGTAATAACATAGGTCATAAAGTACAAAAGCGAGCAGCCATCCCCACCATCCTTCAACGTTCCAGGTCGCGAACGGTGTTACAGATGTAAACCAAGCGTAGACCGACCCCCCTACACCCAAAGCGACGAAGCGACGCGCCTGCGACAAACCGCCTAGCGTCAAGCTGCTCACCGCATCGTTTAATCTGTAGGTGTCTCGCCCACGCCACTTTCCCCACGACCACTCAGCGGCGATCGCAAGTAAAAAAAATGGTACGGCAGCGGCTATTAGGCCCATATAACATCACCCCTCTACCGCAAAGAGTGACTGAATTTAGACGAAATTCAAAACGCGTACGACAATTCCACCTCGTACTGATCCATCGAAAGCTCGACGCGTTGGGTGGGATCGAACAAACTAGGTCCGCTGATTGAGTTCTTGGGTGCATACATGAATGCCACCGAAATCTTGTGCCCATTAGCGCGTGTTTGCGTCAAGCCTGCAGTGAAATGCTCTTCGATCACACCCGGTGCTAACGTGTTAATGAGCACATCTGCCGCCTCAATGGGTTGATCACCGGTAGAGTAACCGAATCTCACAACGCGATCTGAGCTCTGCTGCCAAGCAAACCCTAACTGGTACGTGGTGATATCTTGCCAACCGAAACCAAAACCGTTTTTACCACCCAGACACGATGAGACGTCAGAACCACCTTGTCCGGCCGTGGGGCAAGCGAAAACACCCGCTGAGGGGTTGCTGACGGACGCGACGTCAGAGTAATAGGTGCGCTCTATGTCCGCATTCAGGGTCCATCTCTCGTTCAATCGGTATGAGGCACCGGCACGAATATTAGACGGGATATCAAAGCCTCCTGACTCTGCAAATAAATCGGAATAGTCATCGAATTCACTCATACCAATTTTAGACGCGTAAGCCAGAGACAGATTCAGGTCCTCAGAAACCAGCCATATCGCCCCCAATTTCAGGCCGATCCCGTAGCTAGTGTCGCTATCTCGGTTGCTCAGATTCCCTGCTGCCGTGCCCTGGCCGGTCGACAGCAACGCATTGGCATAGGTCTCCGTGTATGGGGTAAACGTGGCAAGTCCCTCCGACTCAAACATTTGATAAGCCGCGACGGGCGCGATGCCTAATGTCCAGTCGCCTACACTGACGCTGTACGCCACTTCGAGGAACGCCTGCGACAGATTAACGCCGGCGTTACCGGCACCAAAAGTCCCTTGTAAAGTCATTACCGGCGCAGGTCCCGGACCATCCGGATCGAAGGTTGCGGCGCCCTCACGATAGGTCGTATTCATACCCCCGCGCCCATAAAACGAGACGGTCACTGCTTGCTCCTCGGATACTCGCCAGTTTTTTGCAAAGTGTGGAATCGGAAAAAGATTACGATCACTTTCCACAGTTCCTGCCACTGTGGTCGCTGAACTCTGCAACGTGAAGGCACCGCCCAGCCCATTGGCAAGACTGTCAGAGACATTGTAATCACGATAAGGCGCAAACAAGGCGAGTCCAAACTCGGTAGACTCATCTAACAATGCGCCCGCAGCGGGATTATTAGCGGCATCGATCGCCATACTAGGTCGCGCATCGCCAGCCCCCGCCATGGCCTTACTCGCCGGCCCAATACCGTGAGTAAAATAGCCGTTCGTGGCGAAGGCTCCACTCGACGCGAGTAGCGATATCAACGTGAGGCTCTTTGAGAGCGAAAAGGGGTTTGATTTACTTAATGGCATATTAATTGAACCGATCCGTTAAACGCTTGGTAATCTGGCCTTAGCTGATCCGACACAATTGGTGTGCGACCAAACCCAAGCTCAGTGAGGCGCGCACAATACGGACATAATGGCGACATTCAAAA
>Ga0255773_10001263_pt1 | contig 25977 bp, 26 predicted proteins | sample 011ome_17_FD_179971 | JGI IMG/M metagenome (GOLD analysis project Ga0255773, IMG submission 179971) | Coastal salt marsh microbial communities from the Groves Creek Marsh, Skidaway Island, Georgia - 011502XT metaG (version 2) | ecosystem: Environmental > Aquatic > Marine > Intertidal zone >...
TTCAGATACTCACTCGTGAAGGCGTTCAAATTTCTGGAAGACCGCTGACGCAAGAGCAGATTGCTAGTTTTATGACAGTAGAAAATGGATTTTCGGCTGATGCAAAATACACAGCTGCATATATCGACGTTGATGGTGATACGTCATACATGGGTGCCCAAGTTAGTAGAAAGACAACAACTGGAAATTATATCCTATCATTCACTGCTTTGGGCGAATTGGCGACTGAAAATTCGAATCTCTTAACCGGTCTTACGGCCAATAGACCTCTTGAGAGAAGGGGGATGTCATCTGAAATTAAATTTAAAACTCAAGCAGGACATGACATCAGTTTCAAATCTGAAAAAGGTATGATGGCTGGACAGATAGCTTCCAGCCTTAATTCAAAAGTTGCTCAGTTTGGATTGAAAGCCTTCGCACATAACAATGTTGAATTGTATGATTTACCGAGGGAAACGATATCTTTTTCTTTGAAAGGAGATAATAGCTCTGCAATTCAGATTTCGGTTGATTTATCAAACAGGAACGCACAGAGTCTTGTTGATTTGGTTAACAATCATTCCAGTGAAACTGGTATAATCGCATTTCGAACAGGCAATGATTCCGTAGTTTTCAAAAAAACTGACGGTAATGACATTTCATTGGAAAATGTGACCATATCTAATGATGAAGACTTTAAAATTCGTCAAATTAATCAGACGGGTGAAGTCATTAATTCACTTGAAAATGCTAGCCCTACAGTCATTTCCTCTGGCAAGTTTGCAATTGTGGGCGGTCAAATTGACATAAAAAGCTCAGCAGAATTTAATCTAATAATTAACGACGTCGTCACAAACAGCCAAGCGTCAGCTTTCGAAGCTGGATTTGTGCAACGCAATTACCATTTGGACAGCAACAAGACGCAATTTGAGTTCACGGCATTGACAAACGTTGATGGGGCATATGAAAGCGCAGACGGCCTTTTGCCAGTTTCGCCGACAAACGCATATCAGTTTGAAATTTTTGGAGACAACTCAAATGAAAACCTAATCGCCAAAGTGAATGGGGCGATGCGAGAAGATTTAAACAAAACCGAGATAGCTATGAGAATAGCGAAAGATCTGCGTGACTCTGCACCTAAAGCGAGTTTTTTCGGTAATAGTTTCAGTCTTGATGATGGATTTCCACCTTCGGGGACTTCGCTAGATTTTGTTTTGGGTGAGCAAAAATATCGCGCCGTTCTAAATTTTGTACCTGAATACACGATTGTGGGGGATAAGGTTAGGATTGGTAATGAAACCCTGACGAAGACCGACGCTCTGGCGCGCATTGTTTCTGAAGTGAAATTTAATATCTCTGGACCAGAAAGTAAGCGAATTAATGTTGGTTTTAGTGAAGTCAATAGTAGCGGGTTTCGACTTTTTGCTATGGCATCTGACGGGGTGCTCTCAGGACACGCCCTGCGATTGAGTGACGATAATTCAATCACTGAGTTGAGTGCGTTTCATATTGACAATGGTGTGTCGGGCTCAACTCAAACAGTTATTTATGGGCACGAGTTCGATACAACACAAGGAGATCAATCAAATATAGCTCAACTTGTAATAGGTGATACAGTTATTGATATCGATTTTGCATCAGCAAATGTGACTGCGGCAGTGACGAGTGGAGTAACCTATAGTTTAGAGGACACTGGTACAAATCGCGCAAGGCTCAAAGTCGAAATTGACCAAACAGTTTCAGAGCAGGATATCAGGCTAAGAGCAACGGAAAATTCCAAGAGCTTTGGGGTCACCACAGCTGGAACTCAGCTGATTATTGAGAACGAAGGGTTTTCTCTATCGAATTATGCCAATTCTAGAGTTAGTACAGCTGCAAAGATAGAGTCCCTCGCCAGTGAAGTTGTATCCATTAGCGGTCTAGGCGGAGAGGATTTGATTGTAATCTCTACTGGTAATACCAAACCAAAATTGTTAGGTTCGGCTGAGGCATATAATAAAGCTTTAAAGGCTAGAGAAATCACTGCAAAATTTGGTCCCGTTGATCCAAACATAGTGGAGTTATTTGACAGTAAATCTGGTGATTACCTCGGTACACGCGCACTAAGCACGTCTAATAATTTCTTTTTTAGGGATTTTGATTGGCAATTTGATGGAGCTGCAAATACTAACGACAGCTTTAAACTATCGATCAATTCACGCAGGTCAGATGATGCATCTAACCTAAATAAAATTTTGAATTTAGCCGATTACTCTGAAAAGTCTGGAAGAGGAGGCTACTCTAACTTGTACAATGAGATTGTCATAGAGACAGGCTATAATTCCAGAGCCGCTGAACAAAGCTTAGAGACTTCACAAATTATTCATGATGTTGCTCTAGACCGAAAATCAATGTTTTCAGGCGTTGATTTAGATACTGAGGCGGCGAGATTACTTGAACAGCAGCAAGCCTACCAGGCATTGGCTAAAGTATTAAGCACGGCAAAAGAACTGGTTGATACGCTCCTGAGAGCTTTCTGAAAGGAAATTTGAAGCATGACAATAGGCACCACTAGGTTCTTTTCTACAAATACGGAACTCTTTTCAAAATTGAACGATGAACTTAAATTGTTGCAGTCTCAAGCTGGGTCTGGTCAAGCTGATCTGAAATTATCACAAAACTATCGGGATGTTTCAAAACTAAATGCGGCTGAAGAAAAAAAATCAGAAACCAGTCAGTTTATTCAAAACTCAAAGCGTGTGCAAACCGATTTAGAGGCGCTAGATCTAGCAATGGATCGCTTGCAAGATTTACTTGTGCGCCTTCAAGAGGTGGCTGTGGAGAGTTCAAGTGACATTCTTTCCTCAGAAGAACGTGCACTATTTAAATCTGAAGTTAAGACACTGAAGTCAGAAATATTAGCTGTTGCAAATCGAAAGGATAGTTTTGGAAATTCGTTGTTTGGGGGAGTTTCAGGCGTCGAAAAAGCATTCGAAATCTCGACAAATGGTACTGTGGATTATGTTGGATCCGTAATTTCAAAGAAAATAAAAGTATCAAATAACATAAGTGTTTTGCAAAATTTTTCTGGTTCAGACGTTTTTGATAACATAACGGGCAGTAGTGGTGAGCTTTTCTCCGTTTTCTCGCTTTTAGACGATGTAGCGGCCAGTTTAGATAGCGATTTAAATAGTGGCATTTCTTCAAATATATTTATGACTAATCAAAGAGCCGTGCTTGAGTTTCCGGATGCAGGGCCAGAGACTAAAGTATCGTTCTCTTTTACTGCGGACAATAAAACCCTAAATTTTTCACAGACCATATATGGAAACGACTATATTGCTCTAGTAGACCAAATAAATCAAAATCCTGAAAACACCGGCATCACGGCGTCACTTATTGGACCCAATCAAATTTCCTTAGTGGGTGATGTTGCTCTTTTACAAATTAAAGATTTCACTTTGACCGGAACGCCATCAGAAGATACAAAATTAAATGTGCTTAATTTTGAAACACTGGAAACTGTAGAAGAGATTGGTTTTAAGACACTGAATTATAGAGATATTTCCTTTAAAATAACCGATGCGTTCGAGCATTTTTCAACAAAACGCGCAGAAATTTCGTCTGCTTCTCGAACTGCTCAAGCGAGTGAAAGTGACAATTTAGATTTGTTGGTAGACCTGGAAAGGTCCATTTCAGAAATTAGTGAAGCTGATTTGGCTCAAATTTTGACAAGAATTGAACTTCTAATGACCCAAAAAGAAGCGGCTCAAGCAACGTTTACAAGAATAAGCAGCAAGTCATTATTTGATTTTCTAGCCTAAAAAATTCGGACATTGGTACAGATATTGCTTCTATTACATAAATAGGAGTAACGAATGTTTTCAATCATCAAAGCAGGAATGGAAACTGCAAAACACGAGTTGGCATTAATCTCCAATAACGTGGCGAATGCTAATACAAATGGTTTCAAGAAGTCATTGGCCTCATACGCAGACATTGCACCCAGTTCTTTGTCTGACTCAATAGCGTCTAGGTCGTCAGGCCTCGGTTCCTTAATTGAAAGTTCACGCCTTAGTCACACTCAAAGTGCTCTCATTTCGACTAAAAATAAAACTGATATGGGTTTGATGGGAAATGGATTTTTTGTTTTAAGAAATCCAATAGACGAGTCTTTAAGCTTTACAAGAAATGGGACTTTTGGCTTTGATGAAAACGGATTTTTGCTATCAAGTGATAATTGCTATGTAATGGGTCAACCAGCGATTGAAGGTGAGTTCTCACTTGATGCAATAAATTTAGAAAGCTTATTGCCGATCCAAGTCCCTGGACAATCTGATGAGAAATCTATGACTGATTTGAACATATTCGAAAATGGCGCAATCGTCGCTGAGTACGGAGAGGGTAATAACCAAAACATTGCGACGTTTGCTTTAGGGTTGTTCACCAATCCAGAAAGCTTGCGTGAGTTGGGTAATTCAAGGTTTTCTGCTACCGCGAAGTCAGGAATTGTAAGTCTGGGTCGCCCCACGGATAATGGGTTCGCTGCATTGAAGAGCGGCGCGATCGAAACATCAAATGTAGACATCACTGATGAGTTAACGTCGATGATAAAGGCTCAACAACAGTTCAATGGTGCTGCGCGGTTGTTACAGACAGACTCAGAGTTACTTGAAAAGTTGACACGATAAAAAGGTAAATTGCCATGGTGAGTTGTGCCGAATGTGATACCCGAATGGGATACACCGAGTCTAACGTTGCACGCGATTATGATGGTATGTGTGTAGCATGTTACGTAAAAACACTTGTTAAAACTAAAGTCCAAGCTGCAAATTCTGTACACAGGCCGAGTAATGTGAAGTCTATTGATAACTATTATAACAAATTTGAGGATTTGATTGTCACCAGTGAGGTTTCGACAAATCTAAGAGTTCGGAAACGGTTTGGGATAGTTCATGGTGAGGCCACTTTGACCAGTTCGCCGCATAAGAAGAAATCTATAATCAAAAAGTTTCTTTCGAGAAAAAACAACCTAATAAAACACGCCTCATTACGGTCAACTATTGAGGAGGCAGATATTGAACTAAAGGCGAATGCAATACGTCTTGGTGCTAACACAATACTGGGGTATAATTTGGAACTGTCCAATGCATATTTAGACGGGAAAAACTATGTAATTGTATCGGTGTCTGGAACCGCAGTGGAAACGGCGTAAGTAAGATTGCGTTGTGACACCAATGATATATGAAAATTTTGATGAACTTGAGGAAAACATAACCAAGACGTTCACCGATCGTTTTGCTAATTATGGGCCAAGGCCAGAGGCAAGTTTGTGGTTTTGTTCGAAACGACAACACGCTCGTTTTGAAATAATTCGTGATATTATAGACAATAATCGTAATCAAAATCATTTCACAATAAACGATATTGGTTGCGGATATGGTGCTTTGTTAGACTACATATTAAAATATCAAAAAAAATATTTAACTTCCTATAACGGTTTTGAATTAGCTCAGAATTTAATAGACTTTTGCGAAAATAAATACTCTGCATTTGACTTTTCTCGTTTTCAGTTGGGAATAAAGAATATTTCTAGCGCAGATTTTTGTGTAATGTCAGGTACATTCAATTACGCTCCGAATACCAGCCTCGAAGCATGGCGAAATTATTTAAAACATCAGCTGAAAAAAATATGGAATGTTACTGATAATTCGATGGTTTTCAATTTAATGATAGAAAATGTTGCAAAAATCTCAGATTCACATATTTGCTATGAGGAGTTACCAAAAATATTGAGCTTTTGTAATAATCAGTTTGGAAACTCTCAAGTAATCAAAGATCATAGGCTTCCACGAGAAGTGACTATAGTGGTAAGTAGAACATAGATTTTATTGCAGACTAAGGTAAATGCGGAATACTATACTTCTCTTGATGACTTTTGTGCTTGCTGGCATTTTTGGTAAAAATCTTACTTCAAACAGTGAGATAAAATCAGAATTTGTTTCTAGAGTTACTTTAAAAACTAATTGTGAAGTCAACATCAACACATTTGCTCTAAAAAATTTGAACTCTGGGGCAATAGTCCGCTTTAGACACGGAGAAGCGTTCATTCGGGCAAAAGAGGATGACAAACTGCAGGTTATACTTAATCCAGAATACAAAAATGTCCAAACAGCTGGTGTTCCTGTTTACGCAAAATTAAATCTAGAAATCTTTCATGATTGCAAAAATTCAGTTACCTTGGAGAACATTTTTGACAGTATGAATAAGCAGTTTGACAAAAACAAATAATAAGACGCAGCAGATCTATAATCTAAATTTGCACTTTTACATTTTGGACACATACGCGTCTGTGTAGCCAAGAATTCTGATGATCTCAAGTGCTTTAGATATTTGAAGATTTTGGGTGAATGGTCCAACAACGATTTGCTGTCCTGTCACGTTGCCAGTAGTGACAAAAGTTCTCACAATGTTATAACCTGTGAGACTGATATGTTTTTCTACCTTTAGTATATTCTCTGGATTCTTGTAGTAACCCACGGCAATATACAGTTGTTTCTCGGGAAGTGTAGGACGCATTTTGGGGCGTAACGAAGTGATTAAATTGTTATTTTTTTTAGCTATTTGTGGCGTTAATTCATCAAGAAAATCAATTTTATTTGATGCAAAAATCATAGATAAATGTTCATTTTTGACCTCAGTAATATAAGGAAATGAGGATGCCATCAAATTAACGACATTATCATTTGTTTCCTGATCTCTATTTAGTTCCATGTTTTGGAAGGTTTTGAAATTCTCTGAATTTGCAAAACCAGTTTCTAAATTCGACAAATTTGGTGATGTAAATGTAACTTCAAAATCAAGTCCATCTTCCAGATCTTGAATATTTTTATTATAAATGTCAAAATCAGTAACAATCGAATTGTTTAAAAAATTTTGAATGTCATTGCTATTATGATCGGTGATCATTTTATCAATACTTTTATATGAAGGTGGTTGAGACACGATATCTAATTGAGGGTGTGTTTCCAGCGTGAGTTTAACAATTTCCATGCCTTCTCCCACCATTTTGGTCGACAGGTGTGAGGAAATATTAAATCTAGAATAAAATATTGGCAAAAATTGGCTATTAGTAGATTGATAAATTATGTTCTGAATGTCCAACTGGACTTCAGGTGCTGGAAAAATTTTGTGTTTTCTAACGAAGTCAGTGAATACGACGTTCCATGACACAATCAAGCCAAGCAATATGGAAGTGTATCCGATTATTCGCATTTTGTTATTATCCAAATTTTTGACATCACAAAAGTTAAAACAATAGGAGCACAATTAGTGCCGATTGGAATTAATATAATAAAAACATAAACTTAATATTATTTTCAATCCAATAAAAAGCAAGTCAAATTCGACGGCTTTAGTCGGTAAAAATACTGACTTAATTTCGATAATTGTCGATAAAAGTGTCTAAATTATTTAAAAGAGCTTCCTCAGGTTGTTCCAGTGGTTTTAAGAAATAAAATAAGCCCGCCCCTGCAATGGTAAAAATAAATAGTACCAAAAGTATGAAATATTTTTTATTGATCTTCATTTAGCTTTACATTCCCAATTACGGCATGAGATTCTATCTATTTGTTTTGTTTTTATAATCCACATTAAGTTGTGCAGTTAATCTTTTTTAATGAATTTTAATTCAATGATCCTGCAAAGCAAATGAGGTTTTTGCAAACATTTATCGTTTCCAATCTTTCGAGTGAATTATACCAAGAAAGCTGGTAAGTAAGTACATACTTTTAAAATAAATTGAATTTATGCAATCAATCTATATGCTTTAGATAAGCATAAACTAATTTTTGTTTTAGGAAGGTGACTGTCTTGAAGATTAAAGTTTAGATCGTGTCTCCAATGATTAAACCTTATGCGCCTAGATTTTCTGAGGAAAACTAAATGTCTCTAAAACTGTCTAGAATTCGATTGTTTGAAATTTTGGAGGTTGGAAAAGGTTCTGACGTCACAAGCAAAATCTGTGATAATTTTTTGGTTTTTCTGGTGATAAGTTCAATCTTTTCAGTCATTTTAGGCTCGGTACCAGAGATCGATGTTAAATACTCATTAGAATTGCGCTTATTTGAGATTGTTACTGTTTTAATATTTACAGTTGAATATTTATTAAGGTTATGGGTTGCCCCTATCAAGTACGAACAAAGTAAGCGGCCCAAAATCAAATATATTTTTAGTTTTTATGGTATAGTCGATTTAGCAGCAATCTTACCTTTTTACATATCGCTCTTTGGTTTTGGAGTTGACTTGCGAGTTCTGCGTGCAGCGCGTTTGTTAAGAATTTTGAAAATAAGCCATTATAATACTGCGCTTCAAGATTTAGCGTTAGCAATTTATGATGAACGAAAATCTTTTGTTTCCGCGATCTATATTTTTACAGTAGCATTGTTAATTACTTCATCTTTGATTTTTTTTGCTGAAAATTCGAGGCAACCAGAAGACTTTAGATCGATCCCAGATGCAATTTGGTGGTCGCTGATAACCTTGACAACAGTGGGATATGGAGACGTTTCACCAATCACACCAATAGGTAAAATCATTGGTGCAATAACTGCGTTGCTCGGTGTTTGTACAGTCGCACTACTCACTGGAATTGTTGGGAACGCTTTTTCGGCACAGCTTTCTCGAAAACGTTCTGAATTTAGATCTGAAGTATTAAGAGCATTACAGGACGGCGTAATAACCGACGTTGAACACGAGTACCTCGATAAGTTGCGGGATGAATTTAACATGTCGAAACAACACGCAAGATCAATTTTGATTGAAACAACTCAAGATATGGGTTTTAATATAGCGGAAGATTATAAATAGAGTACCAAAATTATTAATTTTTTTGTTATTATTAAGAGATATATAAGGCATCTCCTTTGCAAACACGATACGGCTCAAAGTTCTGACAAGTCTAGCAAAGTGTGTTTAAATTTTTGTAATGTTTAGAACACTATGGTGCGTAACTAGGGTGTAGACACAGTGGTCAACACGGCGAATCTGCAGCGTTAACAAACCAAAAAGTGTGCGCTCGGTGTGCTTTTGAAATTCACACGCATAGCGTTAGTTTACAAAAATTAACTCATTGATATTGTTATGTAAAGTGGTGCCTAGGGGCGGAATCGAACCACCGACACGAGGATTTTCAATCCACTGCTCTACCCCTGAGCTACCCAGGCACTGGACAACGACATCGTTGTGGGTGAGGGGGTTCTATGATGAAGTTTTGTCAGTGTCCAGAGGCTTTCGCAAAAAAATGTTGCCAAATCATTCTGAAGGTTCAGACAGTGACTTTTTTTGTAATGAATCGATAAAGCGCGCCCGCGATTGGGGCAGGGTGTCCAATCCTAGATCGGGCCCTGCGTGATGTTCCAGGAAATAGCCCGTCAACGACAGCCCGTCCAATGCGTCTGTGATTGATGTCCCGAATCCTTTGGCAATTTTTGGCAGGGGCAGCAACCGATGTGCCCAGTCGCCCGCGCCTTGGCCCGATACGGCCCGTCCTGATTTGGGCGAGACATAGATCAGATCCTGCGTTTGGCCCGTGACCGCGCATTGCGACAGGTCAAGCCCATAGCCAAGATAGGTCAGGATATACATTTCCCAGTGAAAATACCCCACCGCAAGTGCATCCGGCACAGGCAGCGTATCCAGCAACACGTTGGTTAATTCATATAGCTTTGGACAGGGATCGCGTTCTGGCAGAACCTTGATGAGCAACGATGTTATCGCGCTGAGGCCTGCCAAGGCGACGCGGTCTTCCATTGCTGCGCTGCGTGATTGGATCAGATCAAGTTGAAAGCTGCCCATATGGTCCCCCAAACGGGCCCGCCACGTCAGATCAAGCACTGATCCTGCCTGAAGAAGGGGGCGGTATTTTCGCGAAATACCGCCCTTGACCACACCTGTGTGGCGACCGTGATCCTGGGTCAGGACATCTAAGATGACCGAGGTTTCACCAAACTTTCGTGTGGTTAAAACAATTCCCGTATCACGCCATTCCATATTGCGTTCGTTCCTATGACCTGTGGATCACAGGGTGATGATCGTTGATCCTGTCGTTTTGCGTGCTTCTAATGCGTCATGTGCGGCGGCGATGTCATCAATGGAAAACCGTTGGTCGATGCGGATTTTGACGTCGCCCGAGGTCACCTTGGAAAACAGATGCTGCGCAATCTCTTGGCAGGCGGCATGATCGGCAATATGCGTGAACAACGTCGGGCGCGTGATTTTGATGGATCCTTTTTGGCCCAATATCGCGGGGCTAAATGGGGCGACCGGACCTGAGGCATTGCCAAATGTGATCATCATTCCCAAAGGCTTTAGGCAATCCAACGATCCTTCAAAGGTTGCTTGACCAATCGAATCCATGACAACATCAACACCTTTGCCGTCTGTCAATTCGCGGGTTCTGGTTTTGAAATCTTCGGTATTGTAATTGATACAATGCGTTGCACCATGATCTAGGGCCATTTGGCATTTTTCATCTGTCCCTGCCGTCCCGATCAATGTGATCCCTTCTGAGCGGGCCCATTGGCATGCAATCAACCCAACCCCACCAGCGGCCGCGTGAAACAGCACGGTATCGCCGCGTTTCAAGGGTGTTGTGCGATGAAAGAGGTATTGAACTGTCATCCCCTTCAACATCATTGCGGCGCCTTCTTCGAAGGAAATCCCATCGGGAAGCGGGCACACTTGGGCTGCGGGCATCACGCGGCGTTCGCAATAGCTGCCGGGCGGCATTGAGGCATAGGCCGCGCGATCCCCGACCTTAAGATGTGTGACGCCCTCGCCGACGGCCTCGATCACGCCTGCGGCTTCCATGCCAAGCGCATGGGGCAGGGTCAAAGGATAGAGGCCTGTGCGTTGATACACATCGATAAAGTTCAGACCACAGGCCTTGTGCGCGATGCGGACTTGGCCTGAGGCAGGTTCGCCCACTGGCATATCTTGGATGGTCAGGTTTTCTGATCCACCGAATTCGTTGATGACAACTGTTTTATTCATGATCTTCCCCGTATTTTCCTGTGTTAAATGAATGTTAGCCTATCGCGTCTGTGCGAAATGATATTTTCTATCCGCCCACCTTTAGAACGATTTTACCGATATGGGTGCTGCCTTCCATTCGGGTATGCGCAGCGGCGGCGTCTGCCATATCAAATTCGCTGTCCATCACGGGACCTATGCGGCCTTGGTCCAAAAGAGGCCAGACGTTTTGCGCCAAGCTCTCGGCAATGCGCGCCTTGGCCAAATCGGACTGCGGTCGCAGCGTGCTGCCTGTGAACGTCAGGCGCCGTGTCATAAGCGTGGCAAAGTTTACTTCGGCTTTCGGGCCTTGCAAGAATGCGATTTGCACCAATCGCCCGTCGTCTGCCAATGCGGTTAGGTTGCGCGGGATATAAGACCCGCCCACCATGTCCAAAACCACATTCGCGCCGCCGTGGTCTTTCATTACCTCGACAAAATCTTGATCGCGGTAATTGATGGCAACCTCTGCGCCCAGATCCAGACAGGCTTGGCATTTGTCATTCGACCCTGCAGTGACAAAGACGCGCGCGCCAAATTCGCGGGCCAGTTGGATCGCGGTTGTGCCGATGCCTGATGATCCGCCGTGGATCAAAATGCGTTCGCCTGCTTGTAACCCGCCACGTTGAAAGACGTTGGACCAGACAGTGAAATAGGTTTCCGGCAAACAAGCCGCATGTTTCAGGTCGAAACCCTTTGGAATCCGCAAACAATGCGCGGCGGGCGTTGCGACATAGTCTGCATACCCACCACCTGGCAGCAGGGCGCACACCTGATCGCCGACTGCCCAATCGCTGACGCCTGCGCCGATCTCGGTGATCGTGCCTGATGCCTCAAGGCCGGGCAGATCGCTGGCAGTGGGGGGTGGGTTATACAAACCTGCGCGCTGCAACGCATCGGGGCGGTTTACACCCGCATAGGCTACGCGAATAACGACTTGACCATGGCCCGCGCGTGGCATGGGGCGTTCACACATCGCGAGCACCTCGGGTGCCCCTGGTTTTGTGATTTCAACGGCGCGCATTGTATCGGTCATGTCTTAGTCCTTTGTTGTGGGTGACCATGTTCCGGGACGGTCATTCAGGGTGGGGCTTGGGGCCTGCAGCCGCGATAAAAGGGCGCGCGGACCAGCCAAAAGCCGCATCAACCCTTGGTTTTCGCGCAGCTTTGCCTTGGTTTTTTCAAATTGCATGACGTTATCAATGCGGCGGTCCAAGAAATCCCATGTGTCGGCATGCCCGTCTGATTGATCGCCCAACCAATAGAGCAAGGTCGCACTATAGACGCCGCTTAGGATCGTGCGTTTTGAATACCAGTTATAATCGTCCGATGTGTCGCCCAAGGTTGTCCAAATCAAATCCGACGTACCCCAAATCAAATCACCACCGCGTTTCAGGTTCTGCGGCAATGCAAACACGGTCGTCGCGCGGCGGATGATTTCCTTGTCTTCAAGCACCTCAAGCCGCGCACGCACGGCGGCTGCGATTTTATCGCGAAAACGCAGTTGTCTAAGATCTTGGGCGGCCAAGCGATCAACCATCGCCTGATCGCCACGCTTGTGCGATAAAATCGCCAAATCTAATGCGCCATTCGGGCAATGCAGCCGCGCCAATGATTCGTCGATATTCAGGTCTGCGCAGGCCGCGCGAAAGGCGTCATCCCCCCATCCATCAAAGGGAACATGGAACAAAGCCGCATCAAGCAGGCGTTCGGACAGGGTAATTTCAACAGACTGGGTCATAACTCATCCTCTATTACCACTATGACTAGACAATTTTGCAAGGCTTTGCTATAGCGCGTCATCCTGCAATTTTTTGCAAACTCTAACTTAGAAAGGTGGTGAAAACCACATGCAGGTAAGCGTTCGCGACAATAACGTCGATCAGGCACTTCGTGCTCTGAAGAAAAAGCTACAGCGTGAAGGTGTTTTCCGTGAAATGAAGCTCAAGCAGCATTTCGAAAAACCCTCCATCAAAAAAGCTCGCGAAAAAGCTGAAGCAGTCCGTCGTGCCCGTAAATTGGCACGTAAGAAAGCACAGCGCGAAGGGATGCTCTAAGCATTTCTTTGATAAAAATTCGAAACCCCTGTGCTGGTCGCAGGGGTTTTATTTTTATGACACTCTCATCTTAACAAAAATGTGATTTCGGTGGCTTTCACCCAAATGCTGCACCAAAACACGCAAAATATGCTGCGCATCGGGCAAAATTGGCGCGAATTGCCTTCGTCTGCGTCCCATGGGTTGAGTAATATCAAAATGACACATTTTGCACGCGTTCCGTGACACGTTACAAATAAAGTTGACAATCATTTATGTCATAAAATATTGTTCCGCAATCTGATCATATTTCTTGTGCGTTTTGAAATAATATTCCATAAGAATATATCAAAAAGATAATTTTAGTTGCCAAGGCGGTTGCAGTTGCGGTTTTGGTTCGGGAGCGCGAAAATTGCACTATCGGCTTGATAACCTGAATAAAGTTTGTTTTGCGGCATCGCGTGTGATTGATGTGGAAACCTGCGTCTTTTTACGGCGCAGGTCGATTGGTGTTTCGACCGTTTTGGCATCGCATGGGCTGTCTTTTCCCAATGAGATTACTTTGCCCGATACAGTCTCCTTTACCGCTTCACGCTTGTTGCAATATACCGACGGCGCGTATTCGGTTGAAATTAGCATGCCGACACCGCTCAGCATCGACATGCAATATATCGCAGGCATCAGCAAACACATTCCAGACATGGGTGAATTTGCATTTGTCGCCATGTCCCGCGATCGGATCGATCCTGTGAATATCCGTGTCGCCGAAGCGTTCATGGCACTAGCAGATTTGGAAAATGCAATTCTTGCCAGTGAAAACTTGCGTTTCACAAATCGACCGATTGGTTCAATGAACTGATTAATAAACTTTGGGCACGTATAATTCGTCCGGCAAAACACGGCGTTCGTAATCTGGGTTAAAGACACGTTCGGGCAATTCGACTTTGCCGTGTTCGATTTCGTAATACGGTATTTTGCTAAGGATATGTTCGATGCAGTTCAGCCGTTCACGTTTTTTGTCGTTGCCTTCGACGATATACCATGGGGCCTCGGGGATATTCGTGCGGGCGAACATCTGTTCTTTGGCTTTGGTATATTGTTCCCAACGCACACGGCTTTGCAGATCCATCGGCGACAATTTCCATTGTTTCATCGGATCATGGATCCGCATGAGAAAGCGCAGTTGCTGTTCTTCGTCCGTGATCGAAAACCAATATTTCAACAAGATAATTCCTGACCGCACCAACATGCGTTCGAATTCGGGAACGTCGTTATAGAATTGTTCCACTTGATCTTTGGTGGCAAATCCCATGACATTTTCGACCCCAGCGCGGTTGTACCAAGATCGGTCAAACAACACGATTTCCCCACCCGATGGCAGGTGCGGGACATAACGTTGAAAATACCATTGGGATTTTTCCCGCTCTGTCGGGGCAGGCAGGGCAACGACACGGGCCACACGGGGATTGAGGCGTTGTGTAATGCGTTTGATCACCCCGCCCTTGCCCGCGCTGTCGCGGCCTTCGCACAGGATCAAAACCTTGGCGCCGGTGTGCTGTACCCAGTCTTGGAGCTTGATCAATTCGACCTGTAGGCGCAGCAAATTGCGATAGTAGGTGCGCCGATCCAGCATATCGGGATGTTTTTCTTTGTACAGCTTGCGCAGCTCTGCAGTCAGGGTCGGTTGATTGAATTCGGCTTCAAACAATTCGTCGAGCGTTTCTTCGAGCTCGGCTTCGATCCAGGTTGTGTGCTTATCTTCCTTACGGTCGGGCATGATATATCCGTTGATTTGTTATCGGTTGGACAAAATGAGGTCAGCAGCTTTTTCCGCCATCATGATTGTGGGCGAATTCGTGTTGCCGCTGGTGATTTTCGGCATGGCAGAGGCATCAATGACCCGCAGGTTTGCAATGCCTCGTAACCGCATATGCGCATCGAGCGGCGCGCGATCATCGGTCCCCATGCGCACGGTGCATGTGGGGTGAAAAATTGTGGTTCCGACTGCGCCTGCGGCCTTGGCCAAGTCCGCGTCGGTGACGTATTCTGCGCCGGGTTTGACTTCGACAGGGTTGTATTTGCCCATCGCGGATTGGGCCATGATACGGCGCGACAATTTGATTGCGTCGGCGGCCACCTGTTTATCACCCTCGGTCGACAGGTAATTTGGAGCAATGACCGGCTTGTCCTGTGGGGCATTGCTGCGCAGGCGCACTGTTCCACGGCTTTGCGGGCGCAGGTTACACACCGATGCCGTGATCGCGGGATAGTCGTGCAAAGGTTGGCCAAATGCCTCAAGCGACAGGGGTTGGACATGAAATTCCAGATCCGCCGTCGCCACATCAGGGCGCGATTTCGCGAATGCGCCCAACTGGCTGGGTGCCATGGACATGGGGCCAGAACGCTTCAGCGCATATTCCAATCCAATCTTGGCCTTGCCAAACAGTGAATTGGCCATCGTGTTCAGGGTCTTGGCTTTTTCCAATCGCCATGAACAGCGCAGTTGCAGGTGGTCTTGCAAATTTCCGCCAACATCAGGGGCATTTAGGATCACGTCAATTCCGTGGTTTTGCAGGTGATCGGCGGGCCCGATCCCCGACAGTTGCAAGATATGTGGTGATCCAATTGCACCTGCGGATAGGATCACTTCGGCGCGGGCGCGCACGCGTTGGGTTGCATCACCGCGCGTATATTCAACGCCGACAGCGCGGCCATTTTCGATCACGATCCGCTGTGTATGGGCATGCGTGATGACGCGCAATTTGTCCTTGCGTTTGGTCGTGCGCAGGAATGCCTTGGCCGTGTTCATCCGCCAACCGAAACGTTGGTTCACCTTGAAATAACTGACGCCTTCGTTGTCGCCTGTATTGAAATCGTCCACCTTTGGAATGCCGGCCTGTGCTGCTGCGTCGCGCCAATCGTCCAAAACATCCCAATGCAGGCGTTGGTTTTCCACGCGCCATTCGCCGCCTGCGCCGTGCATGTCGGATGGGCCATCCATATAGTCTTCGGATTTCTTGAAATAGGGCAGAACATCATCCCAATCCCATCCTGTTAATCCCATTTGCCGCCAACCGTCATAATCGGCGGCCTGACCCCGCAGGTACAGCATACCGTTGATGGAACTGCATCCGCCCAAGACTTTTCCGCGGGGATACAAAAGCGATCTGCCGTTCAATCCGGGATCGGGTTCGGTTTTGAATTGCCAGTCGGTGCGGGGATTATCGATGCAATACAGATACCCCATCGGAATATGCACCCAGTGATAGTTATCGTCGCCGCCTGCTTCTAGCAAAACGACGGAATGGCCAGCGTCTGACAATCGTTTGGCCAAAACACATCCCGCGCTTCCTGCGCCTACGACGATAAAATCAAATTCCAAGATGGCACCTTTTTGCCTTAGCCTATGACCGAAAGCGACAAAGCACAAGCAACGAACGTCACTGCTGTTGTGTCCACGCGTCCAATATATGCTTTGCCGTCATTAAATCCAGATGCGCCCCACCGCCATTTTTGAACAATGTAATGTCATCGTCATTTTGGCGTTTGAACGCGTCTGGGGAATAGTAATCGGCAAGTATATCAGTTTTATGAATAACACCCTTGGCCAATGGAATTTTCAGCTCGCCAATATGATCGACGGTGGTGTCAAAGCTATCGACGAAAATGCGGGATCGGGTCAGGGCGGTGTCGTCCACTTCGCGCATATCGGGGCGATAGGCGCCGATGACATCCACATGTTGGCCGGCCCGCAGCCATTCACCCTTGATCACCGGATCGGTGGACATGGTGGCCGATGTGATGATGTCAGCCCAATTCACAGCCTCGGCCAAATCAGGCGCGACGGTGGTGTTGGCAAATTCATTGGCGAATGTCTCTGCCGCGCTGGGTGTGCGGTTCCAGATGCGGAACTCTGCATCGGGAAAGCCTGCGCCATAGGCGGCGCGCAACGACCGTCCGACCGTGCCTGCGCCCACAATCAAAATCTTGCGGCTGTCAGGACGGGCCAGTTTCAATGCCGCGCACAGGCTGTCGCCTGCGGTTTTCCATTTTGTCACCAGATGGAAATCAACCAAGGCATCCAACATCCCCGTCTTGTCATTGTACAAGTTCACCCCACCGTTGATCATGGGCAAGGCATCTTTGGGATTGTCAGGGAACACAGTGGCAGACTTGACCGCCAATCCCAACCCATCAATCCATGCGCCACGGTTCAACAATGTATCGCCGCCGCGATATAAAAACGTATCTGCGATTTCCGCTTTGGGTAGTCTGTGACCGGCATCGAATGCACGGGCAAGCGCGTGCCAATCCAAAACGCTTTCACCTTGGTCGAATGAGATTTGGATAATGCTCATACTGCGTCCTCTTGTGACAATATTCCATGACGAACCAAACACTCGGCCCAGCCTTGTGGACCTTGGAACAGATGCGTTTGCCATCCGCGCGATTGTGCGGTTTCGATATTGGCGGGCAGATCGTCTGTGAATAATAAATCCGCAGGTGCAATCCCGCAATCTTGTTCCACATGGGCATAGATGTCGGGATAAGGTTTGATCATTTTCAATCGACCCGATACATAGGCCCGATCAAATTCGGTCAGAAACGGATACCGCTCTTGCGCCATATCAAAGGTTTGATCGCCGAAATTTGACAGCGCAAAGACCGGCACACCCTTGGCCCGCAATGCCCGCAGCAGGCGAACAGAATGGTCAATCACAGGGCTGACCATATCTGCCCATTTGGTTTGCCAAATTTCGATTTCTGGATGCCAATCGGGATAGCGTTCGGCAATCGATGCGACGACATCGGAAAAAGGATCCCCCATATCGATGCGTTCGTTTTCCTTGAACATGGGGACCGCTTCAAAAAATGCCTTGCGCCGTTCGACACCGATCAGATCGTCATAGACGGCATAGGGGTTCCACCCTACCAACACATTTCCAATATCGAATAAAACGGCCTGAACCATGATTGCCCCTTTTTGGTCCAAAGAAACCGCGCTTTGATGCAAAAGTAAAGGGCCGCGGTGGGGCGGCCCTGTGAACAACTAGTCTTTGTCGGATTTTGTTTTCTTTTTTGTCACCTTGAATTCCTTTGGGATTGGCATGCGGTTAAATGCATCCATTCCCGCGACCTTATAGGCTTCGGCCAGCGTCGGATAGTTAAAGGTGTTTTCGATGAAATAATCCACGGTCCCTTGCAGGTTCATCACCGCCTGTCCGATATGGATCAATTCGGTCGCGCCTTCGCCCACGATTTGCACACCCAAAATGCGGCGGGTTTTTAGGCTGACCAACATTTTCAACATGCCGTGTTCGACACCCATAATATGCCCGCGTGATGTTTCGCGGAACCGCGCGATCCCGATTTCATAGGGGATTTTGCGTTCTTTCAATTCCTCTTCTGACATGCCGCAGGTGGAAATTTCGGGAACGGAATAGATCCCATAGGGAAACCATGGGCTTTCGGACAGGGTCGGGGTGTCGAGCGCATGACACGCGGCAATGCGCCCTTGTTGCAGCGATGTCGATGCAAGGCTGGGATGACCGATCACGTCGCCCGTGGCATAGACATGGGGCACCTTGGTTTGATAGGTTTTGCGATCCACCTCGATGCGACCACGGTGATCGGTTTCCAATCCGACCGCCTTGAGGTTCAGCTTTTCGGTGGCCCCCATCCGGCCCGCCGCAAACAGCAACATTTCGGCACGCACATGGCGGCCATTGGCCAGCGACACTTCGACATGTTCGCCCCCATCGTGGATCGTTTCGATGGCGGATCCCAGGCGCAGGTCAACGCCATTATCGGCAATCAAATGCGCAAATTCATTGATCGTCTGACGGTCGATGAAATCCAAGAAACTATCGCGCGGTTCGATCAAGGTCACCCGAATATCCAGCGCGGCAAACATGGTGGCATATTCCACGCCGATGACGCCCGCACCGATGACAACCAAACTGCGGGGCAGGTGATCAATTTCTAAAAACTGGTCACTGTCCACAATCGTTCTGCCGTTAAAGGGCACCCAATCAGGGCGAAAGGTTTTCGTCCCCGTTGCGATCAGAAACTTGTCTGCGGTCAGTCGTGTGGTTTCACCGGCTTCGGTTGCAACCGACAATTCGTTTGCACCGACAAATTCGGCGGACCCTAAAATTGTATCAACATAGTTGCGGTTGAATTGATGTTCCAAAACATCGACTTCGTAATCCAATGTCTTGTGCAACCGCGCCTTAAGGTCCTCTGCGGCGATTTCATCCTTTACCCGATAAGACCGGCCGTAAAAACTGCGCTCGCGCCACCCCGTTAGGTTCAACACCGTTTCGCGAAGCGTTTTTGACGGGATCGTTCCGGTGTGAACTGACACGCCGCCCAAACGGCTTTTGCGGTCGACAACCAAAACCTTGCGTTTCAATTTTCCTGCCTGAATCGCCGCAGATCGGCCCGAAGGCCCCGAACCGACGACAACCAGATCATAATGCGGTGTGCTAGTGCCCATGTAAGACGCGCCTTTTTTTGAATTCAGGTAAACAAACGGCATAGCTTCTATTCGCTATAGAGGGCATCTGCATGAAACTCGATATGATCGCGCATAAAGGTCGAGACAAAGAAATAGCTGTGGTCATACCCTTTTTGCAGACGAAGCACCGCTTCGGACCGGCGCGCCGCCGCAGCTTGGGTTAATGTTTCGGGGCGCAAAAGGTCGATAAATTGGTCATTCGTACCCCAATCCACCAACATAGGAATATCGCAACCATGATCGCGCATCATCACGCTGGCGTCGTGGGCGTTCCATGCGGCGGGATCATCCCCAAGATATGCGCTTAGCTGTTTTTTACCCCAGTCCGATCCTGTCGGATTGCAAATCGGCGCAAAGGCAGAGACCGACTTATATCGACCCTTCAAACCCATCGCGATGGTCAACGCCCCATGTCCACCCATCGAATGGCCCGTAATGGATTGGCGATCCATATCGATGGCAAAGTTTTTCCCAATCAGATCGGGCAATTCATCGGTGATGTAATCCCACATTTGGAAATGCGCGGCCCAAGGATCTTGTGTTGCATTCACATAAAACCCCGCACCTTGACCCAAGTCATAGGCATCGTCATTCGCAACCCCTTCGCCGCGTGGTGATGTATCGGGAAACACCAACGCAACGCCTGCCTGTTCCGCCCAGACCTGCGCACCGGCTTTGACCATTGCGTTTTCATGCGTGCATGTCAGTCCGGACAAATACCACAGAACGGGCACATCCGTCGTGCGCGCAAGGGACGGCATGAACAGACCAAATGTCATGTCACAGTCACATACTTCAGAGCGATGTGTGTAAACCCCTTGGGTGCCATCAAAACATTTGTTTTCGGAAACTATGTCCATTCATCCATTCCTTTTGTGTTTGTTACCTGTGGTAGCGCACAACCAAAGGGACGCTCAACCCTTTGCGAACGAAATTAGGAATAAAGCGGCGTGACCCACGCAATGACCACAGACACGGTCACGATTGAAACAGCGGTCGAGATGAGGATTGAGGCTGACACCCGTTGCGGCGCCACATTGTAATGCTGCGCAATCATGTAAATGTTTCCCGCCACCGGCAACGACGCTGCCGCAATCATCACCGCCGCCGCATAGGGATCGACAGGGAACACAAAGACTGCGAAATAGGTGACGGCCAAGGGATGCAACAGCAATTTGCACACGGACAACCACGCGGCCGTTTCCACCCGTTCGGCCGATTTCGATGCAAGTGACGCACCAATGGCAAACAAGGCCCCAGGCGTCGCAGCAGCCCCCAGCATCGACATGAACTCATTCAAGGGCGCAGGAATGGGAATTTCCCACGCAGACCACGCAAGACCAATAATGATCGACACGATCATCGGGTTTTTGATCAACCCTTTGGCCAAGGTTTTGAAAATACCGACATGCATGCGGCCGTCGCGGCTTCCGACGATGATCATGACGACCAATGACCCAAAGACCAACAGATCAACCGCCAACACCATCATCACATGCCCTACCGCGTCTTGACCCATCAACAGGGCCAACATCGGAATGCCCAAGAATCCGACGTTTCCGATCACAGCGCATTGCGCTTCAATCGCGGCTTCGGCCATCGGTTTTTTGCGTACAAGCGACACAATGGTCGCCAAAATATAGACAAGCGTTGTCGCGCAGAGATAGGCGAATATAAAATCCCAATTCAATAAATCGCCCAACGACAAGTTGGACGAAAATTTGAATAACATTGCAGACAGCGCGAAATAGAAAACGAATTTGGTCAGATACGCGGTGGCTTCTTCTGTGAAGAACCGTGTTTTTCCTGCCCAGAACCCCACGCCAATCAGCGCAAAAAAGGGAAGCGTTTTCATGAAAATATCATACATGGGTAACGCTTAACACCAATCCGCGCGGCGTCAATGGGTTTTGCTAGCCGCTTCCGATTATGATCCCTGCCGCAAAGACCAAAGCACCGCCCAAAACCACTTGGAACGCGGCGCGAAAGAAAGGTGTGTCCATGTATTTGTTTTGGATCCACGCGATGGCCCAAAGTTCAATAAACACAACGGCAATTGCAATGATGGTTGCGGTTGTGAAATGCGGGATCAAATAGGGCAACGCATGCCCCAATCCGCCAAGGGTCGTCATGACCCCTGCGGCGATTCCGCGTTTTACGGGCGATCCGCGCCCCGACAGCGTACCATCATCTGAGGCCGCTTCGGTAAATCCCATCGAAATACCTGCCCCGACAGAGGCGGCCAAGCCCACTAGGAACGTGGTCCACGTGTCTTGGGTCGCGAAAGCCGTCGCAAATATCGGCGCCAAGGTGGATACGGATCCATCCATGAGCCCCGCCAACCCGGGCTGAACCCATGTCAGCAAGAATTGCCGTTTCGCCGTCAGCTCTTCGGTTTCGGCCGCGTCTGATTGCAAATGATCTTGCATCATACCCTCGGCGGATCGGGTGTGCCCCGATTCTGCGGCCGCCAAATCCCCTAACAATTTGCGCGTCGCGGCATCGCTTGTATGGGCGGCGGCGCGCAAGTAAAATTGTTCCGCGTTGCGTTCCATCGCGGCCGCTTCGGCGCGGATGCTCTCCAAGGACAGCTGTTTTGATAACCAAACCGGTTTGCGCGCATAAAATCCTGCGACGTGTTCGCGCCGGATAAGCGGAATGACATTGCCAAACCGCGCTTGATGCAGACGGATCAATTCTTGCCGATGTGTATCTTCTTCTTCGGCCATTTCGTCAAAAATAGCTGCCGTTTGCGGATAGTCCGCGCGCAAATATTCCGCATAACTGCGATAGATCCGCCCATCGTCTTCCTCAGACGAAATTGCAAGCGCGATGATTTCCTGTTCGCTTAAATCGCGAAATCGACGACGATGTGACCAATATGCCATCTTGTGCCTCTTTTTAGAATAGTTCTAAAATAGCAACTCTTGGCAAAGTTTCAACCAAGATGCTTGTCCCACGTACGAAAAATAAATAATACTATCCCAAAGTCGGAGATGTTATGAACGCACCAGCCCCCAAAACGATCAAAGGCCGTAAATACGACCAAGTTCTCGACGGTGCGCTTCGGGTGTTTTTACAGCATGGCTTTGCCAATGCAAATATGGATGAAGTCGCCCGTCAATCCCAAGTGTCCAAGGCGACGGTCTACAATTACTTTCCCGACAAAGAACGTCTGTTTTTCGAAGTCGTGAAATTTCAATGCCAATGCCAAGCCGACAGCGCGATTGAAGTGATCGATCAAACGGCACCGGTTGCGGAAACGCTGACGCAGGCGGCCTATGAAACCATCCGGCTCATGCAATCAACCTTTTCGCAACGCATGTTCCGTATTTGTGTGGCCGAGGCAGACAGGTTCCCCGAACTTGGACGCTTTTTCTATGAAAGCGGTCCATTGATGGGCCGTCACAAGCTTGCCGCCTATTTCCGCGAGGCAACTGCCAAAGGCGAATTGGTGATTGATGATTTTGAACTGGCCGCCGATCAGTTCGCAGAATTGTGCAAGGCCGATTGGTGGCCGCGGTTTATCTTTGGCATCTCGGTGTCATTGTCCCAAGCCGAAGTTGATCGCATCGTAAAGGGCGCCGTATCGACCTTCATGCATCGCTACGGATCATAGATGTTTGTACATGACATAGGCATCAACATCCCCCATCTGCGGATGATGAAAGGCCATCGGTAGCGTTCCAACAATATCAAACCCGTATCGCTGCCACGTTTGAACGGCGCGCGTGTTCGTAGACACCACAAAATTATACTGCATCGCACGATATCCGATGCGTGGGGCAAGGTCCAAAGAATGCTCTAACATTGCACGCGCCACCCCTAAGCCACGTGCCGCAGGATGCGTCATATATCCACAATTACACACATGCGCGCCACCGCCTGCTTGGTTTGCACGAATGTAATAGGTTCCAATGATCTGCCCATCCGCCTCTGCCACAAAGGTTTGCTTTTGCACATCAAACCAATAAGCCAAGGCATCGGCGCGCGAAATATCTGCATCAATGGTATAGGTGTCGCCTGCCCGAAAAACGGGTTCCAAGATCTCCCAAACACCAATATGATCATCGTCGGTCGCGCGTCGAATATCCATAAGACCCTGTCATTTTCTGTCTAAAAATATCCTCGCCGAAGGCATTGGCGCGTCAGCGCCAACACCATTGAAACCGATCAATAGACAACGACCGAACGAATGCTTTCACCCGCGTGCATCAGGTCAAAGCCCTTGTTGATATCATCCAAAGACAGGGTATGCGTGATCATTGGATCAATCTCGATCTTTCCGTCCATGTACCAATCGACAATCTTGGGCACATCGGTACGACCCCGCGCGCCGCCAAAGGCGGTGCCGCGCCAAACCCGACCTGTGACCAATTGGAAGGGCCGCGTGGAAATTTCTGCACCTGCAGGGGCAACGCCGATGATGATGCTTTCGCCCCATCCTTTATGCGCGGATTCCAACGCGGTGCGCATGACATTCACATTGCCTGTCGCGTCGAATGTGTAATCTGCCCCACCCTTGGTCAGGTTCACCAGATAGGGTACCAAATCGCCCTCAACCTCGGACGGATTGACGAAATGGGTCATGCCGAACCGCTCGGCCATTGCTTTTTTATCGTTGTTGAGATCAACGCCAACAATTTGATCGGCCCCCGCCAAACGCAGGCCCTGGATCACGTTCAAACCGATACCGCCCAAGCCAAACACAATCGCGCGGCTGCCAATCTCGACCTTGGCCGTGTTGATCACCGCGCCGATACCTGTCGTTACGCCGCATCCGATATAACATACCTTGTCAAAGGGCGCGTCGGGGCGAATTTTGGCCAGCGCGATTTCGGGCAGAACCGTGTGGTTTGAAAATGTCGAACAGCCCATGTAATGCAGAATTGGCGTGCCATCCAACATGGAAAAACGGCTTGTCCCGTCTGGCATCACACCGCGCCCTTGGGTTTCGCGGATCGATTGGCACAGGTTTGTTTTCGGATGCAAACAATATTCGCATTCACGACATTCGGGTGTGTAAAGCGGGATCACGTGATCGCCGACCTTTAGATCTTTGACCCCTGGTCCGACTTCGACCACAACGCCTGCACCCTCGTGGCCCAAAATTGCGGGGAACATACCTTCGGGGTCTGCACCTGACAGGGTGAATTCATCGGTGTGGCAGATCCCGGTTGCCTTGATTTCAACCATGACTTCGCCAAATTTTGGCCCATCAAGATTAACGTCCATGATTTCAAGCGGTTTGCCTGCCTGAACGGCGACAGCGGCACGTGTGCGCATGATATGCTCCCTGTTAAAATGTTTTGCAAAGGGTGCGATACAATTCACGAAATCGCAAGCGCATCGGCCCAAATAATTGGGCCGATGCGGTATAATTCTGATGAGACCTTATTTTTTGATGCGATAGGTCTTGTGACACGCACCGCAGGCGGCACCAACGTTGCCCATTCCTGCCTGTAGGCTGCCCAATGACGACACATCCCACGCCTCAAGCGCGAAATCCAGATCTTCGGATTTGGCCACAAAATCATCCCAGTTTTCCCAGATCGCGGGCAGGGCTTCGGATTTTGGATCGGTGGCGTTTGTTTCAAATGCGGTAACGGCCTTTGCGCTTGCCTCGATCATCGATTGCAGCGCGATTTGTGCAGCATCCGCATCAAAGGCAACCGCGCCCTTGGCCATGCCACCCAATGGGCCCATGCCGTCTTTTAGGGTTTTCATAATCATTTGACGCGCCGCGACCGTTGGGTCGATGTCTGCGGCGGTGGTCAGGGTTGGAAGAGTGGTGATCAGGGCAAGAACTGCGCCGCTTAGGAATGTCGTTTTGGTAATCGTTTTCATCGGAAAGCTCCCCTTTGGAATGGGACCAGTATAGCGCTGGATCACCGCAGTGGCGATAAAAACATTGTGATGGCCCCGCCTCTGCAGGGCCCGCCCTTTTACAGAGGCATGTGGCGGTTCACGTCTTTGTACAGCAGGTACCGAAATGGGCCCGGTCCACCCGCGTAGCAGGCTTGCGGGCAGAAGGCGCGCAACCACATGTAATCGCCTGCTTCGACCTCAACCCAATCTTGGTTCAAGCGATAGACCGCTTTGCCCTCAAGCACATAAAGACCATGTTCCATCACATGCGTTTCCGCAAAGGGGATCAAACCACCGGGTTGAAAGGTTACGATGGTCACGTGCATGTCATGCCGCATATCGGCCATATCCACAAACCGTGTCGTCGCCCATGCGCCATTCGTGTCTGGCATCGGGGTGGGGGCGATATTTTTTTCGTTTGTGACAAAAGCATCGGGTTTGTCCAAACCGTCCACAAATTGATAGGCTTTGCGGACCCAATGGAACACCGCCACGCTGTCAGATGCGTTGGTGACCGTCCAATCG
>Ga0255773_10001284_pt1 | contig 25694 bp, 35 predicted proteins | sample 011ome_17_FD_179971 | JGI IMG/M metagenome (GOLD analysis project Ga0255773, IMG submission 179971) | Coastal salt marsh microbial communities from the Groves Creek Marsh, Skidaway Island, Georgia - 011502XT metaG (version 2) | ecosystem: Environmental > Aquatic > Marine > Intertidal zone >...
TTTGAAGTTCGGATTTTGAGAGAGCCTGTTGATCTTCCTAAGGTAAGCAATTTCTTTGTTCAGGATTGGCATCCTGTCAAGTTCACGCTGAGTGATTCCGAGACCTTGTGGGCTGAGGACAGAATCCAATGCAGCCTGAGAAGTGTCCATAACACCTTGACGACCCATCACTGGCTGAACATCAGCACCTTGAACAACTTCATAGGCTTTGCTTGCTCTTTGTTTTAGGCTTTGGGCGGTTTTTGTAACACCTGCTTGGATCTCTTCTGCTGCAGCTGTTGGGATGTCTTCTGCACCCAGAACTCCTGCCTGACCTGAGCCAAATTCTTCTTGAAGTATTTTTGCGTCTGCACGAATCTGAGCCAACTGGTCTTCATCAAATGCTCGGATGATGCCTGTAGCTGTTGGTTGACTTGAAGCAGAGAATCGCATGATGTCTTCTTCTTCAAGCTGTGGTGTTGTCTTCTGACCTATCTGACCTGTTCTTGCATCAGGCAGTGCAGCTGTCCGCTGACCCTGAGTCAGTGGGTATTTTGATTCTTGTAAAATCTCTGGCTTGAAACGAGGGAACATTGTTCTGACACCCTCTGGGACTGCTTTGCCTGATGCCTTGGCAACAGTCTTGACACCTTTAGCGATAGGTGGCATCAAAACATCAACACCCACGCCAATAGCCGTAGATGTGCCGACTTCACCTGCTAAGTCTTCAATTGACCTGTCTTTAGCTGCAGTTGTTTCAGGAGTAAGCATAGCCTCACCAGCCTGACCTGCCAATTCAGTCGTGCCGTATGCACCAGTTCCACGCAAGATTGTTTGGCCTAGAGTTTTGGCTCCACCGACAAATTTTGTGGCTGGTGCGAACTTAATTATCTCGCCAGTAAATGTCCCGATGTCTTGGCCTGAAAATCCTGGTTTGTTGACATAATATGGTTTGCCATTCCAGACAATCATAGGGTTGTCAAATTTGTCGGTGTAAACTCCACCCCAGCGTTCGTCATCTTTGAAAGCATCTTGCATGATCTCAGCCTTACCGAAATCATCTCTGGCGAACATCAACTTGTTGTTCATCATGAATGCTTCAAAAAATCCTGGAGCATTGTCTCCCATCTCAGTTGTTTCGGGGATGTTGGGGAATTCAATCGGGATGCCTTCGCCAGTGGCTGCAGCATAAATCCCTCCAGGAAGAGAAGCAATCTGTTCCCAAAGGCTCTTTTCATTTGCCTCTGCGACTTGTTGACCTTCTGGTGTCGGGTTTGCAGACGGATTGCCGAGAGCTCCTGCTCCATCAGGTAATGCTATTCCACCCATTATGACCCCCATCCTTTAATTATATATGGTGATTTGGAATCAAAGATCCCATTGTTAATTACAACAGCACCATCATCAAGACTGTTATACCACTCAAGCACAGCAGCCTCGTCTTCTGGGTCTCCTGTGTATTTTTCAAAAATGCCTCGGTCAAATTTATTCAATTCTTCATTGACTGCTCTCATGTTTGTGTATTCGTTTGATGTCAGCATCTCTTGTTCAAGTTGATTCAGTCTGACACCATTTTCAGCCATTTTCTTGAAAGCATAAAGAGAGATGTAGTTGGCTTCAGGAGTGTTACCGAGATACAATGCTGCTTGTTGGTAGGCTTTGAATTCCATGTCGGAGGTTGAGCCTGACCCGACAGGACGCATTTTCGGAGCCAAGAAGTTTGATGTCGCTTGCAAAGTCTCAAGACCCACAATCTCAGGATCATTGATGCCGAAAGCCTGATTAAAGACTTGCTTGAATGGCATCATGACTTGTGTCAACTTGCCTGTTTCAACTTTGCCTGATTTCAAAAGCGTCAGTGCTTCGTCAACTCTCGGGAGAACCTCACGAGCAGTCGTATTGTAGGTGTCAGAAGCCTTGGCAATCAGCGGCAGACGCTTCTCAACATATGTCGTAAAGAATGGTGTTGCTGCAGTCTTTGATGGGGTTAACATGAGATTGATGACTTCATCACCTTTCATGAAAGGCACAACTTCTAGGAAAACGCCAGCATCTGAAATAGGTTGGCCAATTTGAGAATCATTTTTGGCTGTGAGCCTATCAACGATAGTTTGAAAGTTCGGGGAAGTTTCTGGCAAATTAAGACCGATGACAAATTTCTTTGCATCTTCCGCAGACATATATTTAGCCAAAGTTCCTGAGCCACTCGTTTTATATGTTTCTGTTTTTGGTGGCTCTGCTATCAAGTTGCTGAATGTGTTGGCTTGATCATTGTTCAGCAGAACTTCAGAACCTTTTTCATATTTCACACCGCCAAGATTCAATCCTTCATCAGAAGTGACTACATAAGTGCTCGGCTTGCTAGGAGTTTTAGGCTTGCTGGTCAAGAAGAACCCACCACCTTGTTCAGCATCTGAAGTCGCAGTTTTGTAGGCTTGTGTTCCTGGAGTGACCAGAACAGACTCGCCATCTTTATTATACAGTGTTATAGGCTTGGCAGCAGATGTTGGGTCTGGGAACTGTTGGGTCTGAACGACATTTCCTGCACCATCAACTTGTGCCCAGTTATAAACTGCAGCACCAGTATTTTGATCCATCTTTACGGATCCATCTTCATTCGTGACTGGGTTTTGTTTTTTCCATTGTAAATTTACACCAGTGCCTTTGGCTGGCTTGATCAAGTTGGCGATCTGAAGAGCAGTGGCTGGAAGTTTTTCTTCTCTGTCACGCTGACGCTCATAATCTTTCATGAGGTATTGTGCTGGGGTCAATGCTGCAGTGCTGGCTGCACCCAGAGCAGTGGCTCCTGGCTTGGAGGCTTCTGCTGCCATTTGAGAGAAATATATAAATGAAAGCAATGCAGGATCAATAGGCTTTGGGGCTGGCTGAAGAGCCTGAGCGAGCTGCATAGCATTTTGAAAGTTCTCTTGACCACCGAGAGCCTTCAATGCACCTTGTGGGAGGTTGAGAATGTTTGTGCCTGATGCTCCTAAAACTTTGTTATCACCAATAGCCATTCAATTATCTCCCCTGACTCATATAATATGCGGAGGCCAATGCCCCCAGACCACCAAGAGTCTGGCCGTAGATTGACGGAGTCTGAACATATTGCTGACCTTGCGAGAGCGAATATTGAGTCGTTTCATATGGGACACCTTTCAAAGCACCCATTGCAAAATTCAACATCTGGAATGGATATTCTCTTTGCTCAACATAATCTGAATATGCGAGGTCAAGAGCCATCTGATCAAGTTTCCTGCGAGCCTCACCAGCCGAAAGCATGCCTGATGCTGCTTGTTCCTGAAGTCCTTGAACTAAAGGTGCATAAGACTGCAGTTGTTCTGCTTGACGGAGGCGAGAGGCTTCTTGAGTTTCGTATGCGGCACGTTGTGCTGCTTCTGCTCCGAACCTAGCCTCACGATCTTGTTGGTATCTTTGACGGAGAACATCTTCAGCTCCAAAGCGTGCAGCCCGATCTCTTTCTCTTTGCGCCATACGAGTTTCGTATGCGGAACGACCAGCTTGTTCTGCACCGAATCTTGCTTGTCTATCACGCTCGGCTTGTTCCATACGAGCAGCTCTGTCTGCCATTGACATCTCTGCACCGAATGCTCTGTCTTGAGCGAATCTGCCATAGAGGTCTGATTCAGCTGCGAACCTTGCGGCACGATCTCTTTCTGCTTGTGCGGAAAGTGCTTGCTCAGCTCCAAAGCGTGCTGCTCTGTCTGCTTCAAATTGTTGTGCTGCGAACCCTAAGCCTTGTTGTGCTGCTTGAGAGCGGATGTCACCTGCTCTTGCTGCACCTTCAGAGGCAGTCAGAATGTCTGAGATTGCTGCTCTTGAGCCACCGAATGCACCTGCTCTTGCTGCTTGGGCTCTGTTTGCTGTTTGTTGTGCTGCTATTTGACGCTCAACTTCACGAACTGCTGGGTCTGCTGCACCTTGATAAATATCTAAAAATGGTTGTGCTGATTCAAGCGTAAATCCTGGACCAGTTAATTGTTCGCGAGTCGCACCTTGATAATCACCAACAAGTTCGCCTCTGGTCAAAGCACCTTGACGACCCATTTGGCCAGTGTAACCTGTTATGTCTGGGGCTTTTCCTATCAATTGACTAGAGGTCATGCCTCTGTATCCTGGAGCTGATCCGCCAGTGAGTTGACCACGAGTCGCACCGCCATATCCTGGACCCATCAACTGAGACCTAGTGGCCGCATCATAACCACGACCAAGCCTTGTTGCTGCTTGATATGCTGTGTCAACATAAGGCTGATAACTTTCAGCCCCACTAGTCAAAAGATCAAAAGCCTGTCTTTCTTCGGGTGTTAATTTTTTCCCGTCATAACTAGCGATCCGTGCACCTTGATATCCTGGGTAAGGACTTTTGGCTAGCTCTCCTGCTTGCTCAAAAAGTATTTTGCCACCTGCTGAAACCCACTCAGGGATGTCTGTCCCTGTAAGGACATTTTCATAGGTAGGTAAATTTTCAGTGCCTGTTGTGCAAAAGCCACCCATTTATGCCTCCACGAATACTGAGCCAGCCTTGGTCATTCCTAGACGCTCAAAAAATTTGTCTTTACGCTCAAGATCGCCAGAGAAGATGTGACCCAGTCTCACAGTTAGTTTAGCGTCATTTGCTGTTTCGATAAAGTTTTTAATTAGTTTTAGTGCTATTGTTCCTTTCCGATGCTTCGGTGAAACATAAAACCAAAGGTCTGCAAGATAAGGTTGATCAGACCACCAGTCTTGACCTACCATCCCTCCAACAGAACCCATCAATTCATTTCCTTCATCTAATGCCACAAATACAACACCTCTGTGTATGACCTCATTGATTTTATTTATCATCTTTTCGCTATTGATTGGTGGAGTCGGTATTTCAGTTTGCTCATGCATTTCTGCTAACATACCAATCAAAGCACTCAAATCAAGTGGGCCAGCTCTCCTTATTTCCATTACATGTTACCAAGAGCACCCATCTCACGAGGCATACCGCCAGCTGGTGCTCTACGCTGTTGCTGCATTTGTGCACCTTGACCTGCTACTGCTTCAACTAGCTCTTGCAACTCAGGCAACAACTTCATCAAAACACGAGCAACTTCTGGGGTGATTGCTGAATCAAGCATCCGCAACTCTTCTGGACCCATATTTGCTAACCGAGCCATCAGAACAGCACGGATGCTTTCAGACGACTTCATTAAATTTTCACGACCTTGAGCAGGCATTGCAGCCAGAGGATTGGCAGTCGCACCATCCATTTTCATTGGTTCACGAGCCATTATAAAATCTCCTTTGGCTTGTAGAGTGATGACCAGTCTGTGGTCTTACAAAATGCACCGATGACCCAACAAGTTGGCTCGAAGATGCGACGATAAACTTTGCCTAGATAATCAGGCTTGTTTCGCTCTCCGTAAATGTAAGCGATCTCATTAGCCCTGTGACAAGCAACATGTTTCCAGAAATTAACAAGTTTCCCTTTACGCATTTGCTTGACCATCCAGACAGCCCAAACATGATAACCATTAACATGCTGTGGGGTTAGGTAGTCACGAGTGAATCGGTAATCAAGAACAACTTGCTTACGAGTCATCATGCCTTGACGGCACAACTCATTACAAATAACTCGGCCACCTACAATTCCACCAAGAACACCACCGATAACTCCTCCGATTCCAGGAAGCAGAGCATTACCGACTGCTGTTCCGATTGCTGAAGCACCTGCAGACTTTGCTGCCTTTTCAGGATCCTCGCCCATAGCGAGCTGAACACCAAAGTTGATAATTCCAGCACCTGCGGCACCTGACCAGTTGGCTTTTGCTGCTTCAGTCCCATAAAGCCTATCACCAACCTGTTCAAGATAAGTCGGTGTTGAAGAGCTGGCTGTGATTGCTTCGGAGGTGATATTTCCTTTTGCTCCTTCGCTTAGGGTTGCTTTGCCTGCTTTATCAACAGTGACACCTGCCTTTGAAAGTTCGTCTGCGGTGTAAGAAGTTACATTATCACCGATTGATTTTCCTGCATCATCACCCAATGCATTGAAAAGGTCTAAGTTGCCTGTGGCTTCTGCTACTTTTCTGTTTGCTAGTTCTGGAACAACAATATTGTTTTTAGGCAATTCGGAAAGATTTGAGAATGCTGAACTTTGAGTTGAAGAAACAAGCTGTGATGGCGTAGATCCAAAAGTTTGTCCAACACCTGCCAAAAGTTTGTCTGTTGTGCTGCCTGCTAAGTAAGGATCAAAAAGTGCGGCACCTGCTTGAGATGCTGCTTGTTGACCGACTTGGCTGGCTACGCCTATTACTGCTTGCTTGCCGATCTCTGACCAATCAGGAAGTCCTGGAGGAGCACCTTGTTCTTCAGTCAGCCTACGGTATTCCTCAAGCATCTCCCTGTCAGAGTCGCTGTTGGGATTGTAACTTCTGGTTCCTGTTTGGATTGTGCGAACCCAGTTGAATACAGGCATCGCAGAAGTTCCATAAACATTCTGCAAATTGCTCAAATCCATTTGTGGCGTTTGAGACCTTGTTTGATAAACACCATAAATAACAGGCTTATCTGATTCTTCCTCTAGGGTCAGGCCTGTCAATGCTCCTGGTTGTCCTGTTACGTCTGCCATTAGCTGATTACTCCTTTCCCTTTTAAGTCTTCTATGAGAGTGCCAAGAACATCGGCAACCTCAGCTAAAGTTGTTGAATCTGCATCTAAAACATAATCTTTTGTGACATTTGATGTTTGAAATGGGGTTGTGTTTGCTGCTGAGTTGATCTCAGACAACTGCAACTCCAAAGTGGAGATCGTCCTTTGTGCCCAGCCTTGCTCGTAGGCTCTTGGTGGTTGTGGCAATCTTACATTTATTCTACTCATCTCAAGCCATCCTGCCTTGCGTTAACTCTGAAATCACCAACCAGCCAACTATCTCCGACTGAGGAACTTTCCAATTTGAATCCTATCTGGCGACCACGAGCTCGCAGACTTACTTTAGTTGAATTTGACGAAATAGTAAATGGTCCTTTTGTAATATCAACATCTTGAGGATATTTTCTTGACTTTACAGTCATATTCAAAGAACCTGTCATTGTTGCATCAGGCACAACTTTATCAACAAGCATCAAATCATCACCAGTTTGAGAAACTTCCATTGGTGAAGTTTCAATGAATGCAGTCATAGCAGCACCATCAGCGTCTGTTCCAGTTTCGTGATTGTAAAGATCTCCGTCTTCATCATAAGCAAAAGGAACTTTCCGGAAGCCAAATGCATCTTCCCATGCGGTTCTTGACATTGACCCGATTGACCAAGCATTGTCTCTGTAATTATATGTTACATAAGAATCAGGCTCTGGGTCAGGAGTTGTTGCTGAGACGTCAGTGCTGACATAGAACCAAGTAACTTCATCAAAATCTTTATTCAGTGCGCAGAAAAATTTATCTGAATAGTTCTTTTGCATTCTGTCAAATACATAATGCTTAACTGGGCAAGGCAACTCTTGAACAGCACCATTGTAAATGAAGAATGTTTCATTAGACATCCAATAAACATCTCCGTCAACATTCCCCATAACGCCCATGCCTATGGCTCCGCAGTTCGTAGCCAACAAACGGAAAGAAAAGGTGAATGGTGGGCCAACAAATGACATCCCGTAAACTGCTTCATCCGTAGAGATGAATGTTTCATCACGGGTTGATATCACATCTGTTATCTTTGTCCCAACAACAAGCCTCTGATCACCTGCGGTATTGGTTGCTGATGGCGTCCAGTTTGCATAATCTTCTTGATCAGACCAACGCACAAGCATCGGGTCAATGTCCGAACCACCCAAAGGTGTGCACCCGCAAGAAACCAAATGCCTATCAGGGAAAGAAACAGTCGTCATCCTGTTTTCATCAGGAACATCAGAAGCACCACCAAGACTAGAAACTGCAACAGCTCTGCTTCCAACGCCTGTGGAAGTGTCCCAATAATATATAGCACCACTGCGAACAGTTGCTATTATGTCTTCACCCCATTGGTTCAAAGTCCATTGTGAGTTTTCCAAACGCAGACTCGTAGAGATTGTCCGAGGAGTTCCCCAAGTTCCTAATCCCCATCCACCAGCACCCCAACCGAGTGCAGCATTTGATGTTTGAGTTCCTAAGCCAGCAGCCGCACCAATTAAATAATCAATATTGACTGTTCCACCACCTGTTCCTGTGCTGGTTGCTGCTGTTCCTACATCAATTGTGTAAGTGTTCGCATCAATGTAAGATATTTGATAGCCATAGGCTGCATTGATAGTGTCTGCGAGAATGCCATTGGTCGCACTGGCACCTCTTATTCTTACCCAGTCTCCGTCCAATGCACCATGGGCTGTATCCGTAACAGTTATGACGGAACTAGTGTCAACAGTCGCAAATGGATTTGACAGACTGGATGAAGTTTTACGCAGAGGAGTTATATCGTATAAGGCTTGGTTCTCGTTAACCATCAAGTGATTGTGAGTTCCGAGTGCCAAATAGTCTTCACCATCTGTTATGGCACGCCAATAAAGCATGCTGCGAACAACACCTATGGCAGTTGCTGTAATTGTGTAGTTTGCATTGCCATCGGAGGAAAGGCCATATTGTGTTTCTTTTTCCCAGCCACCAATCTTTGTTGGGAATCCGTCTCTGAATCTTACTTTGTCTCCGTCAATATAAAATGGACCATTCTTGCCTGCAGAATATTGAGTTATATCTTTGACGATTCCTGGTCTGAATTGAAGAAGACGCAATGACATTATATCATCTCCAGCGACTGATGTTTTGTTTCATCGTTACGACGAGTCCAGCCTCTCCCGAATGTTTCAAAAGTTTTAAGGCTCTCGTAGAAATCTTGCCTTATTTTGTGCATTTCTTCAACAATTTCTTTTTGTGGTTTGTTGGCCACTGCAGCCAGCGTCATGGGACCAATGGCTCCATCTGTAGTTACCCCCACGATTGACTGAAGAGCCTTAGCGGAGCGTCCTGGACCACTGTTTACAGCCCAATCAAATAAGAACCAATCAACTCCACTCGGAAGATCGTCGCCTCTCACTTTGTCCCAGTATTTAATTTTGTAGAGCGGAGTGACTTGCTCAACTGTCAGAGCCTTGATATCATCTTTGGTTACTTCATGACCGACATATTCTTCCCAGACTTTTTTAGTTACGCCTAAATTAGTCGCACCTCCAGGATCACTAGGGTGATCAACATAACCACCTTCATGTTCTAACAGCATCTCCATGCATTTGTTCAAGTTGTGATTCACTTAGTCAGACCTTTCGATTTCTCAAATGTCCGCATGCCACCGAGACCAAGCATCCCGAGCAGAACAGTCATTAAAGAGTCCATGTCAAACTGCGGCAGCTCAGGAATCTCTGCACCTGCCCAACCTGCACCGAACAGAATCAGCGGAGCAACCACGAAATGATAAGCCAAAGCGACACCGCAAGTCCAACCGATAAAAGGACGCCAACCAGCAACAAATATCGATCTGTGCTGTGCTTCAGCTTTGTTGATATCAGTTTGTGCCATCGCAGCTTCGTGAGCGTGCTTTTCTGCCATAGTAGCAATGTCATGTGCAAGACGAGCCTTCTGATCTTTGTCCTCAATGAATTTATCGAGGAGGCCAGTGACTGGACCGATAAGTGCTTGAAGCATGATTTAACCCTTTCCTTCATGATTCATCCAAACGGCAAATGCACCTGTCATAGCCCCTGTGACAACAGAAACAAGCCCAGCTTGGGCATTGCTAGGCTCTGGCAAAGACATAAACCACTCAACAACTCGCCAACTCATGAGTGTCATAACTAGCATCATGAATCTAGGCAGTATTTTCCACTTCAAAAAAGTTTCGACTGTCATGTTAAATGCTCCTTGTTAACAAACTCACAAGAAGCAAAATTGTGGCACCTGCAGTCCCGATCATAATACGCTCAATGCGTTTGATACGGAGGATTGTTTCTTTCCAACGCTCCGCACAAACAGCTTCGTGTGTATCAATTTGCGATTGAACGCTCTGGACTGTCGGCTTCGCCATCCACTTCCTCCACAGTTTTAATCAGTGCTGTGGTGAAAGCGTCTTGTGCCACTTGCACTTGATCAAGTTGAAAACGGAGAGAGCCAGCCTTGGACTGCAGATCACGAATCTGGTTAATCAGATACATCTGCTGGCTGTCCATAGCAGACTCTTCATATTCCTTACCTGCGATGGTGATTACATTTGACTCACTCATGCTGTGTAAGCCTTCCCTGCTGTGATTGCGGCATTGACTGCTGTCATGCTTTCATCTGTCCAAAAGTCTTTTGCAACCATGATTTCCAGATGCTCAACATTACGGTCTACGCAATTTTGCTTTTCAGTTGCATCAAGCTCTTCCCCTTCTGTGCCAGCAATAATACCATTGATAAGGTCAACACTGTCACCCATTGCTGAATAGTGCTGTGCAATTTCTTCTGCTGTGATTTCATTGTCCATTTTAATCTCCTATAGTTTAGTTGGACTCAAGTGCGGCTATACGAGCATTAGCCTCATCTAGTTGTTGTTTCAGTTCTTTAACTGCATTAACCAGATACCAAGTCATGTTATCTGGGTCTACTGACAGAACGCCTGTAGATTCTTCTTTTACCATATCTGGTAATACTTGCTGTATCTCTTGTGCGATTACACCAAGCTGTAAGCCTTCTTTCCTGATAACATTTTTAGCATCAAGTTCTGTAATTTCATCTTCAGTGCGATACTCAAAGTTGCGAACTTGAACTTGTGTGATTGCATCAAGACCAGTTGTGTTGTCTACAATGTTTTTCTTCAGTCTGCGGTCAGATGTTGTTGACCAGCTAGATGAGTTGTTACCTTGGTAGACACCCCCACCTCCGGGATAAATAAATCCAGTGGATGTTCCTTTGTCATAAATGTCTGTGTTATCAGCAACAATGTTAATGGCATAGTTTGCAGTTGCAGTTGACCTTGCTCTACGACCAATATAAACATTACCACTACCTGTCGTTAGGTAGATACCAGCCCCATATCCAACAGCCACATTATCTGAACCACTCGTTGTAGTATAGGCAGAATCACCACCTATAAATGTATTATTACTACCTGTGGTCATTGCACCACCAGCATAATACCCAATACCAGTATTACCACCGCCTGTGCTAGTTGTGAGAGCAGATGAACCTACTGCAGTGCTATAGTTACTAGTTACATTTGCGTCTAAAGCATTATTACCAATGGCGGTATTCTGGATTCCCGTGGTATTAGCATACATTGCATTGTAACCCATCGCAGTGTTAAAGTTTGCAGTGGTGTTTGCTTGCAGTGCAGCTCTGCCTAATGCCGTATTATACGAACCTGTTGTGTTGCCTTGCAGGTTTGCATAACCAACAGCAGAATTATATTGTCCAGTTGTATTTGCATTTAAGGCATAAGCACCAGCTCCTACATTTTCTGTGCCAGTGGTGTTAGAATACGAAGCACGATAACCCACAGCCACATTGTTAGAAGCGGTGGTGTTAGAATACAACGTATCAGTGCCAACAGCCACGTTAGAAACACCAGACGTGTTGCTGTAAAGAGATTGAAAGCCAAGCCCTACAACATTGTTACCAGTGGTGTTAGAATACAAAGAGCGATAGCCAAGCGCATCAACATAAAAACCAGTAGTAGTACTATACCCAGACTGATAACCAATAGCGGTGTTGTTGGATGCGGTGGTGTTGAATCGCAAGGCTTGTCTACCAAGTGCGGTATTATAATTGCCTGTCGTATTTGCATACAAAGACAACACACCCATTGCAGTGTTGTTTGTTCCTGTTGTGTTGGAATACAAAGCCTCATCGCCAAAAGCTGTTACCTCACCTGTGGTGTTGCTGTAGCCAGCTTTATTGCCAACGACAGTTATAGGTGAGCCTGTTGTATTGCTATATCCCGCTAAATTACCGATAGCTACATTTTCAGATGCAGTGGTATTATTACGAAGCGCATCCTGACCCATAGCAACACTGTAATTGCCAGTTGTGTTTGACATTAAAGCTCTACGACCAACACCCACATTATATGTTCCTGTTGTATTGGTATAAAGTGAAGATACGCCAAACGCAGTGTTATTACTTGCTGTGTTAAAATATAGAGTGCTTTCCCCAACAGCAGTGTTGCTGCTGCCTGTAGAGTTAGTATAACTGGTCAGTCTTCCTACAGCAGTGTTGCCCGCACCTGTCGTATTACTATATCCAGCCTGATACCCCACACCAGTGTTGTTGTTTGCGGTGGTGTTGGAGTAAAGTGCTTGATGACCAATGGCAGTGCTATTGGTGGCAGTGGTGCTATTCTGTAACGCACCTGTACCTATACCAATGTTATTAGTATCTCCTGTACCTGCAAAAGTTGTAAGTGCTAGATAACCAATACCAATGTTATTAGACGCAGTTGTTACTGCATCAAGTGCTTCATTACCAATCCCTATGTTATTATTACCTGTGGTATTTGCATATACTGCACGATATCCTAAACCGATTGTTCTTGTACCAGTAGTATTACTATACCCTGCCTGATAACCCACTGCTGTGTTGTTAGATGCTGTGGTGTTTGACCCAAGTGCATTTGCACCCACCCCTGTGTTAAATATACCTGTTGAGTTTGCATCTAAAGCAGATTGCCCAACTGCGGTGTTTTGATAACCAGTCGAATTTGAGGTAAGAGCTTGATATCCAACAGCAGTGTTGTTATCGGCGGTAGTATTCGTGCCTAAAGCCCCTCGTCCAACAGCCACGCTATTGTTGCCTGTCGTGTTGTTTTGCAGAGCCACATACCCAACTGCTACAAGGCTGCTGCCTGTAGTATTGTCGTAACCAGCCCTCCATCCAACAGCAGTGTTGTTGGACGCAGTTACTTGTGTGTCAAGAGCCTGATGGCCAAGTGCTGTATTATAACCGCCAGTGGTCGTATTACGCAGGGAATAGTTACCAACTGCTATATTGTATACGCCAGTGGTATTGCTAAGCAAAGCATTACTACCAAAAGCCACATTGTCACTAGCTGTGGTGTTGGCTGACAGTGCCGAAGCACCAAAAGCGTTTAAGCGTGTGCCAGTGGTGTTTGCGTCTAACGAGTATATACCCACTGCCGTATTGCTTGCACCTGTCGTGTTTGCTAACAGTGACTGATACCCAACTGCTGTGTTGTTGTTTGCGGTGGTGGTGGCTTTTAATGCCTCTCCTCCAACTGCTGTATTATAATCTCCGGTAGTTACAGCAACACCTGCTGCCCTGCCTACGAAAACACTCATGTCTGCAGTAGTCGAAGCAAATCCAGCATTAGCACCAAGTGCAGTATTATTGCCACCAGAAGTTAATGCAGTTAGTGTGTTTAGCCCAACAGCAACATTGTAGTTTCCTGTTAAACTGCCATCATCTAACGCAGCATCACCCAACGCCACATTGCCTGTGCCAGTCGGATAATTGCCGTCCAGTTTAATCGTGCCGCTGGAAACATCTAGGTTTGTCCCGACTGTTAAACCTGCACCAGTTGTAACAAGTTGGCTGTTATCAATTGTGATTGCTGCTGTGCCACCAGTTTTGAAAATGATCGAGTCATTGTCAGAGTCTGAATTTGTGCCACCTTGAATCTCAATATAACTTTGAGTTGTGCCACCTCTTTTCAGGCTGATTGTAAGTTTGCCAGCCTCACCTGTTGTTTCGTTTGTTTCTGGTGCTGTTACGGCGATGTTAGCATATTCAACATCTGCTACAGAAACACCCCCAGCACCATCATCGGTGTTAGCGTGGAAAACAATTTTTGAAATTGCATCACCATCTGCTGGGCTAGCAGAGTTCCGATACATCTTCATGTCTGGCCCAGAAGCAGACCCAGCATTGGTTGATTCTGCTGTGATGAAGTTTCCTGTGCCTGTGCCTTCTATAAAAATAGAGTCAGTGAAGTAACCATCGTCAATAGCATTGACAGCTCCTGTTGAGGCATCAACATAAACAATTGCTGCTCTGCCATTTGGAATTGTTACTCCTGATCCACCTGAAGTTTTGAATGTCAGGTCATAACCACCACTAGTTCCGTTTTTGAAGATATAAACTTTGTCAACATCAGGAACAATGACTTCCCTCGCAGCTGTAAGAACGCCAGTCATAAGCACAACAGCGTTACGAGCCTCATCAGTCGAGCCATTATTGGTGGTCAGGGTGTAACTTGCTGAGTCATCATGTGTTACGGAGGCGACTCCTGTAACAGCTTGCTCAAGAAGCGTTCCCAGATTTGTGTTGGTTATTGTTCCCCATGTGCCTGACTTTTCGCCATCAGCCATGAGTTCCAGTCGGAGATTGGTTGAATAAGTGCTAGGCATGGGTCAATATCCTCTTTTTAATCAATCCGAATTATTGCTGCTGCACCAGCTGCAGGAAAAACAATCCGAAAAGTTCCTGCTGTTACAGTGAAGTCACCGCCAAAACTTAAAACAGCAATTGAATTATCACCAGCAGTCGTGTCATTATAAATTAAAGCACCAGCAGTAGTGAATGATGCAGAAGTCCACTCAGGATCATCAAAATCAACATAAGCAGTTGTCCCACTCGTGCCGATTGTCGCTCCTGTCAGAGTTACGCCACCTGCTGTGTAACCTGTGCCACTGACTTCGCCTGAGGCAGTATATGCAGTTGTGGTTGCGTCCAAAGTCGCAGAAGAAGTGTAAAGTGCTATCTTGATAGTATCAGTATCAAGATCCTGTTCTTTTTGGAACAGATCCTCTTTGAAAGAGGTGCACATAGCTTGGGTAATAGCCATTGTTAGATGCCTCCGTTATATTCAGCTGTATAGTTCCGTGCCATTTCTTGCTGGAACAGTTGCACAGCCTCATCAAACTGTCCCTTGTATAAGTTTAGCGTTTCTGGTGCTTTAAGAAAAGCAGAAGTTTCATAAAGTGCAGCAGAAAGTAACACTGCCTCCGCATGATCACCTATCCAACTGTTTGCATTCCCTGAAGAAAGCCCAGTTTCAGGTGCTATAAAATCAACATTAGTTATTATAATAGAATTTGGCGTTGGAGCAAGCGTCACAGTGATTCCACTTGTGCTAGCAGATTTTGTGCTATAATATTTTGGAGTTCCTGTTGCTGTGGCATCAGGCCAATAATCACGCAAATAAGAATCAATTCTGTGATCAAGGTAAGAAATCCCAGAAGCAGAAAGAATATCAATCTGCCTGATCATTCTCGCATTTGGTATTGTATAATCAGCTTGACCATCAACTGTTGCTAAAGGGGAGCTCTGCCTGTAACAAGGCAAACTTGGCAATCTTTGAAAGATCATCTCCTCAGCCTGAGCAATAATTTGATCAATGGAGTTTGACAACTCTGTTGAGTCATCTTCCATAAAGTTTTGTATATTAGCGACTAATTGTGTATAATTCATATTCCATACCCCCATCCTTGCTCACCCCAGCCACCTTGTCCCCATCCTTGGGCTGGCTCGGCTGTTCCGATGGCACCTGTTCCACCTAATCCTGTTTCAGTTATTTCAGCTACGGCAACTTCGTTACCTGTTGTTCCTATGCCAGACACACCAACAACACCATCAACTTGGACTCTTACGCTACTTCCGTCAGACTCACCAAGGATGTGCACTGCACCTGTTCCTGCTACGCCTGTTTCGGCTATCTCAGATTCTTCAAGTGTAGTGCCGAGTGCACCTGTTCCTGCGACTCCTGTCTCAGTTATTTCTGATTCAAGAGTGAATGCTCCCAGAGCTCCAATGCCAGCCAAACCTATGACTGTTGTGGCTGTTGAGAATGTTCCTAGAGCACCTGTTCCTGCCAAACCTGTCACTGGGACAGATATAACAATGTTAGCTACTGCTGTGCCTGTATTGCCTGTGCCTGCTACGCCTGTCTCTGTTATTTCTGATTCAGCTGCATAAACACCAAGAGCTCCTGTTCCTGCTACACCAACAACATCTGTTTCAAATTCAGTTATTGTTCCTGTGGCACCTGTGCCTGCTACGCCAGTGACTAATAAATCTATCTCTGGAGAAAATGTATTGCCAACGACCCCAAATGACGGAACACCAACTGGTGGCCTCTGTTGAATAGGTAAAAAAGGATCGTAATTGTAGCCTATGAAAACTTCAGCATCTTCTTGTCTGTTATTTCCTGGTCTTGGGTTAAGTAGTGCTGTGGCATCAATGACATTCTTTGCTGGCGTCAGCTGAGGGTGCTTTGGATCCCACTCTTCTGGCTCAACATAATATCCCTGCCAAGTCCTTTTGAGAGACTTGTAAGGAACTTTGAAGCCTGAGATGTCGCTCGTGGCTACAGATTTTGTGCCTTTTGCATACCTCATTTAAGTCACCACAGTTACGAATCCGACTGAGCCTTTGCCACTTATGCCAACAGGAGGAAGTTGATTCCTGTCTGTTGAGATTGCATAATTGTAGCCGACAAAAAAGAAAACAGGCTCTTGATCATCATCTGGCCTAGCATTCTTTAATGCAGTCGCATCAAAAACATTTTTGCGTGGAGTCAGCTGAGGTTGCTTTGGGTCATATTCTTCTGGCTCAACTTTTAAGCCATCCCAAGTTGTGACAAGATCTTTGTAGTCGACTTCAAACCCTGTGATGTCGCTTATTGCTACAGACCTTATGCCTCTTGCTCTTCTGACTCTTCCCATTAACTCAAATTCAATCCTGTTGGGCGAACTCTCAATGTCACCCCATCATTGTCTGTTGATGCTGCAAATTCAAATGCTCTTTCATAAACTTGGTTGAGCAGATTAAATTTGTCAGGCTGATATTTCAGTGCTAACTTGCTAGCCAGCCCTGCGCATATGCAATCGCTCCACCTATAAGGTATGTCAGCGTCTTGATTTGATGCACTTATGTCTTCAAGTTGATTGATTGACCAATAAACAAGACTGTAACTATTTGTGTCTGGCACTTGCCAAAGATACATGACAGGTGTGTATTGTTTATCAAGCATGTATTGGCTTGGCTTGCCTGTGTCAGACTTGTTCGGCAGTTGATTGTATTCTGATATGCTTATACGCTGAACTATTGTGTCTGTTGTTGTGCTGCCTGTTGTTTCTCTTATAACAACATCAATGAGATCAATTGTCCCAGCAGGCAAAGTGTAAGTGCTTGTGCCTTGGGTCAGAGCCAAAGTATTGTTTTGAACTGCCCAGTAGTTTATTCCTCTGTTTGCAAATTCACTAAATAAAAGATTTAGGCTTCTGCGAGCAGCAAGAGCCTGATAGCCTGTCATGTTCTGAGCGTCCATCCCGACTCGCTCAAAAGACTCGGCAATTATTTCTTCAACATCTGGCCTGAATGCGACTGTTCCTGAAGTAGCCATTATAAAGACTCCTCGACAATTATTCCGTCAAACGAGGCTGAAACAGCATTCGCCTGATTTTTGTTACAAATGGCTCTGACCTCGATATCTGATTTCTCAGGAATCTTCAGAGGTTGAGCAAATGGATAAAGTATTTCGCCTTCCGAGACATCAACTTTGACTGCTGTCCTGAAAACTTCCCCAGGATTCCTGACCATGAAACGAACAGTCATAAAAACTCCACCTGATGTTCCTGTGCCGTGAGTGGCCACACCTTGATAAACATACAGGCTTTTTCCTGCTGGGACTGTATAAACAGCCATTAGGGTCTGATTTTCACCTGCTGTTATTTGGGCGTAGGTTGTCCCTCCATTGGCGATTGTGATGTTTCCTGTAGGAGCGGAGCCTCCAGTTATGTAAGCTCTGTATACACGCAAAAAAGTCTGTGTAGTGGTGTAGGTTCCAGAGCCGTTCAGCGTGAAAGCCTCAGAAACTTCTAAATAATTAGCATCCAGCCCAAAAATTATTCCTGTAACGCCTGAATCAGACGCTCCACTGGCACTCGTAGCAGTCATAGCAACAGCTGAAGCAGGATATGCGTAGATTCCACCTGCATCCCAGACAGTTTCATTGACATTAATGATGTTCGGATTGTATCCGTATTTGAAAAGTGAACTGTGATATGGTATTTGGCTTCTGGAAATTTGGAGCTCGAATGGCTCTGTAGTCCCAACCCTACTGATTGAAGATACTTGAGCCATTCGAATCCTCCTTAATACTCTTTAGCCACCCTCAGAACAACTTGATACGCATCACCTGCAGCAGCTGAGCCTGTTGTGGTAAATTTTACATCACCAGTTGGGCTTGTGCCGTATGAAGAAGTTGATGGCAAGCCACCAAACTTTTCAAAGTTGTGATAACCCTGTTGGCTTTCAGCTAAGTGCATGACAATAACATCAGTGCTAGCATCAGCCAACACTTCTACTGTCAATCCTTCAATGATCCACCAACACTCAAGTATTCTGACGCCTGTGCATGTGTCGCCATTTGAACTCTTAGCGAGAGACGACACATCAATCTTGGTGACTGCACTTTCATTACCTGTATCAACATACTGATATTGAAAAGCGAACACAGCCTCACGAGGGTTGTCGGCTATCGTAGTTGTTGTTACGATATCAGCCATCAGTTACCCTCCTGATTATGAGAGGTTGTTATTCTGCAAATACAGAACAGTTACAGTTGCGGCACCTGCGGTTGCTGCAGTTCCTGTCTGATTGTAAGTGACTGTGACATCAACATCAGTTGTGCCAATATCAATCAAGTTGCCAATCTGAGAAACATCAGAGGTCGCAAGAACCCGAGCTTGAGAGCCAACGGCCAATGCATCTGCATACTGGTCAGCAGTTGAGCCATCACCAATATCAAAAGTATTAGTTGTGCCTGCATCAAATGCAGTCGTCACATCTACAGTGATTTGGAAAATTTGGCTGTTTGCAGGAACAGTTGCGACTACAGTTGTAGTGCCATCAGCTCCGAAAACTACATTTGCACTTTGTGCCATTAAAACAAAGCCAACATTTGCCTTGTCTGTTCCGACTGTGGTGCCAGTCGTTTCTTTGATTGTTCCAGCCTTAATAGGTCCAGAGAAAGTTGTTGTAGCCATTTTTATCTCCTGTCGTGGCTAGTGTCTGCCGAGGCAGTCAGGATTAAGGTTGAGGGGAGGGCTTCTGCCCTCCCCCACATTCATTATGCTCCTTCGGAACCGAAGATGCCACGCCAATCGGTGAAGCCGAACGAATAACGCTCACGCACCTTATAGCGAACATTGCCAGTTTCAAAGTCACCTTCCATGCCTTTTTTAAGAGGCGAACGCTGGAAGTGCTTCAGGCCATCAGGAACATCCGTCATAATGAAGAATGAATCTGAATCTGACAGACGACGCATCACATGGTAACCCTGAGGCAGATAACCACCTGCTCGGATTGCGTTGATGTCGTTGTCAGCAGTGCCTGTGCGTAGCTGAGACTCAAGCAGACGCTCTGCAACAAAACTATATGCAGTCGGGATGACTAGCATTGTGCCTTGTGCAGCGATACGAAGACCACGATCGTCTTTCATGTCTGCAATTTGAATCAGCATTTGTTCCAGAGAAGTTTCTGAAAGGTCTGCTGCGGTTGCCAAAGTGTTTGACTGGTTACCAGAACGAGTCGGGTGATCAGTTGCACACAGTGTTTTACCATCACCACCAGTTACGCCTGAACCGCTGAAAGCATTGTTCAGAACATTAGCTGCTTTGATTTCCTTTGTGGAAGCCATTGAGCGAGCCAATGCTTTTGTGTAACGAGCAGCGATTGAGCCATAGAGACCATCTTCTTCGGCTTCTTCTGTGATGCTGAATGCCAAAGCAATTGTCTCATGCTGATAGCGAGCAGTCCATTGCTGGCTTGCTGCGTCATAAGAGATTGCTGCACCTTCCGCTTTCACAGGAGCATTGCCAAAGCCTTCCAAAAGAACATCTTCTTCAAATGCCTTCTGAGAGGTGTTGGTGTCAAAGACTGCCTGCCACTCTGGTGGATATTGATCATACTCGAGGCCAAAAAGGGTGTTTAGTCCTGGCTCGAGCATTTTTGCAAATTGTGCTCTATTCATTGCCATTGTTTATACCCTCCTATATGCCAGCTGTTGCTTTCAGGACATGCTCGTTGATGAGCACTTCCATAACAGCGTTAGTCCCAAATGCATTCTCAGGTGCGTCATACAACGCAATGATTTTGCACTGGGCAGTTCCTGCTGCCATAGTTCCTGAAATTTCAAAGCCAGATTGGCCTGTTGTGGTTGAACCTGCCCCAGCAACAATATCGGCACAGTTACCGATGTTTGTCTGAGCAGGACTGCCAGCTGATTGAGCCTTGAACACAATATACGGATCATCGTAAACATATGCGATAATATCCGTAGCGGTTGTGCCTGAAGGCCAATATTCGCTGTAAACGTAAGAGCCATCACTTGCAGTGTATGAACATCCTGCGAACACACCAATGATATTTACCTCTGTAGCACCTGCAGGCTGAAGCGTGCCATCCGCTGCGAGGATGACGGCATCGCCGTTAAAGATGTTCTCTGCGAGACCAGAGGTAATGGTGTATTTGTTAGCACGAGGTGCATAACCGCTCATGTGGCGAACTGGGATAAACCCAAAGGCTGCATCTGCATTTGCCATTTTCGCTACTCCTTATATAGCAGTTAATCGTCAGCCATGACCGAGATGTCTCGACCAGAGCTACTAGTTGATTTCCTATCCTGGTGAATAGGAATGCCCCCTGTCCTTGCCATCGCATCAAGTTCTCCTGGAATTGATTCGTTCTGCTCTTCAGCCCGACCACGATAGTAGTCTTTCATGGCTTTGAACTTCTCTTCAGGCATCTCACAAAGGATCATGCCTTCAACTCCTATTGAACCTGCCCACTGTCCGTGATTGATAGTTGGGAATCTCTGATCTTTCACTGAATCAGCAGGGCGAGGATTCCAGCCTGCACGCATACGCTTGTATACATTGTCTGGAGTCTCTCTACCCTGAATCGAGGTAGCAATCCATCGTTGAACCATCCCAGGACGGGGATCGGGTGCGTCCAACAATGATGGTGGTTTCCATGCAGTATCGGGACGAGCATCCCCTGCACGGAGTTCGGAACGAGATTCTTGTGCACGCACATTTCTATTATTAGCCATGGTTAGCTCCTCTGCTGTTTGATCTCATTAGCATAACGCTTCAGAGATTTTTCATCATTAATACCGAGTTCTCTAGCCATTCGTAACTGATCCTGTGTCATGCGAACCCTGTTTCCTTTGTAAGTTCCCGAACCGCCTGCAGTTGGGGCGACTGGTGCTCTGCTTTTTGCTCGAGGCTTACTTTGCTCGCCTCCTGAGTTTAACTCGGGAAAGACATTAAGTAAACGATTATTAAGCAGTTCGTAATAATCATCACTATTTTTGTCATGACCTTCAAGGTCCAACTGCACATCAATTGCCCGTGCAGCCGCAGTTTCCCGCTCAAATCCAGGAGAATTAAACCAGCGATTTTTCTGCCACCAGTCCATTGCTTTTGGTGGTGCAGGTTGCTGGGCAACTTGCTGAGCACGACCGACTGTTGGTGAAATAGACTGTGCAGCAGCTTGTTGTTTTTGCATCTCAGCGATACGGATAGCAGCACGCATATCAGCAAGTTGCTCGGTGAAATTCAGCTGTGCTTGAGTGTCACCTTCTTCAACTGCCTTTGTTAGTGCTTGCTTTGTTTGCTCGTAACGCTGATGAAATTCGTTCTCAGCCCTATGAGTGTTGCCTTGCTCAAGACGCTCAAGCCTTGCTTGGAGTTGTGCGACTTGTTCTTGAGCCTGACGAGTTTGAACCTCAGCATCTCTGCGTTGGTCTACAAGTTTTTTGATTCGGTTTTGGACTTTGGCTCCGTATTCAGAGTCTTCACTATCGGACTCTTTTTCTTTTGCCGCAACCTCTTCTTGAGGCTCTTCAGCCTCGTCTTCGGCGATTTCGATTTCAAGATCGTCATCTTTTTGACCTTTGGTCTTTTCAATCTCTTTTTCGATCTCTGCCAATACTTCTTCTTGTGACATGGTAGCGTCCTCCATGGTTATTTCGCTTAGTCTACATAAGATGTCAGTGTTGCACCTTCTGGGATGATTGAGGTGATCTCATCATCATTCAGCAGAAGCATCTTTACACCATTTACTGTTAATTTCTGGCCAGCATATTTGCCATATGTGACCCGATCACCGATTTCAGGCCAATCGCCTTTCCATCTTTGACCAGTATCACGATCGCGATATGCGAGTTCCCCTTGTGCCAGAATAGTTCCGTGGGCTGTCAGGTATTCTTCGTTTTCCACGCTTTGAGACGGAAGGTAAATACCACCTTTTGTTTTCTTCTTCGCCTGATTTGGCTGAACAAGAACTTTCCATCCCATTGGTTTGGGGAATTGATGCGACCCTAAAGTCGCCTTTGTTTCCTCATCAGTGATGAGATCTTTTGCATGTGGATGAGACATGGTTATGCATCCTCTTCATTATCAAGTTTTTTCATCATTTCACTGATGATGTCATGGGCTCTGTCGAGACCCTCAGCAACACCAGCGTTCTTTTTATATGCCTCGTGGTCTTGCATACGACCAAGAACCATATTCTCAGCTATCGCTGACCTCTCCTCTTTCAGAGTCTTTTGGATCTTTTTCAGCAGATCTATCACTGTCATTTTTCAACTCCGACTTGCCAGACATCGAAACGCCTGATACAAAGATTTCAACGACTTCACCTTCATCAGCCTTTTCATTAGGCATATGAAGACTTCTTTTTGGTCTTCTTTTTAGAAGCCATCTTTTTAGAAGCCATTTTCTTTATTGGCTTCTTTTTTGGTTTTCCGTATGTCATGGTTTTTCCTCCTTTTGAGACTAGTGACGAAAAATTAGACCTATTCATTTCTTTTTACTCTTTTTTGATCCTTTAATCAAATCTGAATCTGCTTTTCTGGCTCCACCTTTGCCAGTTGCGAATGATCTGACACGACCAATAGCCCAAGATGTTGGGGTTTGGCCAGGACGAGAACCTGATGAATAGTAGGCACCCATGCCTCTTTTAGCGACTTTGCGGAGTTTTGCTTTTGAAAAGCCTGAAGACTTGCTGTATTTATCAATGGCTGACTCTAGGCTGCCACCACTCTTTTTACTTGCTGATTTTTTTGCGTCTTTTTTCGCTGGCTTTTTTGTAACTCTTGGTGACATTTTTTGACCTCCTTTTGGCTATCCGCTCCATCTCTGCTTTGGTCAACTTGCCTTCGCGATATTTTTTGGCAGTGCTTTTGATTTCTGCTTCTTGGGCTTTTGGATTCTTGGCACCACGAACATACTTTGTGTTCACGCCACCTTTTGTTTTTGGTTGCTTAGGGAACTTGCGCATCTTCTTGCCCTCCTAACTGAGAAAGAACTCCAGGAGCCGCAACTCCACCAATGCTGAGGAACTTTATCAACTCGCCGAGAGTTCCTATTGGTTGCTTGCCTCCACCTTCTGGGAAGCTGATTTCTTCAGAAAGCATTTGTGTGCTCGGTTTCATCTGGCTAAGTCTTGGTGAATTTGATGGTCCAATGAAACGAACTAGCTGATATGGCTCACCTTCAGCGTTCAATGCTCTTGAGCGGTGACGACCTTCATGGGCAGTGATCTGGGCTGAATTGGCTGGGAAGTCATCATACCCTAAATAAGGGACATCTGAATAACGGATGCCAGCCTGACGCAAATCACGCAGGTCTGCAACCTTTTGATCAACCATGTCACGGATATATGGGTCGCCCATCGGGATTTCAGCTGCAGCCCGACGGAAAGTATCGGGATTCATCAAGCCTACATCTGCGGAACCTTCTTTGGCCTCTTGCAGTGCATAATACAAGGCTCTGTCATCGTAAATGTCAAACATCTGCGGAGCTAGCCTGTCAAGGTTGACAAGTTTTTCGCCTGTTTCATATGCAACATTCTCTGGGGTGGTCGGGAAGCGAACTGCATCTCCTGGCTTGCCAGAAAGTTTGTTGGCCAAAGACTCAACCCAACGCACTGCGTCGTCTGTAAGTTCGCCGAGTATTTTTGATGCCGCACCCATTATTCTTCACCAATTTTAATTTCTTTTGGTTTAGTTTCTGATATCGCTTCCAAAAAACCACCATCTTTATAGCTGAAAAGATCTTCCATGATATCTTCAGAACCTTCAAAAAGATCCATGAATTGGCCTTTTATTTCTTCGTCAGAAGAGTCAGGGAATTTGTATTTCATTTCAGAAATCATATCCAAAATTTCATCTTCATTTGCTTCAGATATGAATTCTGGTGCATCTAATTCATCAATGAACAATAAATCGTCTTCTCTTCCCTCTATTTTTGCTAAATATTTAGCCTCATCAATTCCTTTTTTGAAAGCATTCAAAGAGCTGAAATCAAAGTTTTTAGGGATTGTGAGCCTTGCTGCTTTGGCGACAGGTGCAACATCATCAATCTTGCCCAAAGGCAGCTTACTCAACGCACCAGCGACTGGCGTAGCAACAACACCTTGAACGAATGTCCTGCGAGGGACTTTTGGACCAGCTGAAGCGATCAATGGCTCTACATTTGGAACAATGTCTGAGGAAGTTTTTTGCCCCAAGTTTTTCAGAAATGCTGCGGCTGGCTTTGTGATTGCTTTCGTCAATGGGAAAGCCTCAACAGCACTCAGACCCAAACCAATGGTTGGTGCGATATAATCAGTTGCTGTTTGTGCTTTGTCAAACTCTCTGCCTGCTTCTTGGGCTCCAAAAACTAAGCCAGCAGGAGTGAAGTCCATGAGGCCAATGCCCATTGGGTTTCTTGCGTCTGGGCTTGTTGATCCTGTTACGCCTTCAGCGATGTCCCTAGCACCGAACTTTGAAAGACCGCCATATTGACTTAAAAAGTTCGCGATTGCTTGACGAGTTTTCTCCCGCATTGTTGGCTCGTATGGCACCAACTGGCCTTGCTCAGCTATGTAATCAGCTGCAGCCTGAGTCGGGATATTTAATCTGCCATCTGGTCGGAATGCCTCAGCCATTAAACTTGGCCTCCTGACAACTCCCTAGCGAGAACCTGCAATGTTTCTTGAAAGCCTTTGTCAAGTTCTTTGGCAGCCATTGCGAACTTGCGTGGGCTGACCTCTGTTGACTTGATTCCTCTACGCTCAAGAAAACTCTTGGCTGCTCGGATTTCTGCATTGGCTACTTTTTTGATTGCTGCTCTTGCCATTATACTACCACGCTTTGCATGACCAATAGCGTGCCTTTGTTTTTGGTCCTGGGTTATCACAATTGTGCCGAGAGCGGAAGTTGCTTCTGCGTCCTGGCTGGTTCTTTTTGATCCGCATATTCGGATCGCCAAAAGTCACACGCTTGACTCTATCGCCATCTTTGACATAAACGACTGATTTCTTTTTGCCGTATGATGGCTCGCCTTTGCCGATTCGGCGAGGCTTGTTAAGAGTGACTGTGCGTCCTTTGTATTTTGCCATCAGTAAATCCTCACGCTGTTGCCATCAACATATTTAGGTAAGCAATAGGCTGTGACTCTGTCCCTTGGATCCATGCGGTCAGAATATTGATAGTTTCCGTATCGTTTTGTAATGTTCCGAGCATACCAATTGCAATCATTAAGATCGCGAAAATACATGTCATTGCTAACAAGTCTACGCTCATCTCCGACCCCTAAATACACCATCAACAAAAACACATGAATCAATCAAACTTTGCTCCTCGCTTTTTTCTTTGCGTCTGGAGAAAGATCTTTGAAGTGATAAACACGCTTTGAATCTTTGCTCATTGTTTTGCCTGTCAT
>Ga0255773_10001286_pt1 | contig 25644 bp, 16 predicted proteins | sample 011ome_17_FD_179971 | JGI IMG/M metagenome (GOLD analysis project Ga0255773, IMG submission 179971) | Coastal salt marsh microbial communities from the Groves Creek Marsh, Skidaway Island, Georgia - 011502XT metaG (version 2) | ecosystem: Environmental > Aquatic > Marine > Intertidal zone >...
CTCCTTCAAATTTCATAAGATTCGATCCCCACTGTTGTTTAATGAGAGCCGTAGAATAATCCTTAAGCCACATATCGTTATAGATCGATGTATAAGTATCGGGATCAATAAGAGTATAAACTTCTGCTACCAAATAATCTCCTGCTATAATATCTTTTGTAGCAAAATCGCCAAAAATATACAGTCTATCTTGATGTCTAGACCAGTGTGTTTGTGGTGTACCATTTAATTTCATATCTAGCATTGAAAGATATTGTTGCATTTGATCATAATAAGCCAAATCTCCAGCAAAATTTTGGAGATCAGCAATATCGTTAAGCATCATTTGATACTTAATATCAAAGAAATTTTGTGAGCCAGAAAATGTACTTGCGACTGGAAAAAGCTTAGATATATAAAGAACATCTGAAGAAATAGGAATATATTCATTTGTAACATCAGTAAAAGTTACTACGTGCTTAAGATAAGTCTTTATAGTAGCATCTGAATGATATTCTTGCCAATATTGAATTGCTTCATCAATACGATCTTCAATTTGGTCCTCATCAACGTTAATTTCCAAGACTGGATCGCCAAGACGACGCTTACAATAATCAATTAGCGTATCTCTGGAATTAGGTGGTGCCATAAAATAGTCTCCGACATGTAAAATTCTTTTGACTATTTATATGTTTTTTGAATTAAACTAGGCCTCAAATTCTGTAGTTGGTGGTGTAAAGTTAGCGGTGTATCTGGCTAAACCTTTTGTGACTCTTAGGTCTTGAATATAACCATTATGTAAATAAGTAGTACTATAGTAACCACCAATAGCCATGTAAGTACCTGCATAATTTTGTGAGTCTGATATAGAAATTTCTTCTGTGCCGTCAATATATAATTTTGTAGTACCACTGCTTCTAACTACAGCAGCATGATACCAAGTATCTGTAGATAACGAAAAAGTACTTCCATTAGTGGCGGAGCCACCTGCATAAATTTGCCATGCAGTTGAATTCCCCCAGCCAAATCCTAATGTCACTGTATAATTTGTGTCTAAACCACTCGCGTCTGATCCAATTTGAAATATTCCTCTATGGTTTGTATCTGACTTATTTACCCAGCATTCTACAGTAAAATCTCCAGTTCCCAAAGCTAGTAAATCATTGCTATTTGTATTTAAATAATCACCAGTACCGTCAAAATATACTGCAGTCTTACCAAATTTAAGTGTACCAGAATTAGCACCACCAGTTACATTACCTGCTTTAGTTAATCGATTACCAGAACCAGCATCCCAGATATCATTTTTATTTGTACATGTAAGTAATTTTGTATTTGTTATTGCAGTTAAAGGAGCTGTTGGTATGGTAACTGTAGTTTGAGATGGATCATAAACAGCAGTACCATTCACTAATCTAAGATCTGTTATGTATCCGTTATAATCACCACCAGTTCCATTATAACTTCCTATATAAGAAGTACCACTAGATGCTCCATAATTCGTAGATGCTGTATTAGTATCAACCCTAACACCATTTAAAAACAGAGCTTCTGATGTACCAGACCTTACTACTGCAGCGTGATACCATAAATTAGGTTTAATAGTTTGAGCATTGCTTTGCAAAGTAATGGATAAACCGTCAGGAGATACACCGACAAAATTAGTAGAAGAGTTTAAATATAGTTGATAGGTTCCCAGTATAATTAAATTAGGGTGTTGTGTATCTACTGTGATAGAATTAGGTTTAAACCAACATTCAAGAGTAAAATCACCAGTTAAACTAAAATCCGAAGTCATAGTAAATGATAGATAATCACTAGTACCATCAAAGTATACTGAACCACCGTGATCTGCTTTTGTGTAAGGATCATGATCATGCGGGGTAAATCTAGCAGTACTAATACCATCACCAAATACAGTAATTTCATGATTATTAGATGATTTATCTTTAAGCATAGGTGATGAACATGCTAATAATATTGTATTACTATCATTTTCATGAGGTGTTTCTGACGGTGTAAACGCTGTTGTGTACCTTGATCCAGAAGAAATTCGAATATCATACATATACCCTGGCCAGTCGACGTTGGTACCACGAGGGGTGTATTGTACTGCACCTACAGTATTTTGACTTCTACCAAAATAAGCATAGGACGATGTATTCGGTGCTGATCCAGTAGTGTATATAGATGTCCCGTCTTCATAAAGAGTAACAGTTGTACCACTAGCAACTAATGCCAGATGTACCCATTGTCCTACTTTTTCAGTACCTACACTTTGAAACAAATAGCCACCATTGAGATACATATCCCATCCAGTGTTTTTATTAGTAAGTAAAAATCCATTAGTAGGAGATTGTCTATTGTCAAATACTGTCCCAGTAGTACCTGTTGAGACTGTTTTGTAGAACCACAATTCTAATGTAAAACCTGAAGAATTCCACCACGTACCATTGGTTGCTATATAACCATTATCAAATCCTATATAGTCATCTGATCCAGCAAAGGCAACACTATATCCACCAGGATTATATGGTGCGAATGCTGTTGAAGTTACATTACCGTTTTCTGTAATAGTATGATTATTGGTTGAAGCATCAACCTGGTTATCTGTTGTTTCTTCATTTTTCAATAGAAGTGTAGTATAATTGGAATTTTCTATAGTTGTTATAAATGTCAATGTAAACGTAGTTGTACCAGATCCAAATGAAATTCCGTCTGATGCTTTAAATGTAAGGGTAGATGTTTCTGTTGTAGCACTATCTTCGCTTAATGGTGTGATTGTAAACACACTAGAATCTTGACTGATTGTGCCAAGTCCGGCAAATGAACCATCTGATTCAACACTATAAGTCAAGCTAGCATCCGCGTTATCTGAATCTGTAGCAGTAAGAGTAATTACCGTAGGTGTAGATCCATCAATTGCTAATGCAACTGTGCCTGTCGGACTCACAACCAATGTTGGTGTTGCATTAACTAAAGCAACATTATACCAACCTGATCCGTTTGAGATATAAAATCTATTCGTGGAGGATACAAATGCTTGATCGCCAGATGTTAATCCAGTTGTAGGCAAATCATCCAGTGTAGAATATACTGAAAGTCCTACTTCTCCAGCAATTGCAGTTACTTGAGCTGAATCTAATCCGCTACTAAATCCCGTATCTTCTATTGCTGCACTTCTTATTGATGATAATGTTGCCATATTAGTTCTCTATTAGTACCCAACCTTGAGCAGAATTGTAATAAACCAATCCAATACCTGCTCTGTCTATGTTAATTGTTAAATCACTTGCTGCACCTTGAATATTATGACCATTTCGTGATACCGTAATATTATTAGTTGATGCATTTCCTGTTACATCAATAATTCTAATTTCATCACCCATAGTTGCAGATGGTGGAAGTGTCACAGTCTTAGCAGTTGATGTATCAATAAAGAGTCTATCACCTGCAGATGCTGCAACCGGTGTTCCACTTGGCGCGGACCATAGCATCCGATTTGTTCTAATTACATCTGCATTTGATACAAAAGATGCAATTTTAATTTCATCATTGAGATCAGCACCAGTTGTAAGGACAACCGACATACCATTAATTGCAGTATAATCATCTGAATCATTTAGTAATAAACCATTCATAAAGACCTGAATGTTACCAGGCTGATACGCAAGCGATGCACCGGTAAGATCATTACCACTAAAGATTATTTGGCCTGAATCTGCAGTAAACTTATACATATCCATATTCTGACCAGGATTACTAAATACAGATATAGCCAATTCATCGTTAAGTATTGAAGGAGAAGTAAGGGTAATACTTGAACCGTTAATTGCGGTAAAGTCTGTATTCTGTAATAAAATACCATTTAGGTAAACTTGTATTGCACCAGGAACATATGATAAAGTATTACCATTGGTATCAGATCCAGTAAATAAGGTTTGAGCAGAGTCAGCAGTAAATTCATAATTCTTTATATTTGGTGATACAACAACACCCTTACGGTTGATCAGAGTAACAAGATCATTTGAATCTGTAGCAGATACAAGAGTGACTGTGGTACCGGCATTGGTAGAATAATCATCTGAATCTTTAAGCAAAACACCATTTAGGTAAACATCCAAGAACCCATCAGAATAATCAAGTGTAGTACCATTATCATCAGCACCGGTAATTGATGTGATTGGTGTTGGTGTTGTAAAGTAATATTTGTTTTCAACTAATCCACGTTGAGTAAGGATACGGCCACGTTTTTCAACAATAGTAACACTATAACCACTATCAACACCAGTAGTAAATGTTACGGCAGATGTTGATGCTGTATAATCATCATCAGCAACCTGAAGAATACCATTGAGATATACATCCAAATGAGTAGGATCAATTGAACTATGGTTGAATACTGTTTGTGCTGCCGTCGCAGTGTATTGTGATTTTTCATTTACAAATTCACCGCGAGTAAAGTCAACCTTTGTTCCAATATAATCTGAATCAACAGTCGTATTAATTATAGAGATAACAGAAGCTGAATCTGTTGCACTTACTCTACCATTGATATAAGCACTGTCAATAATATTTGTAATAAATGCAGAATCAACTTCGGCATGACCGGCAATAGTTACTGTATCCGTATTTGCATCTGTGGTAATCGTAATGCCAAGACCGGCTTCAAATGTTAATATACCATTTGCTGAATTAGCTTCAATTGAATCTTGACCGCTTACATGGATATTATTAAAGACATTTGTTTGTCTAGCCTGAACATAAGCAGAATCTACTATTGCAAGAATACCAGCCGAATCCTGGAATCTATCACGCAATTGAATGTAAGCACTATCTACAATTGCTTCTACTGTGCCGGCACCTATCCTTGCATTAATATATGCAGAATCAATAAGTGCAATGGCTTCTGCAGAATCAAGAAAATCATATGTTGTTTGTAAACTTTGAATATAGCTAGAATTAACGATACCAGTTACAAACCCAGAATCACGATAAACATCTACCTGGCGTGCTTGTATATAAGCAGAATCGATTAATTGAATAATAGCTGCAGAGTCTGTACCGGCTACTGTTCTTGCCTGAATATATGCTGAATCAATTAGGTTAATTATACCAGCAGAATCGACACCTACAGTATTACCGCCGAATTTAAGAATTGAAAGAACATCACCATTAACTGCAGGATCAGTAAGAACAATCGATGTGCCATTAGATGCAGTGTAATCAGCAGAATCTACAAGAAGAATACCATTAAGATAAACTGCGATATGACCAGCAGAATATTGTAGAGTGTCGGCATCATCATCAGATCCACTAAATGTAGTTTGTCCACCTGTTGCAGTAAAATGATAGAACGTTTGACTAAATGGTATTGCATTAGTATAAATTGAATTACCGCCAAATCTTTGAACGGTAAGAACGTCTCCAGCAACTGATGCATCAGTTAAAGTAATTGATGTACCATTGCTAGCTGTATAATCAGCTGAATCTACAAGAAGAATACCATTAAGGTATATTGCAAGTGCTCCAGCAGTATATACTAGAGTATCAGAATCATCATCAAACCCACTAAATGTGGTTTGACCTGAATCTGCAGTAAAGTGATAGAATTTTTGTGTAATTGGAAGAGTAGCAGAATCAACAACAGAAAGAACATATGCAGAATCTACAGTTCCAATTCCGCCACCACCTGTCGTTTGTCTTGCTTGAATATAATCAGAATCAATAATAGATGTTACAGCAGCTGAATCTATACCACTACCAATATCTCCCTTATCACCAATGATAGATAAGGACATAAAGATTTCATCACCATTTGAGATTTGACCCCATGCATCTCTATCAACATAAGTGATATCTAAAGTTCTATAAGAACCATTATCAGTTTGTCCTGTTACATAAAATTTAGCGTTTGTTGTAGGCGCATCTGCTTTGTAAATAATTACTAAAGCCTTATTAGTATTAGTAGAAACAGTTAATTGATCAAGTAAAGGTGCTATCCCTACTCCATCTTTATCTGTTTCACTAACATAAGCATTATAAGAGCTACCTTCAACACCTGTAGTCCAATCAATGCTGAGCCTAATGTCACCAGATCCAGGATCACCAGCAGTTGTTGAAGTATCAAATCTGTACTTACCACCTATAGCGTGACTTTTTAGTTGTCTCTCTATAACATATGCACTATCAACGATGGCGATGATGTCTGCACTATCAACTGTTCCACCACCGCTACCTAAATCACTATCGTATATTGTGAAAAACGACTGGGTAATATTTGTGTTAGGATATGATCTATTTGCTCCCCAAATAATTCTTAAAGCACCATATTGACCGAGGCCTTGACCTGGACCACCTTCACCATAATTATAATTTGTATCAGAAGATCCGTAAACGCTAGCGCCTCCTGATGCTGTACCATTAGTACTGTATTGACCTGCGCCTCTTACACCACCATCACCACCACCGTCATATCCCTTTGTGGTACCGCCGTCTCCACCAGTACCATTTGTACCCCCTGACGCTCCAGTACCGCCATCAGCTTGTAACAGAACTGTGCTAGAACCTCTATAAAGATATGTGTTACCGCCAGCAGAACCAGTGCCAATTGAGCCAGGAGGATCAGACGGCGCAAGTCCGCCAGAGCCCCGGCTTCCGGCAACAATCTTTAGAGTTTCACCTGGAGTTACTGTAAGAGCCGTGTCATATGCAAGTCCGCCGCCGCCACCAATACCATTTGTTCCACTTGCTGCTTCACCGCCGCCACCGCCGCCACCGATGGCTACTACTGAAATAGACGTTACACCTGCTGGAACTACCCAGTATTCGGTTTTTTCTGGGTTTTCTCCTACAAAAGTAACAGCGTTATAGTCACTGAGATTAGCATCAGTTATATAACCAGCATCGTTTGACCATGTGCTTACTTTTTCTGGTCTATTAATTAGTGAGTTATAGTTATAGCTTTGTCTTAATTGCACATAGGCTGAATCAATATTGCCAGTGAAATCTACTCTTCCAGTGACATATGCAGAATCAACAGTAGAAGTAATAACATTGTTTACTGATGTGTATACCGCCGTTGCTGCATTTTCTACACCGAATATTGGAGGATTTGATCCGAAATAATTACCAGATGATATTTGCTCTCCTAAGAGATATTGATCGTTCTGTCCACCTTGAGTATTAACATTTCGTAATCCACTCCAAACTCTGATTAGATCTACTTTACCACCGCCGGCGGTGAATGCCGCACTAAATCCACCGGGATATCCGGTGGCGTTGAAAAAGTTACCTCTACCCCAACTTAGTGTAACAGCGTTGTTGTTTCGAGTGGCTGTAATCGTATAGTCTGTGCCAGTGATATTATAGTTATCTGCTGGCGCATATGTGTACCCAGCGGCATCTTCAAAAATAAGTATTGATCCAGTAGAAGTTGAAGGAAATACCAGACCGTTAAAAATCAACCTAAAGTTTTCTGCTTGATCATTTGTATTAAATGTCCAAGTTGCAGTATTTGATCCAGTCGCGACAGCAGTTAACTCAAGTGCACTATATGACGCTGCAGAAAAATCTACCCTTTGAGTTACGTAATCAGAATCTATAAGAGAAATAACGCTGGCAGAGTCTAACCCACCGCCTGTCGTTTGTCTTGCCTGAATATAAGCTGAATCAATAAGTGATATAACATTGGCAGAGTCCAATCCAGCGTCAGTGTCATCTAAGATAACAATGTTACCTACCATACCACTGTGTACAGTACATTGGTATACCAGACTTGTAGGCGCGCTCATATCTGGTGTAAAATACATAGTCCCAGTTTGTACGCCGTTATTTGATACACCATTATTATATGTTGTTCCACCAGATGAAAGTCTAATCTGTAATGGATGACCACTAGCATTTACGCTAAATTTATATCTTTTTCCTCTTGTAAGATAAAGTGTAGGATTATCTGCACTGGAACTAAATCCATCGCCAGTAAATGTATAAGCAGATGTACCATTATTTACAATATTAAATACTGTTTCTGGAGGTCTTCTTAATTCAATATAATCGGAATCGATAAGGGAAATAACGCCAGCAGAATCAAGACCGCTGCTAGATGGGACATTAGTAAAATTATTATAATCGAGATAGAATGTACCAGACTGACCGTCAAGAGTATCGGCATCGATGTTTAATGCATCAACATAGGCCTTATTAACAGTAGATGTTACAAGTCCAGAATCTTGAAATCTATCTCGTAATTTAACATATGCCGAATCAACAATAGAAATAACTAGATTCGAATCAAGTCCTTCGGATGCAATAATACCTATAACATCGGCAGAATCGAGAATATTAGATGCAGTAACACTGCCAGTAAAGACAGCATTTGTTCCGGTAATTGTATTTCCGAAAGTGCCTGAGTCAGCTACGACTAGGCCATTTTTGACTTTAAAATCATGGTGCTGTGCCATCGAGTTCCCTATCCGTCGATGTTATATACTTCTATTTATACATCTACATTTATACGAGTTATGTTAATATCCGTATTTGTGTTTGTGGGTGTTACTAGTAGTCTTACGTTTCCGCTATTAATATCTGCATCAATTGTTCCAAGCGAAGAAGCAGTAATAACTTCAGCATATGTTGTCATATAAACAGTAGAACCATCATGCACAAGAAGTATTTCATTTGAATGATAGCCACTGCTATGTGACATTTGAACAATATATTTTGCTGTTCTATATGTTGAAGCAGAGAATGTATCAACAACTTGGTTAGCAGTAGTTGTTGATAGTGCTGTATCTGCATCAATAATATAATTATTGATGAGAGCATTTACCCCGGCAGAATCAATTCCAACATCAGTTTCATCCAAAATAACAATATCACCAACCATACCACTGTGTATAGTACATTGATAGACTAGTGAGGTAGGTGCATTCATAGGTACAGTAAATTCAACAATACCAGAACCACCATTGTTTGTTACACCATCGCCATATGCAGAACCACCATTTGAAAGTCTAATTTCAAATGGATGAGAACCAGGAATATTTGTAAACTTATATGTTTTACCGCGCGTTAGATATAGTTTAGGATCTGTAGCTGATGAAGGGAAACCATCTCCAGTAAATATGTAATTTGATCCATCACCAGAAAGTGAGAAAATAGTTTCTGCTGGTCTTCGAAGTTCAATATAATCAGAATCAATGATAGATGTTATAAAAGCAGAATCGCGATATATGTCTACTTGTCTAGCCTGAACATAAGCAGAATCTACCAATGCAATTATAGCAGCCGAATCGACTCCGCTAGGTCCTGATGCACCAATTAGTGCATTAACTTGTCCCGAGTCTAGACCTATATTATTACCAGAAAGTTTAGCGACTGTCAGTAGGTTACCGGAATCTGTACCAACATCCAATGTAATTGTGTTTCCACCAGATGGAGTATAGTCACCTGCCGAAAGTAATATACCATTAAGATATACGATAATCTTGTCATTACTAAAATCAAGTGTCGTTGCGTTATTATCAGCACCAGTAAATACAGTCTGACCAGAATCAGCAGTGAATTCATAGAGAGTTTGTTTAAGCGGAGCAAATGTTCCAGTATTACCACTTAACGTTTGTATATTAACAACATGGCCAGCAGTTACGCCAGAAGTAAATGTAATAGTCGTTCCGGCACCATTTTGCGTATAATCATCAGAATCAATAAGAAGTAAACCGTTTAGATAAACATTAACTCTTCCTTGAGTATAACTTAAACTTTGACTATTGTCATCAGCACCGGTAAATACTGTTTGTCCAGATGTTGCAGTGTAGATATAGTGTCTTTGCTGAATTGCTTGAGCGCCGGTATCATTACCAGAGAATTTTAGAACTTCAAGAACATCACCACTATCTGCAGCAACTGCAAGATCTACCTGAGTTGAGTTATGTGTATAATCTACACGTGGTAATAAAAGACCATTTAAGTAGACTTGGAATTTATCTGAATCAATATCTAATCCAGTAAATGAAGTCTGACTTGCCGTGGCTACAAAGTTTGTAGTTGACTGCGTAAGAGGAGCAGCAGTTTCATTCAGCTGTCTTGCTTGAATATAAGCACTATCCGCAGTAACCTGAATGAGATTGATTACAGTAGCAGAATCAGTTCCTGCACCAGCTGCACCAGCTCTTGCGGCAACATAAGCCGAGTCAATGATAGATGTTACAGCCGCTGAATCGATACCCGATGTTCTAGCGTTGATGTATGCGCTATCAATTAGTGTGATCACTCCCGCGGAATCTAGGAAGTTTCCAGCAAATCCTGCAATCCTTTGAGTTGGATTAGAACCGTATACTATTAAAGTAAATGGAGAGAAACCACTTGGAGCTCTTACGCCTGAACCGTCATAAAATTCAGCTGTAAATCCATTTACAGTTTTACTATTAATACCAACATGATAATCATCAAATGTTTCTGCATCTGTGACTACAACATAGTTAGTATCAGGTTGCGCAGAGCTAAATGTAAAATCAAGTGATCCATTACCTGAATTCCAGTTACTCCAACTAATACCTGTAGCAGATCCATTTGAAGTTGTTGCAACTCTTGCAAACGCAACTGGTAGAATAACAGTAGATGATCCTCCAACCGGGAATCGATTTGAGATATATGCAGAGTCAATTAATCCTAGAGTATTGTCGGAATCGTATTTTGTAAATCCGTCAGAGGTTACAAGAGCAAGAACTGCTGCTGAGTCAACGCCACCCAATGAATTATGAATAGAAATAACATCATTCGAATCAAGAACATTCGGAGCACCAGTTAATGAGCTATATGCAAAGTCTTGAGGAGTTTGCCTTGCTTGAACATAAGCGCTGTCTATCAGATTAATTACTTCAGCTGAGTCTAGCGTATCGACGTCTGTAAGATAACCGGCATCATTAGTAAAATGACTTACGTTTGTAGGTGCACCAGTTAATGAACTATATGCATAGTCCTGTCTTGCTTGAATATATGCAGAATCGATTAATGCAATAACCTCTGCAGAATCTAAAGTGAATGCCTGAATATCAGCACTATCTAAGACATTAGGTACATTGATAAAGTTATTATAGTCTAGATAAAATAGACCACTTTGACCGTCAAGAGTATCGGCGTCGATATTAAGAGTATCGATAAATGACTTATCTACACGTGCCTGCACATATGCTGAATCAACCTGAACAAGAGTGTCACTATCATGTCGTGCTGTTGTATAATAGAGATTGGATCCTTCTGCTAGATCAGAAGTTGACTTAGTTGCCAATCTTATATCAAAGTCACTGTCGTGTCTGGCAGTTGTGTAATATAGATTTGTTACACCTTGGGCTAGGTCATCTGTAGTTTTAGCGCCAAAGTCAGCATCAAATCCTGCGTATATACCATGCAATGTACCGACATTAAGATCAGCTAAAGTAAATCCAGTTCCAGATCGATCAACTACGTTTGTAGGTAATGATGAATCAAACGCAGAATCGATTAATCCATTAAAAATATAGTATTGAGAGTTACTTGCATCTCTAAAGAATCCAGTATGTCGTCTTACACCATCATTATAATGGCCAACGAAACCGATATCAACAACATCAGAAGTTTCGTTGCTATCAGCTAAGTGAAGTAGTGGATCGACAACCGAATAGGATATTGTATTAACTTGATAGGTGTTTCCTGTTACAGTCAAATCGCCAGTAACATTCAATCCTGAGAATGTGACAGAATCAGTAGTACGAAGATCCTGATCAGTTGCTACTCTTTGTTTTACAAACGCTGAATCAACTACATTAGTGACTGCAGCAGTAAAGTCAGTTGCTACAGAATAGTTAGAATCATTTCCTAAGAAGAATTGATCTGCATCCAAGTTTGGTGTAGCATTTGTACGACCAGCACCACCAACACGGATAATGCCATTTGATCCAACTCTTACTACCTTACCAATATTCTGAATTAAACTTGATTCACCAGCTGGTTTAGTATTTGTAAATTGACCAGGAGTTGTGCTCACATAAAGAGTGTCTCTAAGACTTAATCCTACAGTATTCACATTTTGTAGAGCGCCGAATGTTACAATTTCTACATTAGCGTTGGCATTTGCTGATACAGCAACGATACCAAAAGCTGGCATCTTGTTTGCATCATTAGCATCAGCGCGATCTACTGTTGGAGTATTACCATCAACTCCTTTAATATAAACAACTTCACCGATATTGAGTGTATTTCCGGCATCGTTCTTTGCTCTAAATGTGACTGGAGCTTGTACCGTATTAAAGATAACATCATCTGTTGTATTCAGTGATTGATTATATACAGTGCTAATATATGCAGAATCGACTCTTGCCATTACATAGGCTGAATCTATTAACTGGATTGCGTCAGCAGAATCAAGGAATGGTGCTTCAGCAACTCTGGCTAATACATAAGCAGAATCTACAGTGTCTTGTACATAATTATTAATCGTAACATTTACCGCCGCGGCTGAATCAGTGAATGCCGCTGCAATATCAGAATCTACACGTGACTTGACATAATATAGATTATTACCTTCTGGTAAGTTAGTAGTAGTTCCCATTCTCTGCTGAACATATGCACTATCGACGAGTGCGATTACTTCTGCAGAATCTACAGTAAGCGCATCAATATCAGGAACACCAGTAAGAGATGAATACCTATAATCTTGTCTAAATCTGATATATGCGGAATCTACATTTTCAGTGAATACTGTAATATCATTATTAATAATATTCGTTACAGTGCTTGAGTCAATGGTATTTGCAATATAGGTATTATTAATAACGCCAGTAACAGTACTTGAATCTAGATAATTGGCATCATTCGTAAAATGACTTACGTTTGTAGGTGCACCTGTTAAAGACGTATAGGCGTAATCCTGTCTCTGTTGAACGTATGCGGAATCTACTAATTGAATTGCATCGGCAGAATCAAGGTATACTTGATCGATAAGAGTTTCAATATAAGCTGTATTAATGCGAGCTTGAACATAAGAACTATCAACTTGTACTAATGTATCACTATCATGCCTTGCAGTAGTATAATATAGATTTGAACCTTCAATTACGTTTGTAGTGGACTTTGTAGCAAGTCTTGCATCAAAGTCCGAATCGGCTCGTGTTGTTGTATAATATAAGTTGCTACCTTCAGGTAGGTTAGTGGTTGTTCCGATGCGCTGTTGTACATATGCCGAGTCGACTAACTGAATCGCATCATCAGAATCAAGGTACACTTGATCAATAAGAGTTTCAATATAAGCTGTATCGACGCGAGCTTGAACATAGGCAGAATCAACTAATGCAACTACCTGAGGATCGAGAGTTGAAATATCTACTCTGTTGCCGCTTAAATCTCTAAATGCAATTTGACCATTACTATCAGTAACTTTTATATTACCAATATAAAGGGAATTCCCACCTAGGTATAAATCTCTAAATCTATTTGTAAGTGTACCGAGATCAATATTATTATTTGCAGGAATAATACTTTGTGTTAGATTTTGGAAATTACTATCAATAATCCCTTGGGCTTCTTCTGAGTCTAGCGTATCTGCATCAGTTAAGTAACCAGCATCATTCGTAAAATGACTTACGTTTGTAGGTGCACCTGTTAAAGAAGTATATGCATAGTCCTGTCTCTGTTGAACATAAGCAGAATCAACGAGATTAATAACTTCTCCTGAATCAACAGAATTTGCCCGAACAATCGCTGGAATATCTGGAGCATTGATAAAATTATTATGATCTAAATAGAAAATGCCAGATTGACCATCAAGAGTGTCTGCATCAATATTTAAAGCATCTACAAAACTCTTAGTTACGTTTTGTGATATATCAGAATCTACTCTAGCTTTAGTATAATAAAGGTTATTTCCCTCTGCTACATCTGTAGTAGTTTTAGTTGCTAGTCTTACATCAAAATCAGAATCAGCTCGTGCTGTTGTATAATAAAGATTATCACCTTCGGTAAGATCTGTAGTTGTTTTTAAAGCAAAGTCGGAATCAAATCCGGTATATTCGCCCGTAATAGTAGTTGCTACAATTGTAGTTGCTTCAATATTAGGAGCTTGAACATCTTTATTAAATTGCCATTCGTCATTGGCAGCATTATAGGTAATAGTTGCATTTGCACCATTAACAGTAATACCTGCACCATCTGCTTCAGCAGCATTTTGTGCGCTGTCAGCAAGAACAATATTCTTATCGTTGATAGAAACTGTAGTAGAATTAACGATCGTCTGTGTGCCGTCTACTTGTAGATCACCACGAATAACTACTCTACCAGTATTATCTCCTACACCAGCTGGATCGATATAAAAAGTTTCAGGACCAGCAATATAACCACCTACTGTTATATTCGAATCAACAGTAAGAGATCCTCTCATAGAATCGCTTTGATCACTGCGTAGGAATTGGGTTGAATTTAATCCGTCAAGAGTATCTGCATCAACGTTTAAGGCATCGACAAAGGCTTTATCTACATCATTTGTAATAATATTTGATACGTCAATATTGTCAAGTATAAGAGGCTTGTTTGTTAAATTATTATAATTGCTATAATAAGAACCTTCTTGACCATCAAGAGTATCTGCATTAACATTGAGTCCATCGATAAATGTTTTATCAATAAATGATCTAATATATTCACTATTAATGAATGCTTTAATCTCATCCGAATCAAGAGTAAGAATGGCAATGTCAGCACTATCTAGAATATTAGGTTTTCCAGTGAGTGAAGCATATGCATAATCCTGCCTTGCTCTTACATGGCTACTATCAATAAGAGCAATAACTTCTGAGGAATCAAGGGTAATTCGAATAACTTCTGCAGAGTCTAGACCTGTAACATATGAAGGAATATTTTCTAATGAATTCCAATCATAGTCTTGTCTTTGTTGCACATAGGCAGAATCTATAAGAGCAATGACTTCGCCAGAATCTAATTGAGATTCTGCCAAAGCAGAAACAGATTCGGCAATTGCTTGAACACGGGCTGAATCAATAAATGCGTTAATATTATTATTTGCATCTTTATAATAGAGTTTGCCGTCAGCAAAGTTAATTGCAATTTCGCCATATTCTAGATCGCCTGGCTGCGGCGCTCTACCAATGACGGAGGATCTTTTAAGAAGTACTTTAGGTGTAGTAGCCATGTTGATTCCTAATAAGGATTAATAAGTTCCACAATCGATTACGTTAATTTCAACATTTCCTGCTGTGACTAAAAAGTCAACTGAATCAAATGTTGCGACACCTGGATTCAATGTTGAAGCCAGTTCTGTTGAGATAATAAGTTCATTCGTATTGTCTAGGTAATTAAGATCAATACCTTCACCAGCATGTAAGAGTTGATAGACTCTATCATCTACTCTTTCACCGGTAAAGTAAAGATTCGTAGCACCTTCGGCTACATCATCAGTAGTTTTTGCACTTAATCTAGTATCAAATCTCTCAGTAGTATAATATAAATTCGTTATACCTTCGGTGACATTATCGGTAGTTTTATCACCAAGAGCAGAATCAAATCTGCCTTGTGTATAATATAAGTTGTTATTTCCTTCTGGTAAAGAATCAGTACTCTTAGCGCCAAAGTCAGAATCAAATCTTTCAGTAGTATAATATTTATTTGTAGTACCTTCCGGTAATACATCTGTGCTAGTGTCGCTAAGATCTGAATCAAAATTATCTCTAGTATATACAACTTCGACATCAACACTAAATCTACCAAGAGCTGAATCATATACTAGATCTCCGCCAGCAGAAAAATGAGATCTTACTTCCGCAGGACTTGGACCAGTATAAGTAAATTGTCCCTTCGAAGAATCATAGCTAAATGATCCGTCTCCGCCAGCATCAACGGCGCTTAGAACATCCCATACTCTTTGTACAGTATAATACTTATTTGTTCCTTCTGTAAGTCCGTCAGTAGTTACTGTGGAAAACGCTGAATCCCATCTTGCACGGGTGTAATATAGATTTGTACCTTCGGTCAGATCTGTTGTAGATTTCCTAGCAAAGTCAGAATCAAATCCAAGATATTTACCAGTAAATGATCCGGCATCAATGTTACCTTCAATGTCAATATTAGGGGCAACTATCTTTTTATTAAAGAACCAATGATCACCATCTGCTTTGTAGAAAATACATGCATCAACACCATCAATACAAATACCAGCAGAGTCGGCATCAGCCGGGGTTTCTGAACCCTTAGCAAGAACAATATTTTTATCTTCAATTGTAAGTGTTGTTGAATTAATAGTTGTGGTGTTTCCATCTACTTGGAAGTCACCTTTAATAATTACTTTACCAGCATTACCAGCAGGTGTAGGATCAATAATAAGATCACCGCCTGCAGTAGTACTAAGCGTATTTCCTTCTATTCTTACATTTCCGATTTCTATAGATCTTAGACCGGAAACGTCTGAGTCCATATGAATTGTAGTTTTGATTCCGTCTGGCTGATCTTGTACAATCGTATTTGTATTAAATCCGCCTAATAATTGGAATCTTTCACCTATGCCGACTGCGCCAGTTGTACCAGGAGCAAAATCAGCATCGGCATCTAATGTAAATGCTGTAAGAGTATCAACATATCGTTTAGTAACAGCATCCTGTGGATCGACTGGATCTAATACATTTTTAATATAAGACTGTTCTACTGATATAATTTGATTGCCAGGGTCAAGATTTAATTGACCAGTAGCAGCAAGCGTGTCATCACCAAGAATAAGGGTTTCGGTCTTAAATTGGTTGACTTTACCGTCGCCATCAGTAAGTATAGCTGAATTAGCTACAAGATTACCCTGCTTATGATTCATCATATCGGTATAATATTTACCGCCTATGATGTGTACTTCATTTGCAGTTTTTGGATCAGAAGATTTATTGCCTCCCGCTCCAATAAATAATCGGTCACCACCAGCCGAATCGCCGTCAACATAGGTATAACCAAATTCACCCGTAACGAGTACGTTCATATCTGGGGTAAGAAGTGGAGTCCTCGCGGAGGTTTTGATTATAATTCTATTGGCCATTAGAAATCTCCTCCAGCAGAATCAATTGATGCAATGCCTCCACCGGCAATAATTAATCCATCAGGAGTATTGTGTGGGCGCCATTCTCCGGTATCTTCACGAAACTGAATAAGATCCCATTGAATCGCGCCGGCTCTGACATTAGTCAAATCTTCAAGCCTTTGAGCTTGAGCTCCTGTTACTTTTTTTACAGGAGTACCAACAATAATTCTTCTAATGTGTGTTTGTACTGGAGGTTGTTCTGCCATTTATGTCACCGATGGGCTAACTCTGATTTTTCCTTCAAGAATTCTTTCAACGATAGTAGCGCCATTGCTATCTACGTAAGAAATCTCAACGTCATATACATAGTTTCCGACACGCAAAGCATCGGTCTGCTGATTTGTCAAGGAGAGAGTTATGATCCCGTCAGTGGCTGGAGTGTTAATTGCTACAGCAAATTCGGTAGTATCGTCAGAATCACTATTATAATTCCGCTTCATTTTTGCAGCGGCGTCATAATTGGTCAGATTCTTAGGATTTTGAGAGAGGTCGATCAGCTCAAGTTGAACTGCGATGTCCGAGCCCTTGTCGAACGTAAATTTTTCGTATTCTGCCATTTTTCCCACTCGATACTAAGTAACTCGATCATTATCTAATCTTATTTATAAATAAAAGTGTTTACAAAGGTGGATAAATATGATATAATAAACTATTATTTGTTGAGGAGGAGGGGTAGTAAATAATATGGAATTGAAATATATTAAGCCTAGGTGTACACCTATGTATTATGATGAAAATGGTAATAAACACTATGATGTTGAACAAATAAAAGGTATTGCCTATATAGCAAATGGTCTTCTTCTGCCATGTTGTTGGTGTGATCAAATCCACTATCAACATGAATTCGAAGAACGAGGTATGAGAGATGAAAAATTAAAATTAGAAAATAATAATTCAGTTGAAGACATAGTAGAATCTGAACCTTGGAAGAAATTCATTTATACAATATTACATGAACCTGAAAATGCTACAACTCTTTGTAGAGCAAGATGCGGAGTTTATAGTGAGTGATCATTCAGAATACATGATGGCTCAGCGCATGAAAGGCGCATGCAACTGTGACACTTCTAGTTTGTGCGTGTTGCAATGCGCCAATTGCTCTAGAACAGCAAATCCACATGACAGCCCTGTACAGGAAAAGGAAAGATTAGATAGAATAAGAGCTGGTCGACCTATGCCGGTAGAAGATTTTAATAAAATTATAAATTTTTTTGATAATATTGTTTTTTGCGGTCAAATATCCGATCCTGTTCGCCACCCAAAATTTAAAGAATTCTTAGATATAACAAATCTTTATCCAGATAAAGAATTTATTATAGCAACTGCTGCTCATCAAAAAAATATAGAGTGGTATAAAGATGCATTTAGCCGACACGGAAATAATGTGACCTGGACATTTGGTCTAGACGGTTTACCTGATACTAGTTTTTTATATAGAATAAAGCAAAATTCTCAGCTAATATATGATGCGATGTTATTGGCTGCCGAATTAGGTAAAAATGTTAGATGGCAATTTATTGTATTTGATTTCAATGAACATCAAATAGAAGAAGCAAAGAAGATTGCTCATGAACATGGAATTACTTTTGTGCTTACTATAAGTAATAGAAAGCAGAATGGATTTTCTAGTCCTCAAAAATATAAAGAAAAATATTTAGAAAAGAATAAAAGAGGTAGTACAGTTAAATTATGGGTACCAAATCGGCGGGTGAAACGATGAAAATAGTATGTCTTAAATGGGGTGATAAATTTAGTCATGAGCACGTTAACAGACTTTACAAAATGGTCTGTAAAAGATTTAAAGAAGATTTTACATTTATTTGTCATACAGAAAATCCGGATAATATTGATCCAAATATAAAAATAGTTCCATTAGATCTAAGCCATAATTTGGAAGTGTGGTGGTGGAAGCTTACTTTATTTCAATATGCTGCAAAGGAAACTACAATCTTTTTTGATTTAGATGTTGTAATACAAAATGATATTACGCATCTTATAGATTATTGTGAAGAAGGAAAGCTATGTACAATAAAGGCGTATTGGAAACCGCATCGCATTGATATGAAACCAACAGCGCCTAAATTCGATATGAATCTTAATTCTTCGGTAATGATATGGAAAGGCGACTTGACTGAAATATGGAATACATTTATAGAAGATCCTGAAAAATATATATTTAGATATGCCGGAATCGATTCTTTTTTATATTTCCATCATTTCGAAAAATTATCATGGTTACCTCGAGGAGAAGTGTATTCTAGGGTGTATGGATATGATGAAAATAACTATCAAATAGCCGGAAAATATGCTGTAAAAAAATATTATTATAAAGAAGATTTCAACATCTGTATATTTAACGGATGGCGAAGAAAACTTTTAAAGAATCAAAATGAATATTTACTAGATGACGATGGATACAAAGGTCTTGAACAATATTATTAATCCAATATATTGGGAAATGTTACTAAGAGCGCATAAAGCAAAATATGACGTATATCAAGTAATACAAAGTATAAGTCCCAATCAAATAAAATGTAAATTATGGTTAGTAGAAGAATTATCTAAACTACCAGTTGAGTTTCCTAATATACAATTATACGGTGGATGGTATGGTTTTCCACTTATTGATTTTCTATTAGAAGAATTCAATATCAATTTAATCCAAAATATTGATCTAGATGAAGAAGCTATAGCCATTTATAATATGCACGTATTAAGAAGAAATTTAAAGAATAAGCTTGTAGGTAAAATTACAGATGCTAGCAATCGTACTCGCTACGATAAGTCTATAGACCTAGTAATTAACACTTCATCGGAACATATGCCTGACCTTCCAGTGCTTATAAAAGATAAAAAATATAAGAAAGAATGTATATTTGCCTTACAAAGTAATAATATGTTTCATCATAGTGATCATATTAACTGCGTAAATAATGTACAAGAATTAATAAAAAAATCAGGTCTTAGAAAAATTTTATATTCTGGTACTTTAAATCTAGATGAGTATGAAAGATATATGGTGATTGGTCTTGTCTAGAGTTATATTTAGTCTTTACATTGATATACCAGAAGAAGAATTAGATGATCAACCGGCTCATTGGGGGTCTGATATACCCAAAACTCTTCACACAAAACTTGAATTTAAAAAGCATTACGATTGGCTTTTAGAATCTCAAAAGCTTTACGCAAATCATATTAATGTAGAATATAAGCACTATATCTACGACAAAGCTTATATTGAATATAAAGAATGGTTTAATAAAAACTATCCGGAGATTACGTCTTATAATATTGTAAATTTTTATAAAATTAAATTAATGCATGATCTAGCAAAGGAATATGACGAAATTCTTTATTTAGATTTAGACGTGATACCGGTAACAAATGAAAATTTTTTTGAAGTGTGGAATTTATCAAAAGGCATTGCTATTATGAGTGGTACTGCCGAGAGCCAAAAAACAATAGATACAGATACACGCGAACTTTTATATCTAAAATATAGAACAAATAGTGTTAGATCTCCAATTGCAAAATATTGGAATACAAGAGCAATGCTTACTGAAAGAGGATTTGATTCTTTAGATTGTACAGTATTTAATACTGGTATTGTGGGTATTACAAAAGAAAAAATAAATGAGTTAGAATATTTTACAGACTTTAAGAATACAATTAATTGTATGACTTACCTTCGAAATGAAGAAGGATTTTATCCTGAACATATTCAAGCATTATTTGGTTATGATAATGAAACTATATGGGGTTATAAAACTCTAAGTAAAAAGCTGCCATGGCAGCTGCTAGGGCCAGATTGGCATCACTTTATGGATAAATGGAATTACATAACTAGCTCTTCTAAGTTTGTACATTGTATCAATAAGGATTTTAATTATGTAAAGGATTGGTATGAAAAGAATAATATTCTCGATCTTTTCAGATAGTGTCCAAAAAAATCACCAATCTACCGGTGAATATAAGACATCACAATTTATTAAATATAAAGATTTGCTTGTTCAATCCCAAAAAGAATATGCACTTCTATGTGGTGCAGACTATGAGATATTTGAAGTGAATGAAAATAGTTATGATAAAATACAATTTGATAAACTATTTAAAATGGAAGAATTATCTCAATACTATGATGAAATTCTTTATTTTGATTTAGATGTAGTGCCAAGAACAACTGAAAGCTTTTTTGATGTTCATAATTTAAATAGTATTTGTGCTTATTCTTTTGCCAGAGAACTGGATGGTAATACGCTTATTCATAAATTAAATAATAATAATTTTGATTCAATGAATGTTTTTTCAAAAGGTTGCTGTAAAAAATCTATGTTACTATTAGAAAATATACAGTCAGATTATAAAGTTATTAATACGGGCATTGTTGGTTGTAATAAATATTCACTAGATGCACTATCATTTAAGAATAATTTTCAATCGACATATGATGTTTATACTGAAACAGTAGAAGATAATCTTTATCCAATAGAAATATCAAGAACATGGAGACCTAATAACGAGGTTTTCATATCATACATGATAGAAAAATATAATGTTCCTTTTACCAATATCGGTATTCAATGGAATTTTATAATTGATGATATTTGTCCGGACATCACTGCCGGCAGCAATTTGCTTCATGTTGTTCATAAGGATTTCGGTAAGGTGTATGATACAAAAGCATAAAGATTTAATTGAATTAAAAGAAAAATTTAAAGGCACTTCATATTGCTCTGCTGCATTTACTGAAATATATGCGGGGAGTAATGGTAAGTATAGATTATGCTGTCATGCCAAAGCCAATAATAATCTGGCAAAATATACCAGCGATACTACACTGCCATTTGAATATTTTTTATCCAAAGAGATGGAAAAGATTAGAGATGATATGCTTGAAGGAAAACAAATAAGTGATTGTATAAAGTGCCATGAATTAGAAAAACACGATGGTGTATCATATAGACACAAATATATTTTTAGAGATGGATATCTAACAGATGTACAGGAAAGATCAATTAATCTAAAATTAAGAATTTCAGGATCATTCTGTAACCTTGCATGTTATATGTGTCATCCAGTAAATTCAACCACCAAAAGAAATGAATTAAAAGAAATATATGATTTTGCTGATGCTTCAAATATTTTTAATAGTAAAGAATCACCTGCTATAGCCGTTAAACATGATCAGTGGCATAGTATAATGAATAATATATTAGATAATATACATCTAGTAAAAATTATTCATATGACAGGCGGTGAAACGCTTCAACTTCCAAAATACTGGGAGTTTTTAGAAAAGATACCGGATGAACACGCAAAACATTTAGAACTTGCACATGATACTAATTTGACAAAACTCAAATATAAGAATCATCATGTGCTAGATAATGCTAAACGATTTAAGAGTTTTCATCTCAGTGTATCATGCGATCATATCAGTGATAAATTATCTTGGATTAGATATCCAATTAATGTACAGGAATTTGAAAATAATTTAAGTGAAATAAAACAATCTAATGATATTACTAGTAAAATTAATTGTACCGTTTCTATATTAAATATTGATGATCTGTTTGAAATAAGAGATTACTATCAAAATAAATTTAATATTCAATTTTCTGCGGATTGTCTAGTAATAAAACCAATAGAATTATCAATTGCAAATTTGCCCCAAAAACTTAAGGACGAATATATAGAAAAATATAAAGATGATTTTCCACTGATTATTGCAGAATTAAATAAACCTTCTAATAAAAGTTTATTTAATAAAGGTCTAGAATACTGCGATAGATTATCTGCACATCGTAATTTTGATTTTAGAATTCTTTGGAAAGATTGGCTAAAAAAAGTTAAAGACTATTCTTAATCTCAATTGTAACTGAAATTGCATCGATAAAATTTTCTGATTTTCTTAGATTTCTTTTTAAATCATTATCCGTACATTGCTTTACAAAATCAAGTTCAAAGAGTTGAAGCTTGAACATAAATAATTTTTCTTTATCTTTTTTAGGATTATATTCTTTAAATAGAATCTTAGCTAATACTTCGTACAACTGTGAATCTATATCATTAATATCATATATTAAACCGCGTTCTTTAGCAATTCGAATTATCTCTTCTTCATAATCCCTATTGCGTTCTCTGATAAACTTATAAGTTCTTTCATGAAGTTCATCAATAGTAATATGCTTAAGCAATTCGATCCAATGAGGATTATCTTCTTCTGCAGTGAGCTCAAAAGTACGAATTGTTCCCAGCTCATCATTTGACCAAAGAGACTCGACAACGGTTCTTTCATTGTTTGTAAAATAAGCGGTTATAAATTTATGATTCTCTACCATATCATGTCCTATGTAATTTTAATTGCCATGTGGCTTGAGTTATAAGAGTACCATTTGGAAATTCTTGTGCGCGATAATCTTTAGTATTCGCAACTTGATATCTTTGAAAGTTTCCGGTAACTCCAGATTGTACTTTATTCGACATTGTTGTACCTTGCGTAGTACCTGCCCCATTAATATTATAGCGTAGTGTATAACCAGGTTCTCTATAAATTGCATGTTGAATAAGAGAGCCGAAGAAAGAATCAAATTCGGCATAAGTCATATGTCTAAGACCACTTGTACCATCAACTATAAGTGGAGTTCTAAAGGAAACGCTAGTCGGTTGAATTTTATGCAAATAATAATTTTTGGTATTAAAGATATCTTGAGTTGTGCCTGCTGTTCCAATATTTGATGCAGAATATGCTCCAGTATTGGCAGTGGTATCAGCAAACACTATTCCTTCATTATTTGTATTTCCGAGACTAGAAGAAATATCAACAAAATAAGATCCAGCAGATAATCCATTAGATCCAGATCCTACCATTGCTGTTACGATTGGATCAATATATAAAGGATATAGTTGTGCTAGCGTCATTTCTCTTACGCTACTGTTTGTATCTCTATAAACAGGTTTTAAATTTAGACTATTATACATAGTTTGATTAAAAGTAGCTGGTGCATTTAAAGTTTGACTAATCCTATCGTATGTAATACCGGTAACAAGTATGGGTTCTCCTGTTTCAGACTCACTAGGATAATCATTATTTGATAAACCCCAAACCCCGTCACCGCCTTTTTGTGCTGCTGTGCCAGATTTATAGCGCGTGTCTGTCATATTAGGTGTAATGTTACCGCCAGATGATACCCAATTTAAATCCACAGATGGAGAATTATAATACAATTCAGCAATTCTTAGCCAAGTATTATAAAGCTCTGTGTATTTAAAATCCCTAATTCTATTAGGGCCATCACTGAGTAAAGGTCTAGTCATTATGCAATCCCAGATACATCTGAAGTAGATAAGAAATATCCATCCAGAGCAATTGAACCATCTTCTAATTTTACAGTAAATCTTTTTGCATTATCAAGTTCAACACCATCAATATTAAATTTATTTACATAAAGATGATTAATAGTAGCACTATCGATATCTGCACTATCTGCATTTAGATATGTGGTTCTTAATCTTTGGAATAAGGCGCTATCTGCTGTTAAGTTATCGGCATGCAACTTATTAATAGTTGCACTATCAATAGTAAGATATTCACCACTATCCATTGTAATATTATTAACGTGCAAACTATTTAAATGTGCACTATCTACAATCAATCTTCCACTTACTGTAAGATCTCTAATATATGCACTATCAATATCTGCACTATCAGCAAGCAACATGCCCACTCTTAAAATTCTATACGTGCCAGAGTCAGCAGTGATGCTTCCAAATTTAAATATCGCCGCACTGTCGCCGAATAGCTTATCGTAAGCGCTATCAATTTTTTCATACATAAAATTAATTGCTGATACGATATTCGAATCACGTCCAGCACTTTCGAAATCAGAATCTAAATCATCTAGATCTCCGATGTAGTCGGACATTTTATTTGTTTTAGATACCCATTGTCCAATAGGTCCGTTAGTTACAATGGTTTCTTTGCGTGCCATATTACCCTCTAAACTGCAAAATTCGAATCAAACTTGTAAGCGCCAAAAAAGATTATACCTGGGTCTGTAACAGCGTCAGGTCCTAGTGAATCTGTCATTAGAAACGGGCTTACTGTTCTAAATTCATGACTATCTATATGAAAACTAGATTCAATAAACACGTCATCTACTCTCGCAAGATCTATATATGCGCTATCAGCTATCCACTTTGGTGTACTAATTCTTCCGATTATACTGCTGTCATAGACAATTCCATAATTCAGTCTTAAATGACCAAAGGTAACCGTTCCTGCGTCACTATCGGCAACAAGACTGCTAATCCAAGCTTTACGATCTTGAAAAGTATCTGGCGTAATGCCGTCATCTTTAAAATATATTGTAGTAAAATAAGCACTATCTACACTATCAAAATTTGTAGTACTATCTACCGTTATATTGCGGAAAGTGCCACCGCTTTCAATATGTAAGTCATAATCCCAAGATGGAATTTTAAGGCTTAGTCTTTTATTAGGTCTATAGTGAAAAACCTTCCCAGTCGAATCTACACTATCAAAATAATACCATCCTGAA
>Ga0255773_10001287_pt1 | contig 25637 bp, 26 predicted proteins | sample 011ome_17_FD_179971 | JGI IMG/M metagenome (GOLD analysis project Ga0255773, IMG submission 179971) | Coastal salt marsh microbial communities from the Groves Creek Marsh, Skidaway Island, Georgia - 011502XT metaG (version 2) | ecosystem: Environmental > Aquatic > Marine > Intertidal zone >...
TAACAAGCTCACGCTTTTAGGGTAACGCAATTCATTCGGAGCGCAAGATGACACAGGGCAAATCGACCAACAAAGACGCCTATACCCTAATTCTAGAGGCGATTGACACAGGGCTTTACCGTCCGGGTGATCGATTGGTCGAAAGCGAATTGGCCGATCGCTTGGGGGTCTCTCGTACACCTGTGCGCGAGGCTTTGCAGCGTCTGGAAACGCAATCCCTGTTGGCGCGCGATGGTCGAAGCTTGATCGTGGCGTCCTTGGATCATAATCAAATGGCCGAACTTTATGTTGTGCGCGCCGAATTGGAAGGGTTGGCCGCCAAGCTAGCGGCGAAACATGCAACCCCAGAAGAAAAGCGCGTCTTGCAAGACATGGTCGACGAAGACCGCAAGATTGTGAATGATCCAAACGCCTTGGCCCGCGCCAACCGCCGGTTTCACAAGCAAATTCACCTTGCATCCCACAACCGGTTTTTGGTGCAGCAATTGGACCTTTTGCACCGATCAATGGCGTTGATGGCGACGACATCGCTTGCGGCCGAGGGGCGGGGCATGGTGGCGATGCAAGAACACCAAAACATCGTCGATGCGATTGTCGCAGGCGATCAAGACGGCGCGTTCGAAGCCTTGCGCCAACATATTTCCGTGGCGTTTATGACACGATTGAAATTGGACGCGAAATCGCATTTATGATCACCCGTGATCGGTTTTATCCCAATAAAACGGTGCGGTGATCATTTCCCACGCGGCTTTGTACATTGCCAAACTACCCAACGGGAAATAGAGGTACACTGACAGGATCCACCGACGCAAGGCGATGTGTCCGCTTTGGCGGACGGCGCAAGTATTCAGGCGCATTTCAATTAAGAATGACGCGAGGCAAAGCGCCGAAATACCCCAATAGACCCAGTTCGAAATCCCCATAAGCCCAAGATCAATGAGCCCAAAGGCCGCGACCCAAAATACCCAAAACACAGGGGCGACGAGAAATCCGATCAAGGTGTTTAAAAACACCAATTGGAACAGGACGAATTTTTTCGCCCCCAAGTCCCGCCAAAGATCGCGCGGTGCGCGCATGTGAACAAGATAGGTGATCGCATAGCCTTTTAACCAACGGGATCGTTGTTTGATCCAAGACAGCGGGCGATTGTTTGCCTCTTCAAAGGTGGTGCTGTCCAAGATGCGGCATTCATATCCCGCGCGGCTCAGGCGAATTCCCAAATCTGCGTCTTCGGTCACATTATGTGCGTCCCACGCGCCCAATTCCAAAAGTGCAGATTTTCGGAAAAACAATGTGGTCCCGCCCAACGGAATAACCCCGCCTAATGCAGAGAGGCGCGGCAACATCATGCGAAACCAGCTGGCATATTCGATGGTAAAACATCGCGCCATCCAGTTTGAATGCGTGTTGTAGAAATCCAGACGCCCTTGCAAACAGACAACAGAGGGCGGGGAATGGGCAAATTGCGTTGCCACTTTGACCAGCTGATTTGGTTCGGGCGCGTCTTCGGCGTCATAGATGCCGATAATGTCGCCCTTGCAAAACGGCAGGGCGAAATTCATCGCGCGGGGTTTGGTTTGTACAGTGCCCTTGGGGATCTCGATTATGCGGATCCAACTGGGCAGAGGGGTTTTTGTCAACACGCGCTTGGTCTGTGGATCGCTGTGTTCGAGCAATAAGATCACATCCAAATGCGACCGAGGATATTCAAGCATTTTGATCCGCTCGATCAAGCGTTCGGCTATTTTTGTTTCCCGAAAGAGCGGCACCATCACCGAAATGCGCGGCCAAAGCATGGCGGTCGTTTCCATGGCGGGGACAGCCACCACAGGGGCAGGGGTTAGCAATAGTGCTGTTTTCAAAAGGATAGACAGGGTCAAGCCAAAGATGGCGCAGGCAACAAACGCTTGAAACACAATCGCGGCAGATCCCAGAGTAACCGCAAGGGCCGACAGTGCCAGCACCCCGCATACCATGACCCACGCCGCAGTTTTCGGGGAATACCCACGGCAGGATAAATGATCGGGTACGCTGTGTTCGGCGTGGTGACAGAGATAGGATTGAAATCGTTGGGTCTGGGCATCATGGATTTGTGCATGACTTGCCCAAATGATGTCGTAGGGGCCCAGATGTCGCGTCAAACGTTCGTGGTGCTTTGCTACATCACGTGGATCGGCCGCTGCGATCTTCCACCGTGTCGCAGTTTTGGACCATGGCATCAGCCCCGCATCGATCCAAAATTTTGGATCGTCGGGGCAGTCCAAAGTCGGATCATACCCGCGCCGTGCAACGCCATCCCCCGATTGCGCCGCCAAGGCTTCGCTGATTTCTTCGGGGCTGTTGAAATGATGGGCGACCAGAATATCACCCAAGCGCCCGCCTGTGTCTTGTTGTAAATCCAGCGCAAACTCCAATGACGCATCCGACAACCGGCCCGATGCGACAAGGATCTGTCCCAAAGGTTTGTTCCGGAATTCGCGTCGGCGCATCGATTGATACGCCGAAGGTTTGCGCACAGCTGTGGGCATAAAAAATCTCCTCTATCTCGGGATAGAGGAGACTGATTTGTGTTAATTTTTAATAAATTTTTACGCCATTGACGCCGCAAAGCGTTCAAATAGGTAAAAACTGTCTTGTGGACCCGGGGATGCTTCGGGGTGATGTTGCACCGAAAACACCGGACGATCAGCCAAGCGGATCCCACAGTTTGATCCGTCAAACAGGGACACGTGGGTTTCAATCACACCCTCTGGCAGGGTCTGTGCATCCACTGCGAACCCGTGGTTCATGGATGTGATTTCAACCTTGCCTGTCTCGTGTTCTTTTACGGGATGGTTTGCACCGTGGTGGCCGTGGTTCATTTTAATGGTCTTTGCGCCCAAGGCCAAAGCCAACATTTGATGGCCCAAGCAGATCCCGAAAATAGGCAGGTTTTTATCCAGCAATTCACGGATCATGGGCACCGCATATTCCCCTGTCGCGGCAGGGTCGCCCGGACCGTTGGATAGGAAAATGCCATCGGGATTATGTGCCATTACCTCATCCGCGGTGGATTTTGCGGGCAGAACAATTACATCGCATCCCGCAGATGCCAAACAGCGCAGGATGTTGCGCTTTGCGCCGTAATCCAAGGCAACGACTTTGTGGCGCGGGGCCTCTTGGGGTTTGTATCCCTCGGGCCATGCCCAACGCATTTCGTTCCAGTGATAGGATTGCGCGCATGTCACGTCTTTGGCCAAATCCAGCCCTTCGAGCCCTGCGAAGCCGCGTGCTTTTTGCACCAAGGCATCGGTGTCGAACACACCGTTCGGATTATGGGCCAAAGCGGCATGTGGCGCACCTTGGAGCCGGATTGCGCGTGTCAGGCGGCGTGTGTCGATCCCGCCAATCGCAATGCGTCCGCGGCGTGACAGCCAATCGGACAGGTGGCTGGTTGAGCGCCAGTTTGACGGCGTTGTCGGGTCCCATTTGACGACCATGCCGTTGGCCACCGGATCAAGCGTTTCATCATCGTCATCATTCACGCCCGTGTTCCCGATATGCGGGAAGGTGAAGGTCACGATTTGGCCCGCATAGGATGGGTCTGTCATGATTTCTTGGTAGCCTGTCATCGCAGTGTTGAAACACAGCTCTGCCACTGTTTCGCCCGTTGCGCCGAACCCATGCCCATAAAACAAGGTCCCATCGGCAAGCGCCAAACACGCTGTTGGCGTTTTGTCAGACAGTGCTGTCATCTTTCGACTCTCCTGGATGTAAATTTGCGGCAAACTAGTGTCATGTCGGCGTGGGGTCAAGAACGAAAGGGAGATTTCTGTGCCCGTCTAAAACGCTTGCCCTTGCCGGCGTATAAATATATCCTCTCACTTCTGGAATGGACAAGGATGAGGATGCCAACCATGGATTTGCGCACCAAACTATCGGCTGCGACCAAACAGGCGATGAGAGACAAGGACAGCACCCGTCTGTCAACCTTGCGCTTGATCAGCGCAGCCATCAAAGACCGTGATATTGCTGTGCGCGTGGACGGAAATGATGACGGGGTTGATGATGGCGAAATCCTTGCAATCTTGGGAAAAATGAGCCGTCAACGCACCGAGAGCGCCAAGACCTATGAAGAGGCTGGGCGTCTGGATTTGGCGGAACGCGAAACCAACGAGATTTCCATCATCGAAGAATTCTTGCCCCGTCAATTGGACGCAGGCGAAGTCGATGCCGCAATCAACGATGCGATTTCCGAACTTGGAGCAGATTCGATTCGTGATATGGGCCGTGTCATGGGGGTTTTGAAATCCAAATACACGGGTCAAATGGATTTCGGAACCGTTGGTCCCAAGGTCAAAGATAAACTGTCAGCGTAATCAACGATAGTCGAGAAACGTCTGTGCAAGGTCTTGGTACAGGGCTTTGCGTTCGTCTTCGGACAGGAAGGCCCCGATTTCAACCTCGCGGCCATTGCCGCTTAGGGTCACGTAATTGGGCACGGGTCCGCCGGTTTCGTGCAGGTGTACGCGCACCCAAAACGGATTGCAGTCCCATGACTGCGTGTCGCCTTTGGGATTTTGCCGCGAAAGGTTGCAGTGCTCGTCGCGGATGGTCAGACGTTCCAGGATAGAGCGATCTTTGTAGTTTTTGCGCAAGGCAAACCAAATGCCCCAGATCGCCAAAAGGATGAAGGGAAAGAGCCCCCAAAACACTTTGGTTCCCAAAACCGCGTAGAGTGGCAAGCTCAAGAAGGTGAAGGTCGTCATGATGAAGATGGCGAACCCTTTGTTGGGCAGGGACCCATAGGGCCATAGGTCCATCTGTTGTCTGACGGATGTATCGCTTGGGGTGTTCCATTCATATGGCATGTGATCTCTCCGATATGATCCTGTTTTACCGAATGATCGATGTATTGAAAGGTGCAATTTGTCGCGATCCTTTCGGGTCGTTTGCTGCGCCATAAGGGCTTTGCCCTCTTGGTCACAATGGGATTGTGACCAATTCACCCAGAGTATTTTCGCAAAAGTGAAAGAGGGGGCCAAAGAAAAAGGGCCGCTTGCGCGACCCTTGATCCGAGTTTTTGGTAATGCTTATTCGCGGTTGCCCAAGAATTGCAGCAAGAACATGAACAGGTTGATAAAGTCGAGATACAGTTGCAATGCGCCAAAGATCGCGGATTTACCCAACCATTCGCTGTCGCCGTGGTGCGCGTGCGCGATGTAGGTGTTTTTGATGTTCTGTGTGTCGTATGCGGTCAGGCCTGCAAAGATCAACACACCTAAGACGGAAATTGCAAAGTGGATTGCACTTGATCCGATGAAAATGTTGACGATCGATGCGATCAAAATGCCCACAACGCCCATGATCAAGAACGAACCCCAGCCAGAGATGTCTTTTTTCGTTGTGTAGCCCCACAAAGACAAGGCTGCAAAGCTGATCGCTGTGATGAAGAATGTCTCAATGATTGAGAAGGTTGTGTAGAACACAAAGATCGAGCTAAGCGATACGCCAACTGCTGCGGCGTATGCGTAGAAGAACAATTGCGCACCAGCCGCTGACATACGGTTGGCAGCGGCACCAAAGCCAAAGACCATCGCCAAAGGCAAAAGCATCACAACCCAGCGCAACATCGATGTGTAAATCGCCGCACCAAAGGATGTCAGCAATGTGCCGTTTTGCATTTGTCCGACCGCTTGTGACGGATCGGTGGTTGTGGCCAAGCCTGCGATTGCCCATGCTGCCAGCGCTGTAATAACAAGACCCACGGACATTGTGCCGTAGACTTTGTTCATGTGGGCGCGTAGCCCTTCGTCGATTTGCGCAGCGCGTGCGCCGACTGCAGATCTTATGTTATCAAATTGTGCCATTTTGTCGTCTCCAAAATCCCTGCGGGATATATCCCATTGCTATATATATTATGACGGCTCAAGGTCATTTCAAGATTATTCGTTGTATATTTTTACACCAAAATCAGGATTTTTGGTCAATTTTTATCACAACTTTTCCTGTTGATTTGCGATCACGCAGCAATTGCATGCCTTGGTTTGCCTGATCAAAGGGGAGCGCATGCGAAACATGCGGGTGCAATTTCCCATCCGCATACCATTCCAACAGCTGTTTTAGGCTGTCCGTGACCACATTCGGTTTAAACCCAAGATATCCCCCCCAGTAAAATCCGAGCACGTTGAGGTTTTTCACCAAAAGGTGGTTGGCTGGAATTTGAGGGATGTCGCCGCTGGCAAATCCGATCACGATGATGCGCGCTTCGGGGTTGCAGGCGCGAAAGGCAGATTTGAACTGATCGCCGCCCACGGGATCATAGACGACATCGACGCCGCCCAATGCCTTGAGTTGATCGCGCAAATCGCCTTCGGTTGCGTCGATGACATGGTCTGCGCCGGCGGCTTTTGCCACCGCCAATTTATCTACGCCGCGCGCCACTGCGATGACGCGCGCGCCCATCAATTTACCCAATTCCACCGCGGTGAGCCCGACACCGCCAGCCGCGCCAAGTACCAGCAGAGTTTCGCCAGGCTTGAGCTGTGCTTTGTAATCAAGGGCGACGTGGCTCGTGCCATAGGCGATTTGCAACGCCGCAGCGTCCACAAACGGCATGGCGTCGGGAATGACCACACAGCGCGCGGCGTCAAAGCATCCAAATTCGGCCAATCCGCCCTGTCCTCCGAACACGGCGACCCGCGTTCCAACCTCGGGCGCGACTGTATCGGGACCAATTGCATCAACCACGCCTGACACTTCCATCCCTAGGGTGAAGGGGGGCGTCGGGGTGTCTTGATAGGTGCCTTTTTGCATCAGAAGATCCGCAAAATTCAATCCACAGGCGTGGATTTTGATGCGCACTTCGCCCTGTTTCGGGGCGGGCAGATCAACGTCTAACAGTTCAATCGGGCGATTGAATTCGATGACTTGTAACGCTTTCATTTGAGACCCTTTTTTATGGACATATCTAGAGTTAGATGGCCAAAGCTGTCAAACCCTAGATCGATATTGTTTCACATTCCGTTGGAATATTGGGGAATTGATACTTCTTGCAATTGAACCTATCCGTTTTAGGACACCGTTAGATAATATTAGCCATTTTACGTCAGGTTGTAATGTGTTAACCTATAACAACTACACTGGGATGCGACCGAGTGATAACTAAATTGATATATGCCTATCAATTTTGGTTTTGTTTATTTGATAAACCTGCTACTGACGTAGCGGGAGAAGAGAGGGACTTAACAATGACGCACCCCGTTGACGTTCATGTGGGTAAACGTATCCGCCATCGTCGTTGGCTTGTTGGTATGACACAACAGCAGTTGGCAGAACATGTTGGGATTAAATTCCAACAAATCCAGAAATATGAAACTGGCGCGAACCGTGTAAGTGCATCGCGTTTGTGGGACATTTCGAATGCATTGCAAGTTACGATTAGCTTTTTCTTTGAAGGTATTGAAGACAGTGAAAACGCACAAAAAGGGGCGGAAACGTCGGCTCCTGCGGATTTGATGGCCGACAAAGAAGCGCTGGATTTGATCCGTTCTTATTATGCAATTCCTGAAAACCAACGCCGTCGTTTGTTCGAATTGGCGCGTGTTCTCAGCGACGTTGCTTGATACTTTTGTAAAAATATCATAGCGCTATTCCTGACTAAAGGAGCGCTGTGGTTGTGACGCAAACGAACATTCCTGATCTAGACGTATCTGAAATTTTGCGGGTCGCTCAGCTGATGGCTGATGCGGCCCGCGATGCTATTTTACCGCATTTTCGAAAATACCGTATTTCCAGCGACAACAAGGATGCGACCGGTTTCGACCCTGTAACGGTTGCAGATCGAAATGCAGAACGCGCGATGCGCGATGTTTTGGCACAGATGCGCCCCCAAGACGGTATCTTGGGTGAGGAATTTGGCGAAGTCGTGTCACAAAACGGATTGCGCTGGGTGTTGGATCCGATTGACGGCACCCGCGGTTTCATTTCAGGCACACCGACTTGGGGGGTTTTGATCGCGCTTGAGGTGATCGGGCAGGGCCCTGTGTTTGGTATGATCGCGCAGCCCTATATGAACGAACGGTTCGTCGGGGGCTTGGGGATTGCATCGGTTGAGCATCCGTATGGAACAGATCCGCTGGCCACGGCGGCCACGTCCGACCTGTCGGATGCAACCCTCTTTACCACATTTCCCGAAGTCGGAACAAAATCCGAACGTGCGGGATTTGACGCGGTGGCGCAGCGATGCAAATTAACGCGCTTTGGTATGGATTGTTATGCCTATGCGCTGTTGGCGGCGGGGCAGATTGATTTGGTGATTGAGGCGGGATTAAACGCCTATGATATCCAAGCGCCCATTGCGGTGATTACTGCCGCAGGGGGCATTGTGACCGATTGGTCTGGTGGTCCCGCTCATGAGGGCGGACAAGTATTGGCTGCAGCGAATGCAGTGCTTCACGCAAAAGCGCTTGAGCTGCTTGCACCATTTGCACAAGGTTAAGGATGCGATGATCCATATCAAAAACGCACATACAATTCTGACAATGGATGAGACGCGGCGTGAATTGACGCAGTGTGATATGATCGTGTCGGGCAGCGAAATTACGCAGATCGGCCCCAAATTGGCAACGCCGCACGGGGCCGAGGTGATTGATGCAACTGGCCATATCGTAACGCCCGGCTTGGTGAATACCCACCATCATCTCTATCAAACCTTGACCCGTGCGGTTCCCGGCGGGCAGGATGCGTTGCTGTTTGGCTGGTTGCAAACGCTCTATCCGATTTGGTCACATTTCGGGCCTGAGGAAATGCGCGTCTCGGCGCTTGTTGGATTGGCCGAGCTTGCTTTGTCGGGATGTACGATGACATCCGATCATTTGTATTTGTACCCCAATGGGGCGCGGTTGGATGATACCATTGATGCGGCACTTGAAATTGGTATGCGCTTTTTCCCAACCCGTGGATCGATGAGCATCGGGGAAAGCAACGGTGGTCTTCCGCCGGATCATTTGGTTGAAAAGGAAAACGCAATCCTTGAAGATTGTATTCGTGTCATCGACAAATTTCACAACCCTGCACAAGATGCGATGATCCGTGTGGGCGTTGCCCCTTGTTCACCGTTTTCGGTCAGCCGTGATCTGATGCGCGACGCGGCGCTTTTGGCGCGTGACAAAGGTGTGTTTTTGCACACGCATTTGGCCGAGAATGACGAAGATGTGGCCTATAGCTTGGAAAAATTTGGCTGTCGGCCGGGGCAATATGCCCAAGATTTGGGTTGGACGGGCGATGATGTTTGGCACGCCCATTGTGTCAAGCTTGATGCGCATGAAATCAATCTGTTTTCCAAAACGGGGACAGGGGTTGCGCATTGTCCCTGTTCAAATTGCCGATTGGGGTCGGGCATTGCACCTATCCGGTCGATGCGTGATCATGGTGTCAAGGTGGGCTTGGGCGTCGATGGATCGGCCAGCAATGACATCGGAAACCTGATGAATGAGGCGCGGCAAACGATGCTGTTGCAACGGGTGCAAAACGGTGCCGACGCGATGAGCGCGCGCGAAGCCTTGGAAATCGCCACCCGTGGCGGCGCGGATGTGTTAGGGCGCCCCGAGGTTGGCCGCCTTGCCGTGGGCAAGCGCGCAGATATCGCAATTTGGGATGCGCGCGGGATAGAGACCGCAGGCAGTTGGGATCCCGCCGCCTTGGTTCTTGCGGGACCAAACAAGGTGACCCACCTGATCGTTGAAGGGCGCCAGATCGTGCGGGATGGCCAAATGACATCCATCAATCTGGATCACGCCATTCGAAAGCAATCCGAATTGGCTATTAAATTGAGAAATAGACTATAAATTTATCTAAATAGGATTAACGTACAGGTTTTTTTATCAATATGACACAACTTTCAGTTAATTCTTTCTAAGAAACCTCGCACTTAGTATACTGACCAAAGTAAAACGTGGTGAGTATGATGCGCTTGATGACTATTGTGCTAGGGGCGATGGTTGGGGTCGGTGTGCCTGCGCGCGCCAACCCCATCGACCTGGCAATAGAAACAGTGAACGAATTCAGATCCCAATCCGCCCTGCCGGTTTTGGTTCCGTCGCCGACCTTGAACGATATCGCGTCGGCGCATGCGGCCGATATGATGCGCAACGGGTTTGTGTCCCACAAAGGGTCGGACGGCAGCCAACTGAGCAATCGGGTGTCAGACGCAGGATATCAATTTTGCTTTGTGGCCCAAAATATCGAAGCCCATGCCGCAAGTTTCGAAGATGCGTTGAAAAAATGGGACGCCTATCCACCCACGCGCAAAATCTTGTTACATCGCAAGGCGCGTGAAATCGGGATTGCCCATGTCGGCGATGGAATTTGGGTTATGGTTTTGGCGCGCCCCGGATGTGATTATATGGCGTCCTTATAAGGATCACCCGCGACCCAGACTTGTGCGATGGCACGATCATCGCCCATCATGATGGTGGCAAACACTGCATCCCAAATATCAAAGGCTTTGGTGTGACGTTGCGATATTGCGGGGGTCGATGCCAAGTTGATCGCGACTATATCCGCGGTGTGTCCCTTTGCGATGTTCCCGATTTCCCCATCCAATCGCAAGGCTTTGGCCGATCCGCAGGTGCCCATCCACAACAGTTCCGCTGCGTGCAAGGCGGTCCCGCGCAATTGGCCAATCTCATAAGCGGCAGCCATGGTGTGAAGCATCGAAAAGCTTGATCCGCCGCCCGTGTCTGTTGCCAATCCGGTTCGGATGCCGTGCCCGATGACGCCACGTGCATCAAACAAGCCAGACCCGATGAATGTATTTGAAGTTGGACAATGCACGACCGCCGCATCCACATCGCGCAAACGATCGATTTCACGCGGCTCTAGATGGATTGCATGACCATAAAGCCCGTTTGCGCCCAACAAACCAAAGGCTTCGTATGTATCAAGATAGTCGCGGGCCTGCGGGAACAATCCCTTGACCCATTCGATTTCATCCACCTGTTCGCTCAGATGCGTTTGCATCAAAACATCTGGGTGTTCCGCCCAGAGCGCACCAAGCGCCCTGAGTTGTTCTGGTGTCGAGGTCGGTGAGAACCGCGGAGTGATTGCATAATGATTGCGCCCCTGACCGTGCCATTTTTCCAACAAGGATTTGGATTGGTCATAGGCCGCTTGGGCGGTATCGCGCAAAGTGTCGGGGGCATTGCGATCCATGCAGGTCTTGCCCGCCACGACGCACATATTGCGCGCGCTTGCGGCGGTGAAAATCGCGTCAACGCTTTCTGGATGGATCGTGCAAAAGCTGGCAACGGTTGTTGTTCCATGCGCCAAAGCCAAATCCAAATAGCGATTGGCAATCGTATTCGCATAGGCCGAGTCGATGAATTTGCTTTCTTCTGGGAATGTATAGGTATTCAACCAGTCGATCAATCGTTTGCCCCAGCTCGCAATCATTGCGGTCTGTGGGTAATGCACATGCGCGTCAACAAAACCCGCCATGATCAGATGGTCGCGATAGTCCTGAACAGGGGCGGTTGGAAAGCGTGTTATGATTTCGGCACGGGGGCCAAAGTCATGGATTTTTCCCTCATGCACATAGACGGCCCCATCTTGGATTATCTTTGCCGCATCTTGGGGGGTACCGTTAAATGGATCCGCCACAAAATACAAAACGTGACCAGTAATAATCACCATAACGCATCACCCTTGTTTGACATGTGTTGTAAACCCGATCACCATAAAGCCAGTTTTTAAAGAGGTAAACAGCGACTTTTCCCTGTGATCATGGGACGGGATGCGATATTGAGGCCACAAACCAAGGAGGGGTGACATGCAAGACGATTCTATCGCACATCAGTCTGATGCTGACTATGACGGCCCCGCGTATTCCTTGGATAAAAAGGTTCTTTCTGCAATTTTAGATGCGGTTGAAACGGGTGATCGGGATACGCTCGTCGCCTTGATGGAACCGCTGCACGCGGCCGACATCGCGGATATGCTGGAACAGATTTATCCCGCAGACCGGCGCGCATTCGTCCAGCTTTATGATCTAGAATTTGATGGCGATATCCTCTCGGAACTCGAAGAGGGGATCCGCGAAGAAATCATCACCTACCTCAAACCTGAAATTCTGGCCGAAGCGGTGCGTGATCTCGACAGCGACGATGTCGTTGACCTGCTTGAGGATCTGGAAGAACCACAGCAAGCCGCCATTCTTGATGCCTTGGATGACATTGAACGTTTGGCGGTGGAACAATCGTTGACCTATCCCGAATATTCGGCAGGCCGTTTGATGCAGCGCGAAGTTGTTATGGCCCCCGAACATTGGACCGTCGGCCATGCAATTGATTTTTTGCGTTCAGAAGAAGAATTGCCAGAACAGTTTTACCATGTGGTTTTGGTGGATCCACGGTTGCATCCCGTTGGTAACGTGACCTTGGGCAAGATCATGTCATCAAAGCGTGACGTGAAATTGATCGATATCGTTGAAGATATCTTTAAGGTCATTCCCGTGACCCAAGAAGAAAGCGATGTGGCCTATGCGTTTAACCAATACCACCTGATTTCGGCGCCCGTTGTTGATGCCGAAAACCGCTTGGTCGGTATGATCACCATCGATGACGCGATGGCGGTGTTGGATGATGAACACGAAGAAGACATTTTGCGTCTGGCCGGTGTTGGCGAAGAAAGCAGCCTGTCTGACAGCGTCATGGAAACCACACGCCAACGTCTGCCTTGGTTGGGCGTCAACCTTGTGACGGCGATCCTTGCCTCGGGTGTGATTGCGATGTTCGAAGACACAATCTCGCGCTTTGTGGCCTTGGCCGTGTTGATGCCCATTGTGGCGTCCATGGGCGGCAATGCAGGCACGCAAAGCTTGACCGTTGCGGTGCGTGCCATCGCGACCAAGGATTTGACCGGCGCCAACGTATGGCGGGTTATTCGACGCGAAGTTCTGGTGGGTGCGATCAACGGTATGGTCTTTGCCTTTGTAATGGGCATCGTTGGGGTGATTTGGTTTGGATCACCGACCTTGGGATATGTGATTGCTCTTGCGATGATCATTAATTTGGTCGTTGCGGGCCTTGCGGGAACGGGTGTGCCTGTGATCCTTGAAAAGATCGGTGTTGATCCAGCCTTGGCCTCTGGCGCCTTTGTTACCACGGTGACGGATGTGGTTGGGTTTTTCGCATTTTTGGGTTTGGCAGGGGTGTTTTTGTTATGACAACATTGGATGAGCTCAAAAAAGCGGCGCGGAAAGCGGCATTTGAACGGCGCAAACTTGCCCGCTCAATGGATACGGGCGCAAGCGCTGGGCTCTTGTCGTCTGTTTTGGCGGGGTATCGTGCTGTGCCCTTGGCGGGGTATTTTCCGATCCGTACCGAAATTGACCCGACACCTGCGATGGCCGAAGCAGCCGCGCATGGCGTTGTGGGCGTTCCTGTGATTACGGGCGAAGCACAACCATTGTTGTTTTCAAAATGGGAACCCGATTGCGCGATGAAGGATGGACCCTTTGGCGCGCGTATCCCGTTGATTGACGATTACTTTGAACCCGAAGTTTTGATCGTTCCGTTGGTCGCGTTCGACCGTGCTGGTGGGCGATTGGGATATGGCGGTGGGTTTTACGACCGTACCTTGGAAAAGCTGCGGGCAAAGCGGGCGACGTTGGCCATTGGCTTTGCATATAGTCTGCAAGAGGCCGAAAACCTGCCATTAGAGCCCACGGACCAACAGCTTGATATGATTGTCACCGAACAAGATATCATCGAAATTCAATCGCAGCGTTAGGCGATGCTTGCGCTTTTTGGGGGTTTCGCCTAGGGCTACGACATGAGACTTTTGTTTTTAGGTGATGTTGTCGGTAGATCGGGGCGGGATGCGTTGAAATCCCACTTGATGACGCTGCGCGACGAATGGAAGCTGGATTTCGTAATCGTTAACGGCGAAAATGCAACCAATGGCATGGGGTTATCTGGGGCGCATGCCACAGAGTTTTTCGCAGCGGGCGCAGATTGCATCACGCTTGGCGATCATGCCTTTGATCAAAAAGACATGATGGGGTTTGCCGATAAAGACACCCGTATCATACGACCGCTGAACTATGCCAAAAACGCACCAGGACGTGGCGCGCGCGTGCTTTCAGATCGCAGAGGCCGCAAGGTCTTGGTTGCCCAAGTTCTGGGGCAAGTGTTCATGAAACGCGCCTTTGACGATCCGTTTTCGGAGGTGGATCAAGTGCTGCGCACCTATCCGTTGGGCGGCGCGGCGCAAGCGATTGTATTGGACATTCACTGCGAAGCCACCTCTGAGAAAATGGCGATGGGTCATTTTTGTGATGGCCGCGTATCATTGGTTGTTGGGACGCACACCCATGTTCCAACGGGCGACGCGATGATCTTGCCCAATGGCACCGCCTATCAAACCGATGCGGGGATGTGTGGCGATTATAACAGTGTGATCGGCATGGATAAGGCCGAACCCTTGCGCCGCTTTATCACCGGCATGCCAAGCGGCCGCTTTGAACCCGCAAAGGGCGAGGCAACGCTGTCGGGTGTTTTTGTTGAAACCGACGACAAGACGGGCAAAGCCAAAACAGTCAACATGATCCGCTATGGCGGCAAACTTGCGCCGGCTGCGCCATGATGCAGCGTATTTGGCCCTATCTTGCGTTATGCGCCATGGGCGCAGGGTGGGGGGCGACGATCCCCCTAACCAAGATCGCAGTCAGCACAGGTCACCAACAATTTGGCCTGATTTTTTGGCAATTGGCAATCAGCGCGGTGGTCTTGGGCGGAATTCAAATCCTGCGTAAACGTCCGATGCGCATCACGCCGCAATCCTTTGTTCTGTTTGCTGTGGTTGCAACCATTGGAACAATTTTTCCGAATTTGGCGTCCTATACGGCGGCAGTGCATTTGCCCGCGACGCTTTTGGCGATCTTGATTGCGACGGTGCCAATGTTTGCTTTTCCCATTGCGATTGCGTTGAAAAGCGATGCGTTTGAATGGCGTCGCGCGATGGGGCTGGTTTTGGGCATTACAGCGGTCATTATCCTTGTGGCGCCTGATGCGACGCTGCCGGATCGGACCAAGCTGTGGTTTGTTCCCATCGCCTTGATTGGCCCCTTTTTTTACGGGATTGAAGGCAATTTCCTATCGCGATTTGGCACGCTTCATCATGGACCGATACAAACCTTGTTTGGCGCCAGCGTCATTGGAATGATGATCGTAGGGCCCATTGCCATTGTCACGGGGCATTGGTTTTCGCCCTTTGACAGCTTTGGTCGCGCCGAAGCGGCGATGACCGCGTCGGGTATTTTGCATGGCCTTGTCTATGCGGCATATGTTTGGCTGGTCGCCTCTGTCGGGGCGGTGTTTGCATCCCAAGTGGCCTATGCTGTCACGCTATTTGCCGTGATTTGGTCAATTATTTTTTTGAAAGAACCGCAAAGTCCCTATCTTTGGGGTGCGCTTATTTGCATGATGTTGGGGATGAGCCTTGTCTCACCCAGAAAAAGGAACACGGATGTTAAACATGTTTGATGGGGCGTCTGCCGTATCTGCCTATGTTGCGATTTTTGTCGTCTTGGGAATGTTTGTCTTGTTCATTCGTGAAACCTATCCGACCGAGGTCGTCGCCATCGGTGGCGTCGCGGTTTTGTTGGTCACAGGCGTGCTGCCCTATGATGCAGCCTTGGGCGTATTGTCAAACCCCGCCCCATGGACGATTGCCGCCATGTTCTTGGTGATGGGGGCATTGGTGCGCACGGGGGCTTTGGACGCCTTTACCGTTTTGGCGGAAAAACAGGCCCAAGATCATCCCAAACGCGCGGTGGCGATGATGATGGCCTTTGTTATCCTGTCCTCTGCGGTTGTGTCGAACACGCCCGTCGTTGTGGTGATGATCCCGGTCTTTGTTCAACTGTCGCGAACCTTGAACGTTGCTGCGAGCAAGCTTTTGATCCCGCTGTCTTATGCCGCGATCATGGGGGGGATGTTGACCCTGATCGGGACGTCGACCAACCTTTTGGTCGATGGTGTCGCGCGAGCGCAAGGGATGGAACCGTTTTCGATCTTTGAAGTGACCCCCGTCGCCATCGTTTTGGTCATTTGGGGGATGTTGTATTTGACCTTTGTCGGACCAAAGTTGCTGCCACATCGCGACAGTATGGCAAGCCTCTTGTCCGATAAATCCAAAATGAAATTTTTCACCGAAGCGGTGATCCCACCCGAATCGAACCTTGTTGGGCGTGATGTGACCGGCGTGCAGCTGTTCAAACGCGAAGGTGTGCGCTTGATCGACGTGGTGCGCGGGGACGTATCCTTGCGGCGCAATCTAAAAGAGGTGACCTTGCAGGTTGGGGATCGCATCGTTTTGCGCACGCAAATGACCGAATTGCTGAGCCTTCAGCGCAACAAAAGCCTTAAACGTGTGGACCAGGTGTCTGCGGTTGAAACCACCACGGTCGAGGTCTTGATCACCCCGGGCTGCAAGATGGTCAGCCGGAGTTTGGGCAGTCTGCGGTTGCGGCGCCGATTTGGTGTTTATCCTTTGGCGGTGCATCGACGGAACCAAAACATCGGGCGGCAATTGGACGATCTTGTGGTCCAAGTTGGTGACACGCTGTTGTTAGAGGGCGCACCAGCCGATATCCAACGTCTTGCTGCGGAAATGAATATGGTGGATGTGTCCCGTCCCAAAGCGCGTGCGTTTCGCCGCAGCCATGCACCGATTGCGATTGCGTCGTTGATCGGGATTGTTGCGCTGGCCGCGCTTGGGGTTGCGCCCATTTTCCTGCTGTCGATTGTCGCGGTTGCGGTAGTGTTTTTGACCCGCTGTATCGATGCAGACGAGGCGTTTGATTTCATCGAAGGGCGGCTTTTGGCGATGATTTTTGCGATGCTCGCGATTGGTGTCGCTCTTGAAGCGTCGGGCGCAGTGCGTTTGATTGTGGATGCCATTTCGCCGTGGATTGGGTTGATGCCCAGCGTTTTTGCGATTTGGGCGATTTATCTTTTGACCTCGGTTCTCACGGAAATGGTGTCAAACAATGCGGTGGCCGTGGTGGTGACGCCAATTGCGATTGGGTTGGCGCAGGCGTTGGGCTATGATCCACGCGCCTTTGTCGTGGCTGTCATGGTGGCGGCGTCTGCATCTTTTGCGACGCCCATCGGGTATCAAACAAATATGTTGGTCTATGGTCCCGGCGGGTACAAGTTCACCGATTTTATGCGCGTTGGTATTCCGCTGAACCTAAGTATTGGAATCCTTGCATCCATCGTCATTCCGCTTGTTTTTCCGTTGTAATCGGTCTTGCCCCTTTTATCTGGGGCGATTATGACAGAGCAAATTATTTAATCGGAGGAAACCATGGCTGGTCACTCAAAATGGGCAAACATTCAACACCGCAAAGGTCGTCAGGACGCGGCGCGGTCAAAACTGTTTTCCAAGCTGTCAAAAGAAATCACAGTCGCCGCGAAAATGGGCGATCCCGATCCTGAAAAAAACCCACGTTTGCGCATGGCCGTAAAAGAAGCGCGTGCGAATTCGGTTCCAAAGGATGTGATCGAACGCGCGATTAAAAAATCAACGGCGGGTGACGGGGATGATTACGAAGAAATCCGTTACGAAGGGTACGGGCCAAACGGCGTGGCCGTGATCGTCGAAGCCATGACCGACAACCGCAACCGGACCGCATCCAACGTACGGTCCACATTCTCCAAAAATGGCGGCAACTTGGGTGAAACGGGGTCTGTTGGGTTCATGTTCGAACGCAAAGGCGAAATCACCTATGGTGCAGCTGTGGGCGATGCTGACACGGTCATGATGGCGGCCATCGAGGCGGAGGCCGAAGACGTCGAAAGTTCCGAAGATGGACACATCATTTGGTGCGCAGACACCGATCTGAACGAGGTGGCGACCGCGCTTGAAACGGCGCTTGGCGAAAGTGACTCTACCAAATTGGTATGGAAACCTGAAACCACCACCGAATTGGATTTGGACGGTATGCGCAGCTTGATGAAGCTGATTGATGCGCTCGAAGATGATGATGACGTTCAACGCGTCACCACCAATTTCGAAGCCACTGACGAAGTCATGGATCAACTGTAGGTTCAAAGTGTCTTATGCCTTCGGGGCCCGGTGATCGTCGAACAGGGTTTTGTTCGCAGCGCGCCCCGAAGGAAAAAACCCCATCAATATATATGAATTTATATTGAAACATCAGCATAATTTATCATTTTTATAATATTTCCAAAATTAATTTTTGTTTGGAAATGAGCGCTCCACCCATCCATTTTCGGGTTTAATTTCAACTGCATACACTATGGTTTTTTTACAACGCATACGTGCATTTCGATCTGTTAAAACTATTCAAATGGATTGTAATTATTGATTAACATACCCTTTTGTGGTTTATAAATCCCTATTTGGAGCAGAAGATTATACTTGAAGGAGGTGCTGTATGGCATCGCAACGATATTTAAATGTGGCCCAATTGCGAGAGCTTTTATTGGGGATGGAACGCGATTTGGGATTGGGGAATCTGACACAGAATGAAAAGGACGTTTTTTATGCGGTTCAATTGGTCATATCGGCCAATTCAGGGATCGCGAGATCAGAAGACATCAAGCGGCACGACCTGACCCAAGGTATTACGCAGCCAACCTTTCACCGAAGCTTGAAGCGGTTGGTTGAAAAAGGGCTGATCGCGCATGCCCCGAATACAAAGGCTGGATCCTATGTCGAGCCAGCAAAATTTGCGAAACCCGTACCATTTGAATTTTCATCAGCAGTTTAATCAGTTATCACACTCGTCGTAACAGTGGGGGGCGCAATGTCTTCTTTTACGTCGGGGTTCTTTTTAGGGTTCTCTTTGATATTGGCAATTGGATCGCAGAACGCATTCGTTCTGCGCGCGGGCTTGCGACGTGAACATGTCTTGAGCTTGGTTCTGACCTGCGCCTTGTCTGATGCAATTCTGGTGATGGTCGGCGTTGCGGGTTTTGGGGCTGTGATCGAAGCGTTTCCCAATATCATTGTTGCGTTTCGTTATTTTGGGGCTGCGTTTTTATGCGCCTATGGTTCGAGATCATTTTATTCCGCCTATCGCGGAAATGATGGTTTGGTGGCAAGCGGTCAAAGCATGTCTTGGGCGGCTGCGATCACCACATGTTTGGTCTTTACCTGGCTCAATCCGCATGTCTATTTAGACACGGTGATTTTATTAGGGTCAGCATCACACCAATACGCCGACCCTTGGGTCTTTGGCTTTGGCGCGGTCACTGCCAGCTTTACGTTCTTTTTCGCCTTGGGTTTTGGCGCACGTTTATTGTCAGGTTTTTTTGCAAACCCAACGTCATGGCGTGTGCTTGACGTGGTGATCGGGTTGACAATGTGGACGATTGCCTTTGAACTGGTGCGCAACGGTTAATCGGCACAGGAACATCAGCTTTGGACGCACCCTCATATTCGCCTGTGCGTGGCATCTTTTGGATGGTCATCACGGGCATTCTCTTTGTTTGCGTCACAGCATTGGTCAAAGCGAACGGAACCCGCATTCCCGCGGCTGAGGCAGCTTTTCTACGCTATGCGTTGGGCATTATCCTGTTGCTTCCGATGATCCCGCAGTTTCGCCAAACCACGTTTGATCGGCCTATGATGACGGCATTCGTGGTGCGCGGCGTCGCCCATTCGATTGGCGTGGCGCTGTGGTTTTTTGCGATGGCGCGGATCCCAATCGCCGATGTCACGGCGATGAATTATTTGACCCCCGTCTATGTGACACTTGGGGCGGCCTTATTTTTGGGGGAAAAGCTTGCTTTGCGCCGCATCTTGGCGGTCTTGGCGGCACTTTTGGGGGCTTTGGTCATCTTGCGCCCCGGATTTCGAGAAGTGTCATCAGGCCACCTCGCGATGCTTGCGACGGCGGTGTTTTTTGCCTGTTCGTATCTCTTGGCAAAACATCTTAGTGCGCGGGCCAACCCTGCCACGGTGGTTGTGATGTTGTCGGTCTTTGTCCCGATCGGGCTGTTCCCGATGGCGGTCCCGGTCTGGGTCACGCCCAATCTGTCGGAATTGGGTATTTTGTTCGCGGTCGCATGCTTTGCAACGGCGGGTCATTTCACGATGACCTTGGCCTTTGCGGCAGCCCCCGTTGCGGTCACGCAACCGGTCACGTTCTTGCAACTGGTGTGGGCGGTGACATTGGGTGTTGTGATGTTCGGCGAACCGATTGACCCGTGGGTTGTGTTTGGCGGTGCGATCATTTTGTCTGCGGTAAGTTTTATGACGTGGCGCGAGGCGGTGATCAAACGCAGATCCACCACCCCATCGGTTAATCTGCCCAAGGTTTAATCACGAATGATCAATTTAGCGCCCCACAGTCCGGCCCAAAAGGATAGGTTTGGCCAAAAGACACGGTTTTTGCTAATGTCATGGGGCAAATCAGCGAATAGGTAGATATGTTAGAAATAGACCATATCGTCATCAGCGCAGAAACCCTGGAAGAGGGTACTGCATACGTCACCGAATGCTTGGGTGTTGATCTGCTTGAAGGTGGACAGCACGCAAAATTTGGAACCCACAACCGTTTATTGCGTTTGGGTGATCTATACCTTGAAGTGATCGCCATTGATCCATCCGCAGCCAAGCCCGATTGCGCGCGGTGGTTTGGATTGGATGAATTTTCGGGTCAACCGCGGATCACGAATTGGGTCTGCCGGACAGACAAACCGCGTCGCGTGATTGGCCGTACATTGCCGGGAACAGGGGAAATGGTGCCCGTGTCGCGTGGTGATTTGCATTGGCAGATCACGGTTGCCAGAAACGGCAAACTGCCGTTGGACGGTTTTGCACCTGCCATTATTGATTGGATGGGGGCCGATGCGCCCCCGACACGGATGCCTGAAAGCGGGTGCACGGTTAATCAATTTTCGATCATGCATCCCCATGCAATTACCTTGCGTTCCTTCTTATCTGGGCTATTGTCCGATGACCGTTTGACTTTGCGTGGATCGGAGGTCCCAAAATACGAACTGACGCTCAAGACACCGTCGGGGCCCAAAATCCTGACCTGATCATCCGCGCGGCCGAACCGCGCGATGCGGATGACATATGCGCCGTGTGGAACCCAGTTATTCGCGATACTTTAATCACGTTTAACGCGGTTGAAAAAACACCCAAAGACGTGGCCTTGGACATTACCGCGAAAGCGGAACAGGGGCTTGGTTTTTTCGTCTGTGAAACACAGGGCCGTGTGTTGGGATTTGCCACCTATGCGCAATTTCGCGGTGGCGTTGGTTATGCAAAGACGATGGAACACACGATCATCCTTTCCCCTGCATTAAACGGCATGGGGGTTGGACGCCGCATTATGCAGACCCTGTGCGATCACGCGAAAGATCGGGGCGTCATGTCGATGTTTGCAGGTGTCAGCGCGCGAAATGACGCAGGCGTGCAGTTTCATCGTGCTGTGGGGTTTCAACCTGTGGCGGGATTAGAGAAGGTGGGCTTCAAGTTCGGGCAGTTCATTGATCTGGTTTTGATGCAGAAATTCCTGTAAAAAGAGCCTGACACAGAAAGGAAAGCGGAGTTTTGTCACTTTGGTCACGGATATCATCGGCCGTTGCGGCCTTGGCCAAAGGCGAATCGCTTTCCGTGGTGTTCGAAACGCTGCGCGCACCGCCTGAGCGTTCGGTCGCCTTTACCATTGCGGTGATTGCGCTTGGCGCAAAAATGGCAAAGGCCGATGGGCAGGTCACCCGCGACGAAGTCACCGCATTTCGACAAGTCTTCCACATTCCCCAAGCAGAGCTGCAGCATGCCGCACGGGTCTTTGACCTTGCCCGCCAAGATGTTGCAGGCTTTGATATCTATGCCCAAAGGATCAGTGCAATGTTTGGGGCCGGTCACGAAGCGTTGGTCGATTTGTTGGAAGGCCTGTTCTATATCGCAATGGCGGATGGACGGTATCACCCAAATGAAAACAGTTTTTTGGAACAGGTCGCGATGATCTTTGGCCTATCGCGGCAAGATTTCTCGCAAATTCGCAACCGGTATGTGCCCAATTGCGCGCCCGATCCCTATTGCGTTTTGGGCGTTACACCTGATGCCGATCCGGAAACCATTCGAAAGAAATGGAAATCTCTGGTCCGCGCCTATCATCCCGATCAAATGGCCGCGCGTGGTGTTCCCCCCGAGGCGGTGAAATTGGCCGAACAAAAGCTTATCCAGATCAACCAAGCCTATGAGACCTTGATGCACGAGGCGGCGTAGTGCGGATCACCACCTATAACATCGAATGGTTCAATTCCCTGTTCGATGATGATGGGAGATTGATGTTTGATCAGCACTGGTCAGGTCGATACAATGTGCGCCGAGATGAACAGCTGGCCGCAATAGGGTACGTATTTCAATGGCTTGATGCCGATGTTATCCTGATCGTCGAAGCGCCCGATCACAGCAAGAGCCGTTCGACCGTTGACGCCTTGGAACGGTTCGCACATCATTTCGGGCTGCGCGCGCGCACCGCAGTGATTGGTTTTTCAAATGACACCCAACAAGAAATTGCTGTGCTTTATGATCCGTCTGTGTGTTCAGCAATACATCAACCGCGATCGACAACCGCGGCCCCACGATTTGATAATGAGTTCAAGATCGATTTGGACATCGATGCGCAAATGGATTGTGTCACGTTTTCCAAACCACCGCTTGAGGTGGGCCTAACCCTTGCCGGTGGGCGCGAACTTGACCTGCTCGGGGTGCATTTGAAATCAAAGGCCCCGCACGGCGCGCGAAGCCCCGCAGAGGCGATGCGCATGTCGATTGCCAACCGCCGCAAACAATTGGCCCAAGCAATCTGGTTGCGGCGTCGGGTGGATGAATATTTGGTGGATGAAAGACCTCTGATCGTGTTGGGGGACCTGAATGATGGACCAGGATTGGACGAATACGAGCATTTGTTTGGTCGATCGTCGATTGAAATTATCATGGGGTGTGAACGGCCTTTGACAGATCAGCTGTATGATCCAAATGCACGTCAGCTGTTGGTTGACGAAACTGCGCAGGTCTTTAGCGCCGAGTTTCGAAACAAGGAAACGCACGATGTTCTTCGCGTTTTGTTGGACTATATCTTTGTCAGCCAAAGCATTCAAAACTTTGGTCCTGCTTGGACCATTTTAAACCCCTATGATCACAGAATTTCACAGGATCATCCCGTGCTTGCCGCGGCGCTGTTGCGCGCGTCTGACCATTTTCCCGTCATGATTGATTTTCAGCTTTAGGCGAATCACCGTAAGCATAATCATGGGAATAATCATTGCTCGATCCCAAAGATTGTTTCGTAAATGCATCTAATTGTGTAGACGCCTCTGGATTGTTTCCACCTATTAACCATTTCGTAAATAACTGTTGAAACTAGCCCAAAAGAATATATACTTAATCCAATAGTTTTAAGAAGGTGGGCAAATGTTAGCATTTGCAATTTTATTCCCAGTTGTTTTGGGTTGGGGAATTTATGAAATCGTTTCTGGATCAGGATCTGGCGCTAGTGGCGACGATGATAACAAACCTGAAGAAACTACAAACGAACAGGTATTTTCTGCTGAAAACGGCGATATTGTTGGCACCGATGGGGACGACGAAATAGTTGGTACTGCCGAGAATGATGTTATCTTTGCTGCGAAACTTTACGACACAGTTTCGGGCGGTGATGGTGACGATTATATCTATGGCGAAGGTGGCAATGACGATTTGCATGGCGATGCGGGCAACGACACGATTGAAGGTGGCGACGGCTTTGATTTCCTCGCAGGCGGCGAGGGGAATGACGTTCTTGACGGGGGCCTTGGTAAAGATTCTCTTGAAGGCGGCCTTGGGGACGATAGCATTCTGGGCGGTCAAAATGCCGATTCAATTGATGGCGGTTTAGGCAATGACACGCTTTTGGGTGGTCTCGGAAAAGATACCATTTTTGGTCAAGCGGGTGTTGATATCATCAGCGGCGGCAATTCTGATGACTGGATCGATGGCGGTGATGATGCAGACAGCATTTTGGGCGAAAACGGCGATGACAAAATTTACGGCGGAAACGGCGCTGACTATGTTGATGGTGGACTTGGGTCGGATATGATCCAAGGCGGTGCAAGCAATGATACGTTGTTGGGCGGATATCTTGACGACACTATGTCTGGCGGCGACGATAATGACAGCGTGGTTGGCCAAAGCGGTAACGATGTTCTGTTCGGAAATGCAGGCAATGACACGCTGTCCGGTTTCGCGGGTGACGATAGCTTGGCCGGCGGAGCAGGCAGTGACGATCTTTTTGGTGGCGATGGGAATGATAGTTTGTTTGGGTCGTGGTCACCAGACCAGTCTGATATGAGCGCAGAAATGTACGTGGCCTATCAGAACGCCAAAGCAGATCCGGCATTGGCCAATGCGAGCTATAGCGAAATTTTGGCATCCAAATATTTTGAGGGTATAGATACAAGCATCGCCACAACCACAATGCAAATGGGCACAGGCGATGGCGCTACAGGTGGGTTTGATCGTCTGTTTGGCGGAAGTGGATCAGATGTGATTGTCATGGGACAAGGCGACACTGCTTTTGGCGATGATGTGGATGGTGGCGAACAGTTCGCGGACGTATTTGAGGTATATCAGAACGATGGTGGCGCACCTTCAGACCTCACAAAACAGACGGTTATCTATGACTTCCAACCCAATATCGACAGCCTTAACATTGTGTATGACGGCGACACGGTGCCAACAGTTCAGGTTGAACATATCGCAGATGCCACAGATCCCGAGGGCGCGGGGAATGCGGTGATTAAACTTAATGGTGTGGAATTCATGCGTCTTAACGGTGTCGCGGCAAGCGACATTGCAGCGGTTCAGCAAAACATAGTGTTGTTGGCGCAATCGGCCTAGCCGATAAAGCGAACCAAAGGTTTGGCATTGAGCGTCGAAGCAAGTGATTGAAAGCGTGCTTCGGCAACCTCACCAAACAACGGACGAAGACTGTCATTCATTTCAAGGATGATGGTCTTTTTCTTTTTGTCATAGCGCAGTTGCGCCGCGCTGTTTTCATCAACAATCCACAGCATCGCGCCCAATCGCATCGCCTTTCCCAGAATTTCTGCATTGCGAATTTGGTCAGGTTTGATCAGGGTAAACAGATTGGCAAACGGGGATCCGTCGCGGCTGTTTTTGTACCGATGCAGCAAGGCCAACCCCAAAAACACCCGTTCGGAATGTTTCAATCCACCAAGGTTGGCGCGCGTCGCGTTGTCAAAGCAGACTTCGGCGCGATAATCGGGATGTGCTCGCCAACTTACGTCATGCAAATAACAGGCAGATTTTGCCAAACGGTCCAGATCTTCGTCTGTTTTTGGAAAAACATTTTTGATGAAGTGATACAAGCGATCGCCATAGCCCGGAAAACGGGCATCTTTCATTTCTGCATATTGACAGGCTTCGATCAATGGATCGCGTTCACGCAGGTCTTGCGGCATTTCTTCGTAAAGCATCCCTTCACGGATGCCATAGCTGGAAATTGCGATGTCTTTTGGACGAAACACATGTAAAAGCCGCTTTAAAACCTCTGCGGCATAGGGCACCAAGGCCATCCGCGCGGCAGAGACACCACAGGCTGT
>Ga0255773_10001300_pt1 | contig 25455 bp, 20 predicted proteins | sample 011ome_17_FD_179971 | JGI IMG/M metagenome (GOLD analysis project Ga0255773, IMG submission 179971) | Coastal salt marsh microbial communities from the Groves Creek Marsh, Skidaway Island, Georgia - 011502XT metaG (version 2) | ecosystem: Environmental > Aquatic > Marine > Intertidal zone >...
AAGGCCTTAATATTGAAGCAGGCTGAACAAAAGTTGGATTATCATATTTATCCAATAGCAGCATTTATGGGTCAAGATATGATAGACCTAGAAGTGTATTGGACAGAATAAAAAGTTTATGAATAAAAGAATCAAAGAAATAACCGAGCGCATAAAGGAGCGCTCAAAAAAGTCAAGATCAGAATATGTGGGATTGATGACATCATCAAAGAATGCATCAGTTACTCGTGGAGATTTGGCCTGCGGGAATTTAGCGCATGCGTTTGCCGCTTGCGCTGATGACGAAAAGGTTGCATTAAGTGGTACAAGCAAGGCCAACTTGGCCATCATCACTGCTTACAACGATATGTTGAGCGCTCACAAAACCTACGAATTCTATCCTGAAGCATTGCGTCAGTCGGCCAGAAAATATGGTGCAGTAGCGCAGGTAGCCTCTGGGGTTCCCGCCATGTGTGATGGTGTTACCCAAGGTCAATTGGGTATGGAACTTTCGTTGTTCAGTAGAGACATCATCGCGCTTTCTACAGCCATCGGTATGTCACACCAAATGTTTGATGGTGGCATGTGCTTGGGTATTTGCGATAAGATCGTTCCAGGGATGATGATAGGAGCACTTCGCTTCGGTCACCTTCCATTCATATTTGTGCCTGGAGGGCCGATGGAGTCAGGAATTACCAATGAAGAAAAAGCTCAATTTAGAAGAGATTACGCTGCCGGAAAAATTGGTCGCGATGAGCTATTGAAAGCTGAATCAGCTTCTTATCATTCCGCTGGAACGTGCACTTTTTATGGTACAGCCAACAGCAATCAAATGCTCATGGAAATAATGGGAGTGCATTTACCTGGGGCTTCCTTTGTAACTCCGGGAACACCGCTTCGCGAAGCTTTGAACGATTACACCGTTAAGCGATTAACGGAAATCACGGCTCAAGGAAATGAATATACACCACTCTACGAAGTGATAACCGAAGAAAGTATTGTCAATGCTTTGGTTGGTTTGGTGGCCACTGGAGGTTCCACCAATCACACCATCCACTTGATTGCCATTGCCCGCGCTGCAGGAATCATTATCAATTGGGAAGATTTTTCTGATGTAGCGGATGTCGTACCTCAATTGACAAGGGTTTATCCAAACGGAAGCGCAGACATCAATCATTTCCAAGCATGTGGTGGAATGGGCTACTTGATGAAGACATTGAGAGAAGGTGGCTTGTTGAACGAAAATGTAAAAACTGCTGCTGGCCAAGGCTTAGAAGCATACACGAAAGAGCCTTATTTGGAAAATGGCAAATTGGCGTGGCGAGATGCTCCGGAGAAATCATTGGATGAAACTGTGCTCAGAGGCGTGAAGAATCCGTTTGTAGCTAACGGTGGACTGAAGATTTTAAGCGGTAACTTGGGTCGATCTGTCATTAAAGTGTCGGCTGTGAAGGAAGAGAACTATGTAGTAAAAGCTCCAGCAGTTGTCTTTGAAGATCAGGACGATGTGATCACAGCATTCAAAAAAGGAGAATTGAATAAAGACGTGGTGGTAGTGGTGAGAAACCAAGGCGCTCAATCCATTGGCATGCCTGAATTGCATAAACTCACACCAACGTTGGGTCTGTTGATGAGTCAAGGCTATAATGTTGCGTTGGTTACGGATGGAAGAATGTCTGGAGCCTCAGGCAAGGTTCCTGCAGCCATCCACTTGAGCCCAGAGGCGGCCAAAGGTGGCCCAATTGCCAAACTACAAACGGGCGACATCATTGAATTGGATGCCCACAAGGGTACCCTTACATGCCTAAACTTCGATGAAGTGGATAAAAGAACGGTAACAATTGCCAACAACTTTGATTCTTTTGGTGTAGGGCGAGAGTTGTTCAATAGATTGAAGCCATTGGTTACGGAAAGTGAAGATGGAGCCTCATTCATTATTTAATTAAGGACATGCAAAACGGAATCAGAAAAGTAATGGAAGGGCACAGCTTAGTGCCTGTGGTAATCTTCAATACGGCAGATGAAGCACCAGCATTCATTGAGTATTTGATGACCCAAAATGTGAATTGCATCGAAATCACCTTGCGCACACCAGCGGGAATTAAAGCCATCGAATTATTGAAGAAAGAATACTATGGCCGGTTTTTAATTGGAGCAGGTACGGTTACGAATAACGACCAACTCGATCAGTTGGTGAAGTTGAAAGCAGACTTCATAGTAAGTCCCGGATTGACCAGCGAACTTCAAGGAGAAATGGAGGCTTCTGGACTTCCATATTTACCCGGAACATCTACTCCAAGCGAAATCATGTGGGCAAGAGAGCAAGGACTGGATACGCTGAAGTTTTTTCCAGCCAACCTTTTCGGTGGCTTGGATGCATTGAAGGCTTATGGTCAATTATTTCCTGACGTGCAGTTTTGTCCCACAGGCGGAATAACAAAAGCGACAAGTAACGATTATTTATCGCTTTCAAATGTTTTTGCGGTTGGCGGGTCGTGGTTTCAGAAAGACTTTAAGAAGTAGTCTATTTAGAAACTGCCTTGTATCGAAACAGTTGTGCTGGTTTGTGATCTACACCCGATTGCTTTTCATCGAGGGGTATTAGCACTTCCGATTTTTTGATTTTTTTCCTGAAGTTTCTTTTGTCCAACTCCACACCAAGAATAATTTCATGGAGTTTTTGAAGCATGGACAAAGTGAATTTTTTGGGAAGCAATTCGTAACCTACGTTTTTATATTCAAACTCCTCTCTCAATCGTTCCAGCGCCTCATTCACGATTTGATTATGATCAAACGCAAGTTGAGGAACCTCATCTACATTTTGCCAGATTACCTTGTCAGCTAACGATGCTGGTTGAGGAACATAGTCCTCCATTTTCACCAAAGAGTAATAGGCCACAGTAATTACTCTGGCTTGAGGGTCTTCTCTAAAGGTGCGCAGCCAGTCTTGGTCTTTTACATCTCGAACCCTGCTGGGGTCACCAAAAGTTTTGAATTGTTTGAGATAAATTCCTTCGAGATGGGTGAGTTCTTTTAGGATGCGTGTCGCGGATTGATAGAGGTCTTCATTTTCCAGAATTAAATCTCCCGGCAACGCAAATTGAGCTTGGATTCCTCCTTTATTTTTTTGCTCAATCAGAAGAACTTTCAGCTTTTCATTGTCAAACCCAAATACAACACAGTCCGTTGAAACATTCGGATTGGGAGTTGGTCTAAAGGAAACTGAGCTAGCCATTGATTATTTAACTGATAGAATGAATTCAAATATACCCTTGCAGTTCGGTAAAAGTACATATTTCATACTAAGTGTAAAAAATACACTAAGATTGTTTAGTTTTGTACTTTAGCTTTCAATAAAAAGACAGTCAGGAATTATGAAAAGAATTGCGATTAATGGTTTTGGTAGAATAGGAAGACATGTAATGCGTCAATTGATCGTTGACAAAAATGTTGAGATCGTTGCGATCAACGATTTGGTGGAGAAAGAAATGCTTGCTCATTTGTTTGAGTTTGATACGGTTTATGGCCGCGTGCCCAATGCTGAAATTTCTGTCGATTCAGAAGGTCTTGTAATCAATGGAAAAGGGGTGAAAGTCTTTGCGGAAAGAGATCCTAGAAATCTACCTTGGAAAGCGTTGAACGTTGATTTGGTCTTGGAGTGCACTGGCATTTTTAAGGATGAAGAAAAGGCGGGTTATCACATTCAAGCGGGTGCTAAGAAAGTGCTCATTTCGGCTCCAGCCTCAGGCGAGATTAAAAATATTGTAGTAGGCGTGAACGACAATGTCATTTCCAAGGATGATATCATTCTGTCTGGTGCTTCTTGCACCACAAACTGCCTCGCACCAATGATGCACGTGTTGAATAAGCACTTCACCATTAATAGTGGTTTTATCGCAACTACTCATGCCTATACAGGCGATCAAAACTTGATGGACTCTCCTCACAAAGACTTTAGAAGATCCAGAGCAGCGGCATTGAACGTGATACCTACCTCAACAGGTGCAGCAAAAGCTATTGGTAAGGTTATTCCTTCGCTCAAAGGCAAGTTAGATGGCAATGCATTGCGCGTTCCAGTTGCATCTGGTTCTATCACAGAAGCCACGATTCTAATAGAGGAAAAAACTACTGCAGAGGAGGTAAATCGATTAATGCAAGAACACGCTTCATCTGATCTGGCGGGAATAATGGAATATTCAGTGAAGCCATTGGTTTCTTCTGATATTTTGGGAAATCACCATTCATGCATCTTTGATAGCGAATTGACCAAAGTCAATCAAAACTTGATCAGGGTTTTCGGATGGTACGACAATGAAGTAGGATATTCCTCTCGCATGGTAGATCTCATTCATCAATTAAACGCCTAAGCAAAGAGATCGATGATAGCTATTGCAGAAAGTGGTTCAACCAAGTGTGATTGGATTGTCTTAAATCGGAAGGCTGAAGTTGTTTTAGAAGCAAGAACGCCTGGCTTTAATCCGTATTTTCATGGAGAAGAATTTGTGCTCAATTCACTTCATAATTGCAGTGAATTAGCTGCTGTTAAGGATAAAATAAGCAGCATATTTTTCTACGGTGCGGGCTGTTCTTCTGAGGCGTTAAACCTGATTATTCAAGAAGCCTTAGCGCAGTTTTTTGTGAAAGCAAAGATTACTGTCGATCACGATTTAGTTGCGGCTGCTTATTCGCTTTACGAGGGCGAGCCGATAATAAGCTGTATTGTTGGTACAGGCTCTAACTCCTGTTTTTTTGATGGGGATAAAGTCCATGAATTGGTTCCAGCTCTTGGGTTCATTTTAGGCGATGAGGCCAGTGGAAGCTATTTCGGAAAGAAAATTTTGGCCGATTATTTTTACAAAAGATTGCCTGCTGAAATGCAGCGCGACTTTGACGAAAGGTATAATCTCGATTGGAGTCAAACAGTGGAGAACGTGTACAAGAACGCTCATGCCAATGTCTACCTAGCCTCTTTCATGCCATTTATCATAGCTCATAGAGAAAACCCTTACGTAATTGAGATGGTGAAAGATGGTATGGCACGTTTTATTGATGTGCACATCGCTAATTTTTCGAACTACCATCAGCACAAAGTTGGTTTTGTGGGAACATTGGCTTTTCTGTTTGAAGATATTTTGAAGGAAGAACTCCTTAAACGCGATTGCAAGCCGGGAAGAATCATCAAAAATCCAGCAGATAATTTAGTGCAGTATCATAGAGAATTTAAATCAGAAATTTTTACTGAGCTCAATCCTGTCGAGCTAAACTCCAAATAATAGCATATCAAAAATCTTTGTGGTTTGTGAACACCCAAAAAAGGCTTCGTTGTAATGACGAGGCCCTTTTTCATTTCAGAGAATCGCTCTTTTTATACTTTCGGGGCATGCGAATGGGATTTGTCTTACTGATGTTGTTGTTGATCACTATTTCTTGTGCTGAAACAAAATGCATTGATTGTGCAGATACTCAAGGCAATGTTTTTACGTTTTGTGATCCTGCCGAGTCGCCATTTGATACGTTGAACTGCGGTGAAATCTATACTTCAGTAAAATGAGACAATCCCTCGTTCTAGTCATCTTCACATTTGCAATTGTGGCATGCGAAAAAGTAGTCGAAATAAAAGAGATTAAGCCACAAGAAGTAGTGTATTGCAATCTTGAAAGCGATGTGCAGGGTGCTTGGGTGTCAGACTCGGTGCATGTAGTATCTGCTATTGATACGGTTGATTCTATTGTAGAAAACAAGGCTCCCACGTTGACCTATTTCCTCAATGTTCAATGCGCATCAGAAACGTCCTTCCGATTGAGTTACGTCACTTTTGCTGGTGTTGAAACAGAAGATGTAAGGTCCACCAATTTTGAAGAAGCGAATGGGAGATTTTACGTGTTCAATCAATTGGATAGTCTCCAAGATACTGCTTTGGCCCCCTTCATCTTGGATTATAAGTTTGAAGATCAAAATCGGATTGTCGCAACTATGGTGCAAAACCCCAACGCAGTGCAAACCACTACTTATACGCTATTTCTAAGGAGAACATTGTAAGCTTAAACTAAAGCGTTCGTCAACGCGTTTGATTCACGAAACGTCTATCGATTATGAAACGACTTGCAGTTATTGGGCTTACCTTATTATTTTTTTCCTCTTGTTCAAAAAACGATCCTTTGACGGGGCTTCCAGAAATTCAGCCAAATGAAAACGCTTCATCGCGCATCTCCCATACGGTGTTGATAGAGCCTACAGTGAGCGTTAACTGTGGAGCGTGCCCTTTGGGTCATCACGAAATTGAGCAAATTGAAGATTCCCTCGAAAATGTAACACACATGAGCCATTATTTATTTGGCCCGTTGTATCACGACTACTCTTCTTACTTGATGGAGAAGATTAACAAGACCATCTATACTCCTATTGGTCATGTAAACCGAATGCACGAAGAAGGAAGTGTGGTGTATTATCCTATAAACGCTTTCCGAGGATTGGTAGGCAATGAAATCAATGAATCGACTAATGTTGGATTGGAGGTTACTTCCATCCAAACCGAAACCGATTTGGAGTTGAGCATTGACGTTTTCTCAGAGGAGGAATTGTCTTCTCCGAATTTGATGTTAACTGTGATTTTGGTCGAAAAAATTGTCACAGGATTGGGTCCAGGTTACGACCAACGCAATTATGGAAATTCAGACCCAAACCATCCATATTATGGCCAAGGAAATTATATCCAAGGCTTTGAGCATACCAATGTAATTCGTCATGTACTCACCGCTTATGAAGGTGATGCCATTGATGTTTCTGACATGACCACAACTTGGAATGGCAGCATCTCCTTATCAGAATTGGCAGAGAGCCCATCGGCATATCGCGTCATTGCTTTCGTGTCTGAATCTTCAGACATCGTGATGCCAATAATCAACGCGGGTGAATTTGATATTCAATAAAAAAGGCGCCACATAGGGCGCCTTCTAACATTCAGTTTCGGCTTTTTAAAGATCAAATTTGATGCCTTGAGCTAGAGGAAGTGTTGTTCCCCAGTTCAATGTATTGGTTTGTCTTCTCATATAAGCTTTCCAAGCATCAGAACCACTTTCACGTCCTCCACCTGTTTCTTTTTCGCCACCAAAGGCTCCGCCAATTTCAGCGCCACTGGTTCCAATGTTTACGTTGGCAATGCCGCAGTCGCTTCCCTTATGGCTCAAGAAGATTTCGCTTTCGCGCATGTTTGTTGTCATGATGGCAGAGCTTAACCCTTGCTTTACACCGTTTTGAATGGCAATGGCTTCATCAAAGTCGCTGTATTTGAGCAAGTATAAAATCGGAGCAAACGTTTCGTCTTGCACGATTTGCCACTCGTTCTTCGCTTCTGCAATGGCAGGCTTCACGTAGCATCCGCTGGCATTCACTTCGCCTTCTACCACACCGCCTTCTACCACAAATGTTCCACCCGCTTTTTTCACTTCTTCCAGTGCATTTAAATAAAGCTGCACAGCATCTTTATCGATAAGTGGTCCAACGTGGTTGTTGGCATCCAATGGATCTCCAATTCTGATTTGCTTGTAGGCTTTTGCGAGTGTTTCTTTCACTTCGTTATAAATGCTTTCGTGAATGATCAACCTTCGCGTTGAAGTGCATCGTTGTCCGCAAGTACCAACTGCACCGAATACGATGCCCGGAATAGCAAGCTTCAAATCTGCATTTGGCGTTAAAATGATGGCGTTGTTTCCTCCCAATTCAAGAATGGTTTTCCCCAATCTTCGGCCTACTGCCTCGCCCACTTTTTTACCCATTCTGATGGATCCCGTTGCAGAAACTAGAGGAACGCGCGTGTCGTTGCTCATTGCTTGACCAATTTCGGAATCTCCTACAACCAAACAGTTAACACCTTCTGGAACATCGTTTTTCTTGAAAACGTCTGTCACAATGTTCATACACGCTACAGCGCATAATGGAACTTTCTCTGATGGTTTCCAAATGCATACATCTCCACAAATCCAAGCCAACATGCTGTTCCATGCCCAAACGGCAACGGGGAAATTGAATGCTGAAATGATTCCTACCGTTCCCAGTGGGTGGTATTGCTCGTACATTCTGTGCATGGCGCGTTCGCTGTGCATGGTAAGGCCGTGCAACTGGCGCGATAGGCCAACAGCAAAATCGCAGATATCGATCATTTCTTGCACTTCGCCCAATCCTTCTTGGTAGCTCTTGCCCATTTCGTAGCTCACCAATTTGCCCAGCGCTTCTTTCTTTTCTCTTAAAGCTTCACCGATTTGTCTTACGATTTCACCGCGTTTTGGTGCTGGCCACATTCTCCATTCGGTGAATGCCGTTTGCGCTTGTGCAACTACCGTTTCATAATTTTCTATGGAACTTCCTTTTACAGTTCCAATCAGTTTGCCGTCAACGGGAGAGAAGGATTCGAATACTTTTCCGTTCGATGCAATCCATTTTTCACCGGTAAAAGTGCCTTCGTTGGTCTCTGCTAAACCGAGTTCTTTTAAAAAGTCTTTCATGTGATCTTTGTCGTTTGCCGCAAAGGTAACGACCTCGGTTTGGCTACAGGCAATGGAAATGGAATTTGTTCCTAAGGATTCTGAAACAAATGCACATCCCTTTGCGGGAACGGAATTTTGACCTTGTTTTTTCGGAACTCTTGGTCGATTTGAAAACGCATTTCGCTTTTTACAAATTCGATTTCCCAAGAATTTCGTGCCCAGAAATACACCTCAAAATCAAGGCTTGAATCGCCAAAGTTTTTGAGTTGCACTTTTACCGGTAAGGTTTGGTCTACCGCTGGATGTTTCTTGGCCACGTCAGTCAATATGCTTCGCACCAAATTGGTGTCAGAACCATAAGCAACGCCCACCTTGACATGGAAACGCGTTAGATCGTCCATGGTGGTCCAGTTGATCACATTGTCAGAAACCAACTTGCTGTTTGGAACAATGATGGTGATGCCATCGCGCGTCTTGATCTTACTTGTTCTGAAATCGATTTCAATAATGCGTCCAACGGTGTGGTTGAATTCTACGATATCGTTCACTTTCACCGTTCCTCCAAATAGCAAAATAAGTCCACTGGTGAAGTCATTAAAGATTTGTTGAATACCTAGACCAACTCCAACCAATAAAGCTGCTGATCCTGCAAGAACAATCGTAAGATCAATGCCAATGGCTTCTAAAGCAATGGCCGTGGCAATGGTGTAAGCAAAATACGCGGCAAGTTTTTCGAGAGCGTAAAGCGTGCTTTTCTCCATCCACGCCCTGCGCTTGATGCTACGGTTCACAAACAGGTGAAAAATCTTTAGAAAGAACCAGGTGAGGACGTAGGTTGCCGCGACTATCCCTACGTTGAACACCGTCAACGAAAAGTCTTTGTAGCCAAAGATTTCAAATTCGAGTATAGTTGTTAGCTCCTTCATTAATGCAAAACGGTTCTTCCTAAGGTTTTGTTGATTTCACGCTTGATCGCCTCCAACTTCATTTGTTTTTCTAAAAACGGAGTTGGATCAGATCCTAAGATACTGGATTCTTTCATGGCAGCTTGATTTTCGCGAATCATTCGCTCCACGCGCTTTGACTTGTATGCGAAAAGTGATTCGATGACTGCCCTTCTTAACTTTTGCTCTTCTGAAGTCACAAAGATCTCCATGCGAGCCCAATTGTCAAGATTGTAAGGAAAGGTCATTAGATCTACAAAAAGACTTCGAATCGATTCTTTCTCATGATGAATGAAAAAGTTTTGATCGAACTTCAGTTTCGAATCATATTCCTTTGATATTTCCGTGAATAGCTCTTGGTAAGCTGAAGTTTCAAATTCCAATTCATCACCTTCAATTTCATCCAACAAGAACTCCAACACATTGAGTTCTTCGGTTTGCACCTCATCCAATGGTTCAGACATTCTAAACGTTTGATCGTGGTAGTTGATCATGATCCTTAAAATGTCGCGCTCTTGATGCTCATTGGTGTCATCGGCAAACTTTTTCTGTTCGTTAAAGTCGGTCTTGATGACAGGAGCTTCAATGAAATCTTCGTCCCTTCGATATGATGACTTGTGCTGCTGCTTGTGGTTCTTGCGCAGCGATTTGTTGAGCTCTGAAATGAGTGCGCTTTCTGAAATGTTCATCAACCTGCTGCACTCGTTCACATAGATAGAACGGAGAATGGAGTCGGGAATGAGGGCTATGGAATTGACCATGGCATGCACCACATCGTTGGTTTTGATGGGGTCGCCAGCAGCGTCTTCCATGAGCAACGCGGCTTTGAATGCAATAAAATCTTGAGCGTTTTTGCTTAAATATTCTTTGATCTCGATGCGGTCGTGCTCTTTACTGAACGAGTCTGGATCATGGTTGTCTGGCAATAAAATCACCCTCACGTTCATGCCTTGCTCGAGGATCAAATCAATACCGCGCATGCTCGCCTTAATTCCAGCCGGATCACCGTCATACACCAGGGTGATGTTTTGGCTGTATCGAGCAATAAGTTTGATTTGGTCTTTGGTAAGTGCTGTTCCAGATGAGGCTACGGTGTTTTCAATGCCTTTCTGATGGAATGAAATAACATCGGTATAGCCTTCTACTAAAAAGCAATTATCCTCCTTCGCTATGGATTGCTTGGCGAAATACAACCCATACAAAGAATTGCTCTTATCATAAATCGCATTCTCTGGCGAATTGATGTATTTCGGAATGTTTTTATCGGCCTTCAGGGTTCGCCCGCCAAAACCAATCACCCGCCCGCTCAGGTTATGAATCGGAAAGATTACGCGTCCTTTATAACCGTCATAAAACCGCCCGTTTTTTTCTTTGACCAGAGCGGTGGCTAAAAGGTATTCGTCTTTATAACCGGCTTCCTTGGCGGTGTCGGTAAAAGCTTGAAAGTAGTCTGGATTATAGCCCAGTTGAAATTTTTGAATGGCGCTTTCTTTGAATCCGCGTTCTTTGAAATAGCTGAGCCCAATGTTTTTGCCTTCATCGCTCTCCCACATTTTTTCTGAAAACCAATTGCGGGCAAATTCATTGATTACGTAGAGGCTTTCTCTTTCATTGCGTGCTTCTTCCTGCTCTGGGGATGGCTTTTCTTCTTCTACCTCGATGTTGTAGCGCTTGGCCAACCATCGCAGCGCTTCAGGATAAGTGAAGTGCTCGTGCTCCATGATGAAGGTAACCACATTGCCACCTTTACCTGAACTAAAATCTTTGAAAATACCTTTTGCAGGCGACACCATGAAAGATGGTGTTTTCTCATCCGACCAAGGGCTTAAGCCTTTAAGACTCGATCCTGAGCGCTTCAAGTTGACGAACTCTCCAATCACCTCATCAATGTGGGCGGCACTTAATATTTCATCAACTTTATGCGGAGGAATCATAGCCAACGAAAGTACAATTCTGCGCATCAAAACAATATCGAGATTTGGTATGGCGTTTGCTGTTCGTTTGACATTCAAAACGCATTACAAACCAATTCTACTCTTTATGAAAGCGATGATTTTCTCCATTCTAATAGTTCTTCCCATATTCATAAAAGCTCAAGCATCGAGCGATACCAATCAAACCTCCATTTTGCCCGACATTCAAGAAATGGACATCGACAATGAAATTCAAATTTCTTTCGATGTTTCATCGATGACAGCAGTTCTGTTGGGAGGAAATCCAGAATCGAGTTTTCACCTGGGCTTGCAAGTAAGGCGCGTGATCGGCAATACCGCTTATCGTTTCACGGGTGAGTTTTATCCGCAGACCAGACTTTATCCTTTTTTCTCGAATAGAATGCTTGAAGAGGCGTCTGGCGATGAAGTCAGGTATTTGGTATTCAATTAACGGGGCAGGATGCTTCGATTGGGCTTCGGATTGGAAAAACGAAAAGATCTAAAGTGGGGGAAAGGCTATTTGGGCATGGATATGTCGTTGATTGGAGAAACGGTTGATTTGTCCTCGACTACCTATTGGGAGAATCCAACGGATTCTACACCTTATTTATCAAACAATTGGAATTTAAGAACGATAAACTCCTTTGGCGTTGCTCTGGCCCCATTGATTGGCTATGAGTTTCAGCCTTGGGAGCACTTCGGGTTTAACCTCGAAGCCAAATTAGATGCCATGATGATGGTGGCAGATGGTTACAAACTCGACCGCGAAACAGCCGAAATAAATGCCGCCCCTAGGTTTTATGATTTTCGTTCAGCTCCTTTGCTTAATCTGAAAATTCACTATAGATTCTAATTTTCTTTGGAGCTCTTGGTAGCAGCACTAAAGTCCATTTTTTGAAGGATACTTCCATCTTTGTTGTAGAAATGCCAAACGCCTGTTTTTTCGTCATTGGTGTATTGTCCTTCATACCTTTTCATTCCATCGGGCCAATAGACTTCCTTTTTTCCTTCTTTCAAACCATTTTTATAGCTTCCTAAACTCCAAAGCTGACCGGTGGGATAATAGAAACGCCACTCACCATCGCGGTTACCTTCTTTATCGAACGTGCCTGCGTATTCTTGTGTGCCGTCTTCGTAGAACTTCTCTTCTTTTTGCTTCCAGCGAACTTCATTTTCAGTCACAAAATATCCCACAACTTTTGCTTGACTTGGAGACCAATTTTCAATAATTTCTCTTTCTGGGGCATTCTCACACGCACAGAGCAAAATCAATGAAATCAAAACGAAGTGGGTCCAATGTCGATTCATGCTGCCAAAGTTAAAATCGTATCAACATGAATCAATAGAACTTTAGATAACGGATGATTTTATCTGAAAACCGAGTAAATTCTTTTTATTTAAAAGTCCTTTGTAGTAGTCGCTCAAGTGCATGTCGTTCAATCCGAAATAAATGCCGCTAAGCATGGTCAACACGTCCTTGTGTTCTTGGTTTTTCCGATGAGCTAAAAGTGCAGGTTGAAGCGCTTTCGAGAATAAAGCCTGAATTTTCTCCTGTTCAACTTCCAAATTGGAAGCATTGTAGTCGAGGCTTTCGATGGAATTTATAGCCTCGTTATAGTAGTAGGTGGCCAAATTGTAGTTGAGTGTAAAATCGTCAGGATTCGCTTTTAATTGCTGAATGAGTTCTGATTCAACCTGCTGATTTCCAGAAATCGATGTGTAATTAAACTGTCGAGCATTATCTTGCGCAATACTCGCTTTAATGGTTGAGAAGGCGATGATGATGATGAATAGTGATCGTAGCATCTTTTGAGTGATTTGTTTCGAAAATATGAAAAAAGGATTCAATTGGTTGCATCTAGCATGTTTGTTAAGCCGCTTGATCCGGTTTAGGAATTTGGGCTGATCACAAGAGTGCATCAAGAGTAGAAATTTGTAATGGTATAAAGTACCATAAGATACTTATTAGTACATTCGAAATTCAGACATTGAAATTATGCATCTTTAAAAACCATTATTTCAAAAAAATCTGGACCTAAAAAACTAACCTACCTGGCATGAAATCTAAGAATTATATCGTCATGATGATTGCAATCATCGTGGCACTCGGAGGTTTGCTCATGGGCTTTGATGCCTCCGTTATTTCTGGTGTAGTAAAATTTATCGAACCTGAATTTGGACTAACCAAGTTAGAGCTCGGTTGGTCGGTAGCGTCCCTCACCCTAACAGCAACGCTCGCTATGATGTTTGCGGGCCCATTAAGTGACAAGATTGGCAGAAGAACCGTGCTGCGTTACGCTGCAGTGCTTTATGCAGTTTCGGCTTTGGCTTCGGCTTTTGCGCCCACTTTTTTAACCTTGGTCATTGCCCGAATGATTGGCGGTTTTGGTGTTGGTGCCTCACTCATTTTGGCTCCGATGTATATAGCTGAAATGGCGCCACCAGCTATTCGAGGCAGGATGGTTTCTTTCAATCAGCTAAACATTGTAATTGGTATATCGCTCGCGTTTTTTACCAATTATCTGATTCTTCAATTTGCAAAATCTGACGCACCTTGGGTGCATACGCTCTTGTTGGATGAGTATGAATGGCGTTGGATGCTTGGTCTAGAGACTATTCCTGCGGTTTTGTATTACTTCGGGTTGTTCTTTGTGCCGAACAGTCCGCGATGGCTGATTTTAAAGGGTAGGTTTGATGATGCGAAGCGCGTAATGACAAAATTTTCCTCTGAAGAGGAGGCCGAAAGAGAAATAAACGCTATAAAGCAGAGCATCGAGAGTCAAGTAGACAAGGAGGAAGGTAAAGTGAAAGATTTACTTCGACCAGGATTAAGACTGGTTTTGCTCATCGGAATTGTAGTTGCTGTTCTACAACAAATCACGGGCATTAATTCAGTGTTTTTCTACGCGCCAATGATTTTCGAACAGTCTGGTATTGGCACAGATGCCTCGTTTATCCAAGCCATTTTGGTGGGCTTAACAAACTTAGTGTTCACAATCATTGCCCTTTTGACCATTGATCGATTGGGTAGGAAACCTTTGCTTGCCTTTGGTGTCGCAGGGATTGCCTTATGCATGTTTTTACTCGCCTATGGCTTTGGATCTGCAACCTATTCATTAACTGCCGAAACCATTTCAGTGCTGCCAGAGTCGGTTGATCAATCCAGCCTTGAGCCGCTTGTTGGTAGTGTTTACAGTAGCGATCTTGAGTTTCAAGAAGCCATGGTATCTGCATTGGGCGCGGAGGTGTTTTCACAATTTAAATCGGACTTGGTAACTGCGGCCATATCCATGAATCCAACGTTGATTTTGTTCGCGATTTTGGGCTTTGTTGCTTCTTTTGCAATTTCGATTGGCCCAGTAATGTGGGTGCTGTTTTCTGAGTTGTTTCCAAATAAGATCCGAGGAATCGCAATATCCTTTGTAGGCTTGATCAACTCAGCAGTGAGTTTTGTGGTGCAGTGGGTTTTCCCTTGGGAACTTGACACCCTTGGCAATGTGCTCACATTTACCATTTATGGTGTGTTTGCTGCTCTCGGTTTAATTTTTATAATTAGGGTAATTCCAGAAACAAAAGGAAAATCACTGGAAGATATCGAAGCCCAATTGGTAACAAAAGACTAGACAAATTATGAAGAATTACACGTTTATTTTTACACTCTTACTATCAACACTTCTCGTTTCATGCGGTCCTCCGCCTGATCATGATGATTCTGCGAGTGAACTAACACGGGCAATTGAAGGGGATGATTTTATTTCAGTGGAGGCAAAAAGCTTTTACGCTTCTTCTTCAGCAGATATCGTTAAAGCGAAAGTGATGAAACTTTCCAACGAGGAGTGGTTGAGTTATGAAGTTTCAATCCCACATGCAGGTCGATATAAAGTCGAAGTAGTGGGTTCTGCTCCTGATGGCGGAGCCGTTTGGCTTGAAGACCATATTGAAAACACGGATGATCGCACCTACAACATTACAGGTATGATGACCTTTGTTGATGGAGCAATTTCAACTTCTAGGGATGGGTCTCCTTTGAACGAAGGAACGCATAAGATAAAGCTTCACGCTGCTGGGGATGTTTTTGTCGACCAGATTAACTTCTCAATGATTCAACCCAGTGTCAATACACCGGTTAGTTTTACCCAAAGCATGGAAGGTGAAGAATGGGAATTGGTTTGGTCTGATGAGTTTGAAGGAACAGGATTACCAGATACGACCAAGTGGAGTTATAATGTTGGTGATTGGGGCTGGGGCAACAATGAGCCTCAATATTATACCAATGCGCGCACTGAGAATGCTCGATTGGAAGATGGAAACTTAACCATTGAGGCGCGAAAAAACGATATGGACAAGCCATGGACTTCTGCTCGATTGACTACGCAAGGCAAAGAATCATTTCTATATGGCAAAGTTGAGTTCAGAGCACAAGTGCCCGTAGGAAGAGGGACGTGGGCCGCAGGCTGGTTGCTTGGCGATGAATATAAAGATGAACTTTCATGGCCTTATTGCGGTGAGATTGACGTCCTCGAATGTGTGGGTTATGAAATTGATGATGAAACAGGTGATGGAATAAACCATGCCACTTGCCATACCCGCGCTTATTATTTCAAACAAGGTAATCAGATTGGGAGTGAAATCGAAGTATCAAATATGGACGGGGAGTTTCATACATATGCCATCGAATGGTATCCCGATGTGATCTATGGTTTAGTGGATGGCGAGCGTTATTATACCTACGACAAGAATGCCAACGAACTGGAATGGCCGTTCTTTAAGCCACAAAACATCATCTTGAATCTTGCCGTTGGTGGCGGTTGGGGCGGAGCCCAAGGAATTGATGAGTCTTGGGATTCTCACAAGTATATTTTGGATTATGTGCGGGTGTATCAATTGAAGTAATTCCAGCGGTTGCATATGCGTTTATTTCTTTCTTTTCTCATTTGCTTCGGTGTCATGGCATGTAACAATCCAAAACAACCCAACTTGAACGTTAGAATTTTTCAAACTTCTGCCTCAGGCGATAAGTTGACAGAAAAGCAGGACTTGAAGGTTGAAGGTGCAATAAAAGATACCATTGAGCTTTTTACGTCCACTCAATTTCAGACCATAGAGGGGATCGGTGGTGCATTTACTGAGTCTTCGGCATACTTGCTCAACAAGCTGAGTAAGACTAAAAGAGAAGAAGTTTTGCGAGCATATTTTGGTCCAGAAGGGGCAGAATACTCTTTGACGAGAACCCATATGAATAGCTGCGATTTCTCCTTGGATCATTATTCATATGCTCCCGTTGAAGGAGACACCAATTTAGATAGTTTTTCGATTGAACATGACCTGAATGACCTGGTGCCCATGATCAAGGGAGCGCAATCTTATTCGGTTGATGGCTTCAAGCTTTTGGCATCTCCTTGGACCTCTCCGCCATGGATGAAGGATAATAATGATTGGTATGGAGGAAAATTGAAAAAGGAATACTATGCCGTGTGGGCAAAGTTTTTCTCAAAGTATGTTCAGGCTTATAAAGAACAAGGGATAGACATTTGGGGCTTCACAGTAGAAAACGAACCACTAGGAAATGATGCAAATTGGGAAAGCATGCATTTTACCCCTGAAGAAACAGCTGATTTTGTCAAACATCACCTCGCTCCTCAATTAAAGGCAGATAACATTGATGCCAAGATTTTGGTTTTTGATCAAAATCGAGGTAAAGACTTGGAAGAATGGAGTCAAAAACTATTGACCGATGAAGAACTGCTTCCACTGATTCATGGCACTGCAGTGCACTGGTATGCAAGCACATTCGACTGGTTTCCAGAAAACTTACAAAACACGCATCAATTAGCGCCTGACAAACACATTATTCAAACCGAAGGCTGCGTTGATGCTGAAGTTCCTCATTGGAATGATGGCGCGTGGTATTGGTCAAAAGAAGCTACCGATTGGGGTTGGGATTGGGCCCCCGAGAAAGACAAACACATGCATCCTAAATACGTTCCTGTATTTCGCTATGCGCGCGATATCATTGGTTGCCTAAACAATTGGGTGGAAGGATGGATCGATTGGAACATGGTGCTCGATCGGCAAGGAGGTCCCAACTTGGCCAAGAATTGGTGCGTGGCTCCCGTTATTGTAGATGCAGAAAGAGACGAAGTCTATTACACTCCATTGTATTATGTGATGGCTCAGTTTAGCAAGTATGCACGCCCTGGAGCAAAGCGAATAGAGGTTAAAAGCACAGATGACACATTGATGACTTCAGCTGTATTGAATCCTGATGGCACAATAGCCCTTTTCGTGCTCAATATGGACAAAGCATCAAAGAAATTTGTCTTGAGAAAAGACGGCAAAACAACACAGGTATCCATTGATGGGAATAGCCTGCAAACAATCATTTTTTAAAGAAAATTCAGTTTTAAGGTATGAGTGGACGACAGTTTTATGTTGGAAAAACGCCAATATTGGAGCAGAAAAAGACGGTTTCAGGAGCGTATGTAGAGGTGGAAGGCGAAGTGTTTTACCGCATTGAGAATGCAGATGCCATGCGGCCGTTCTTCATGACGGTGGTTAGCAGCTCAGATCATTGGTTGTTTATCTCGAGCAATGGTGCTTTGTCTGCAGGAAGAAAAAACCCTGATTGTGCCCTTTTTCCATATTATACGGACGATAAGATTACAGATTCAGCAGAGCTAACGGGTAATAAAACCATCATTCGTGTCGAAGACGACAACAAGACCTATTTGTGGGAACCCCATTCAGACCGATATGCAGGGGCATATGCTATCAAGCGCAATATCTATAAGAATGCCATTGGAAATAAGATTCTGTTCGAGGAAATCAATTCAGATCTAAATCTCACTCACCAGTACCGTTGGACCTTTTCTGACAAATACGGCTTCGTTAAGCGATCAAAACTCATCAATCACGCAAATCATGCGCGAAGCATTGAATTGGTTGATGGATTCCAGAATATTCTGCCATTTGGAGTAGATAGTGGTTTGCAGAACGCTCGAAGTACTTTGGTGGATGCCTACAAGAAAAACGAGCTGGATGAAGAAACCAAACTCGGATTATTCACCCTGAGCGCCATGATCATTGATCGAGCAGAGCCAAGTGAGGCATTGAAAGCCACGGTAGCATGGAGCGTGGGTTTGGATAACTTCCGTGTGCTGCTTTCTTCCATGCAATTGGATAAATTCAGACGAGGCGAAGCCATAAAGGAAGAACGGCAGGTGAAGGCCGAACGTGGGTCATATTTTGTGCATTCTGAATTTCAATTAAGCGCGAATGTGGGATTAGAATGGTATGTCGTAGCAGACATCAATCAGTCGATGACCAATATTGTTCAGTTAAAACACGACTTGAATTTTAAAGGCAGCTTGGTTGAGAAGATCATTACAAACATCGCTGAAGGCACGCAAGTGCTCAGAAAGAAAGTGGGGGCAGCCGATGGAATTCAGGTTTCAAACGATAAGCTATCTGCTGGAAGACACTTTTCGAATGTTCTATTCAACATCATGCGTGGAGGCACATTTGACGATCAATACTTCATAGATATCCTCGACCTGAAGAAGTATGTTAAAAACATGAACAAGCAGGCATACGAAAGGAATATGGGCTTCTTGGATGCTCTTCCGAAGTCACTCACCTACAATGAGTTGATCAGTCGTGCCTCACAAGCTGAAGATGTTGATTTAGAGAGAATTTGCTTGGAGTATTTGCCCTTATCTTTTAGTCGAAGGCATGGAGATCCAAGCCGCCCATGGAATTATTTTTCGATTGATACTGAGGATAATGAAGGGAGGAAAATCAGAAACTACGAGGGTAACTGGCGTGATATTTTTCAAAACTGGGAAGCTTTAGCGTATTCATATCCTGATTTCATCGAGGGAATGATTACCAAATTCGTAAACGCATCTACCATTGACGGATACAATCCTTATCGAATTACTCGGTCAGGCATCGACTGGGAAGTCAAAGAACCAGACGATCCATGGTCATACATAGGTTATTGGGGAGACCATCAAATCATTTATTTGCAAAAATTGATGGAGGTATCTTCCAAATTTCACCCAGAAAAGCTGAGGGATTTATTATTAAACCCGGTCAACGTCTATGCAAATGTTCCTTACCGGATTAAAGGTTATGATGCCATTCTAAGCAATCCAAGCGATACGGTGGACTATGACCATCGACTTGCTGATAACATTGCTGGAAGGGTAGAACATGTGGGAGCTGATGGTAAAATGATATGGAATCAGCATGGACAGTTGATTCGCGCCAATCTTACCGAAAAAATCCTGGTAATGGTGCTTACGAAGCTCTACAATTTTATTCCCGATGCTGGCATTTGGCTTAATACCCAACGGCCTGAATGGAACGATGCGAATAATGCCTTAGTGGGAAATGGCACTTCCATGGTCACGCTTTACTACATGCGCAGATTCTTAACCTTCGGAATCGAGGAGTTTGAATCAATGAGAAATACGGAGATTGAAATCAATAAACCCGTAAAAGATTTACTTGATGCATTGTACAGAGCAATGCATGTCCGAAAGCATCTCATCGGTGAGGTTATCACCGATCAAGAGAGACGAAAGATTATGGACCGTTTTGGAATTGCAGGCGAGCATTACAGAACTACAGCATATTCAGGCCTGTTCAATGAAAAACGTATGCTCAAGGCATCTGAAATTGTCACATTTTTCAAGTTAACGCTTCAATTTGTAGAACAAACCATCCTTACCAACAAGCGTGAAGATGGTTTGTATCATTCATACAACTTGATTCACATCACCGATGGTGAAGCAAAAGTTGATCGTTTATATGAAATGCTTGAGGGCCAAGTGGCAGTGCTCAGTTCAGGCTTTTTGTCAGCAGGCGATGCTCTTAGTGTGATTGATGCATTGAAAATGAGTAAGATGTTTAGGCCAGATCAATACAGTTATATGCTTTATCCCGATCGCGAACTTCCTTCGTTTTTCGAGAAGAATAATATTCCAGCATCCTTCATTGAAAACTCTCCATTGGCTGTGCAATTGATGGATAATGATGATTTCAGCTTGTTTACAAAAGATATTGAAGGAAACTATCATTTTAACGGTAATTTTCACAATGCAGTTGATGTGAAGGCTAAACTGACGGAGCTTTCACAAAAGGGTTACTCTACACTTGTTGCCCGAGAACATGTTGCCTACTTAGAGATGTTTGAAAAAATGTTTAACCATAAGGCATTCACTGGAAGATCTGGAACATTTTTCGGCTACGAAGGCCTCGGCAGTATATATTGGCATATGGTTTCAAAGCTTCTTTTGGCTACTCAAGAAAATTTGTACTTAGGCCATCAAACTGAAGCCGATGAGGTAGTCATGGGTAGGCTAATCGAGCACTACTATGAGATCAGAGCCGGGATTGGGGTGAATAAATCGCCCGATCTTTATGGCGCCTTTCCTACGGATGCTTATTCCCATACTCCTGGCAATGCTGGTGCACAACAGCCTGGCATGACCGGACAAGTGAAAGAAGATATTATCAGTAGATGGGTAGAATTGGGTGTGGTCGTAGCTGACGGAAAGCTCTCTTTTTCACCTTTCTTTTTAAGAGAGGAAGAGTTTTTAAAAGTAAACGATGAAATGATCTATTTCGATGTCAAGGGACAAGAGCAAAGGCTTGCCTTGAGTGCTGGAACATTTGGGTTTACCTATTGCCAATTGCCTATTACTTATACAAAATCTGGAAAGGCATCTATAACGTTGATCTACAATGATGGCAATTCCCAAAAAATAGAAGGCAATCAATTGACAGCTGAGTTGTCGAAGGAAATATTTTCGCGCAATGGCAGAATAGTGCGCTTAGAGGTAAACCTTTCGTAGATTCTAGTTACATTTTTGAGTTGTGTTCAAACCACTCAAAGTGGCGGTGCATTTAACACTCGGGTTGCCCATTTACTATTATTTGGTGCACCTATAGAACGTTTAGTTTAGTAGTTTAAGTGGTTAATTTTCAAGCTCAAGATTTCTTGGGCCTGATTTTTTTGAATGTTTAGAGTGAATCCTTTTTTACTTTGATTTATCTAAAATGAATAGGATGGATTCATTTCTGAACAATCATACCTAAACTCTTAACTGTCTTGCTACTTTTGCCGCTTCAACTTGACTTTTAAGCATGAAAATCTCATACAACTGGCTTTCCGAATACCTTCAAATAGATGAATCTCCAGAAGAAATAAGCGCCTTACTCATAAGCATAGGGCTCGAAGTGGAGAGTTTGGAAAAGTTTGAATCCTTGAAGGGAGGCCTGAAAGGCTTGGTTGTTGGTGAGGTGAAGGAAAAATGGCAACATCCCAATGCCGATAAATTGAGTTGCACTAAAGTGGATGTTGGCAGCGGTGAGTTGCTTTCAATTGTGTGTGGTGCGCCTAACGTAGCGTCAGGTCAAAAGGTAATTGTAGCGACAGTAGGCACGATGCTTCCAAATCCTGATGGAAGTGAATTTGAAATCAAAAAGGCGAAAATCAGAGGCGAAGTAAGTGAGGGAATGATTTGCGCTGAAGATGAAATTGGAGTGGGAGAAAGCCATGATGGAATCATGGTGCTGCCAGCTGATACTGCAGTGGGAACGAAGGCGGCAAAGCTCTTTAAAGTCGAGTCGGATTTTGTATTTGAAATCGGGCTAACCCCTAATAGAGCAGATGCGGCTTCTCATTTTGGCGTTGCCAGAGATTTGAAAGCAGCCTTGGCCCATCGTAAGGGTAAAAAGGTGGAGTTAAAAAGGCCTTCTGTAGATTCATTTAAGGCAACGAATAACGAGCTTTCTGTTCCGGTAGAAGTAATGAGTACAGAACTATGTCCTCGTTATGTGAGCGTTACCATTTCAAAGGTTACTATTCAACCTTCACCTTCTTGGCTACAAAATAGATTGAGGGCGGTAGGTGTGAGACCTATCAATAATGTAGTAGACGTTACCAATTACATTAACCATGCTTTCGGGCAACCGTTGCATGCGTTTGATGCCGATAAAATTGCGGGTAATAAAGTACTCGTGAAAACGCTTCCGGCAAAAACGAAGTTTACTGCGTTGGATGAGATTGAACGTGAATTGCATCAGGATGATTTGATGATTTGTAATGCCAATGAACCCATGTGTATTGCGGGTGTTTTTGGTGGATCCAAGTCTGGTGTTACTGAAAACACAAACAACATCTTCCTTGAGAGTGCCTACTTTAGCCCAGTTTCGGTGAGAAAAACTGCTAAACGTCATGCGTTGAACACAGACGCTTCATTCAGGTTCGAGCGAGGTATTGATCCTAACATAACAGCTTATGCAGCCAAGTTGGCCGCCATGATGATTGCTGAATTGGGAGAGGGAACGATCAGCAGCCCATTGGCAGACACGCATCCAGGAGCATTTGCAGATTTCAATTTTGCATTCAGACCAAATAAAGCCAATGGCCTTATAGGCATTGAGATTTCTTTGGAAACTATGGAAAACATATTGTCTAATCTTGAGATGAAGATTACTGAGAAGGCTGGAGATGTGTGGCACCTCAATGTGCCGCCATTCAAAGTGGATGTCACGCGCGAAACAGATGTAATTGAAGAAATTTTGAGGATTTATGGCTACGATGAAGTGCCGGTTTCTTCTAAAGTGCTTTCTACCATCAAAGACTTAAAACCCACAGAAACTGCTATGGCCATAGGGGCGATTACCAAGCAACTGGTGAGCAATGGTTTCTTGGAGTGCATGACCAATTCTATGACCGATGCGAAGTATGCCACGTATTCTGATGAATGGGATGAGTCAGAAATTGTAATCATCAATAATCCGCTCAGCTCTGAATTGGGCGTTATGCGTCCTGCAATGATTTTTTCTGGTCTTGAAAACGCATCATACAATTTGAATCGTCAACAATCCAATTTGAAGTTATTCGAATTTGGAAATGTATATAGGGTAAAAGGTGATGGGTTTAAAGAAGAACTTCGATTGAGCATCACTGTGAGTGGACAGGCCATCAGCGATAAGTGGCGTGTTGCAGATGTTGAAGCCGATTGGTACGAACTCAAAGCGGCATTTGAACTGATTTTAATGCGCCTCGGAATATACAGCTCGAAACTGAAATCTGCCGAGACCAAGACCGATTGGTTTAAGTATGGTTTGGATTGGAACAAAGGCGATAAGGTAATTGCCTCTGGAGGCGCGGTTGCCGATGCTTTGAAAAAGAAATTCGACATCAAGAAAGAAGTTTTCTACTTGGAAATCAGATGGGCTGAATTGGTAAAGATGCGTCAACGCGAGATCAGCATTGGTCAACTGCCTAAGTATCCTGAAGTAAGAAGAGATTTGGCCCTATTGGTGGACGAAGCCATTGAGTATTCAAGATTGGAAGAACTCGCTTATAAAACGGAGAAGAAACTGCTGAAGTCAGTTTCGCTTTTTGATGTTTATCAAGGAAAAGGAATGCCCGCGGGCAAGAAAAGCTATGCCCTTGCTTTCAGCTTGCGCGATGAAAATAAAACCCTTACGGATCAAGAGGTGGACAAAACCATGAAACGTCTATTCGAACGTTTCAATCGCGAGGTTGGAGCGGAGTTGAGGTAAACTCTTTTACTCCTTCAAATCAATCTTGGTAGAATTTTCATCGGGTGAAAAGCGCTTGATGATCTCCCATTCTCCGAACTCGTTTAGTTTTTGAATCTGGCACTCCTTCACACCTCTATCCCATTGTTCATAGGGATTCCATTCAAGCTCCACTTCTAGGCCGTCATAATTCTTTTGCTAGATAATGATGTTTCTTGTGCTCCTTTGATTGAGCCTTGTTTATGCATAATAGGTATTTCATTCTAGTCGGTTGCGCTTAAGATTAATTAATAAAATCCAATCTGAAATTCACCTTGACAATTGTAAATATGATTGTATCTTTGAACCATATATCGCGGGGTGGAGCAGTTGGTAGCTCGTTGGGCTCATAACCCAAAGGTCGCAGGTTCGAGTCCTGTCCCCGCAACTACACAAGACGGATCGGTATTTCTACCGGTCCGTTTTTTATTTCTATCCCCTTCATCCCCTGTAAATGAATGAATTAACCTAAAAATTGGGTTGAGATCTGAGAACTTATACAAGTAAATTTCTAACCTTTTTTGTAGAAAAAAAGTATTTATCTAATTTTAAGAATCAATTTAGATATAATAATTCTTTATATTTAAAAAAATTCCTATGAAATACACATTAAGTTTTACACTAGAAAAAAATTCTGAGTTTTCAGTAAATAAGACACTTAGTTTTGAACAAAAACTAAAACTAGCCAAAAGCATATTGTTGGAGTATGATGTGCTTGATGAGATAGGTGAATTTAATGAAAACGACAATTATATTGATACTCGTAATGATTCAACAGGGACTGAAGTTGAAGTTGAAGTAAGCCAGCTAGCTGTAGAATTTGTTTCAAATTTGGCTATCTACGATGAAAGTTCCACAGATATTGAAGATGGTGTTCCTTTTGCGAGTGAGAATTTGTTAACTTATTTCAGCCAAAAAGGCGGCATTTTCAAAGAATTAGGGAAAGTGTTTATAGAAAAAAATGGTGACAGAACCTTTGATATTAATATTTACTGTGAAGATAATGAGGTAGATCTTGATGCTACTCTTGAATTTGATTCTTTTGACTATGTAATTAGTTAAACAGAATTACAGATTTTTTCAATAGGGTATTTAATAGTGTTTATTTACTAAGAAAAGTAGTGGCTACTCTCTAATGATGAGTAGTCACTACTTTTCTGTTCACCAAATAAATTTTGAATTGCGTCTTCAGATGACTTATGGGATTTGTTTGGAGTCGATTGAGGACAGGATCAAATTGATTTCCTCCATGGTTGAAAGGAATTCAGGTGGCTTAATACTGAGGTTCGATATTTCAATAGAGTTATCTACTAAAGCAAACGCTTAAACCCTTGACTAGCAAATAGTTGAGGGTTTTTTGTTTTCCCTCACACACCCCCTGAAACACAAAAAGCCCCTACCAGAAGGTAGAGGCTCTCACAGTAGCGATCGGCAATTTAATTCAGAATAACCTTGTACTGGTTAGCTTTACCAGCCTGAGACACAACTATGGTGTATTGCCCTCGAGGAAAT
>Ga0255773_10001311_pt1 | contig 25352 bp, 16 predicted proteins | sample 011ome_17_FD_179971 | JGI IMG/M metagenome (GOLD analysis project Ga0255773, IMG submission 179971) | Coastal salt marsh microbial communities from the Groves Creek Marsh, Skidaway Island, Georgia - 011502XT metaG (version 2) | ecosystem: Environmental > Aquatic > Marine > Intertidal zone >...
TCGGCTGGGCCGGACGCGTCGCCTCAGTGGCCGCCAAAGGAGATACGCAGGCCAACAAAGCCGAGGCCAGTGAGATGAATTTAAAAATGGAGGGGACTTTCATTTCCGTTCGATTCGGTTGTTTCGGGAACAAAAAAAGCTCCTGGATTGCTTCGGACACTTATTAAAATATGAACCCAACTCTATACGACCATTCGGAGCAATCTGCTGCGTGCCACTGGTCATCGGCATCATCTACATGCAGAAATCAATCATTCCCCATATTCTTTGTCAAGTTGCTCGACCCATCAAAAGTATCATTGATGAGCTCTACGTCGACCTCCAGTGGACTGCTCGCAAACGCAGCGAGGCTAAAAATTCCAATTAATTGTTTTTTCATAAATAAATATAGATTAGAGGTAGTTGTTTAGATGAATGAAAGACATCACTTATTTTAATAATACGCTAAATTCTCGAATCGCGCAATATACGTAAATACCTAGTGAACAGAATAACATACCGCTGGAATCACTCTAAAATGCTGCATAAATATTTTCACCAACCGGGTATTTACTCCAGAGCAGATCCACCGCTTCGCCTGCAGGGTTGCAACGACTTAAAAACTGAGTTGGACTGGTCACCGAATCCTACTTTAGATACGTCATGCGTTACCTACTTCAAATCCTGTTTATCGCTCTCCTAGCTGGCACCAGCCAGGCAGAGCCGCTTGAGGATATGTCACAGTCGGAACTGAAACAGCGGCTGTCTGAGATTGATAACCGCTTAGCCCAGCTAGCCCGCAGCACCCTGCGCAGCGGCGTGGGTCCGATCGGTTACCGCTCGTTTCCTACCAGCGATGCCACTCAGCCAAATTGGATCGAAATTGACCTGCCAGCGTCCGTGCCGGTGGATCAAATCATCTTAGTGCCCACCATCTGGCGCAACTCGCAGACGAACTTTCACTCGGATGCCTTTCCGCCCGCGTTTCGTATCTTGAATGAACAGGGAGAATTGCTGGCCGAGGTGCGCACCACCGAAAAAGACTTGCCGCGTATTGCCCCGCTAATTGTGCCAACCTTTGGCCAAACCGCTGCGAAGATTCGCATCGAAACCGATAGCCTCTCCCGCCGAGCCTTTGATGGTAATTTCATCTTGCAGTTCGCAGAAGTGCTGGTGTTTAGCGGCACCCGTAATGTGGCGTTGCGCCAGCCAGTCAGGGCGTCCCGATCGATGCCATACGACATCGATGGCTGGCACACCCGCTTCCTTACTGACGGCTCACTGCCTTACCAAATGCATGCTGCTGCAGGGGTACCGAGCACCGCCTATTTGAGCCCGCCGAGCTTTCCGCGCAACAAAATGGCCACGCTCAGCATTGATCTCCAACGCAGCTTTCCAGTGTCCGCCATCCATCTTCACCTGATCGAGCTGGGCGACACTGTGCCGCAAGCGCAGACCATCGGCATGGGTATGCCCCACAAACTGCTGATCGAAGGCGCGAATCAAGCCAACTTCTCAGATGCCCGCCAACTGCTAGAAGTTGAGCGCAGCAGCGTATTTGATATCAGTCCCGTGATGCGGTGGAATCTACCCGAGACCAGCTGCCGCTACATTCGCCTGACTGCGATTAAGCCCTACCTGTATAACCACCGCGGCCAAGATAAGCAGCGCATTGGCTTTGCCGAAATCGAGATTTACGCCAACGGCAGCAACATCGCCTTAGGTAAGCCGATTAAAATCGATGCGCGATTGCGCGATAGAAACCGACCAGTGGCTGCCTTAACCGACGGACGCAACACTCATGGCAACATTCTTCCGCAGCTGGAATGGCTTGAGCAACTGGCGGAGCGCTATGAACTCGAAACGCAACGCCCACTGATCACTGCTGAACTCGAGCGCCACTACGCCCGCCAGAAGAGCACTGTCCGCATCATGAGCTGGCTGTTTGCACTGAGCCTAGCAGTCGTCATCATTGTGGTGCTGGTCGAGCGCAACATTCGGCAACGCGCGATTTTCCGCACCCGCGAACAGATCGCCGCCGACCTGCACGACGAGCTTGGAGCCAACCTACATGCCATCGGCATGCTCGGCGATCTGGTGCAAAAAGCCCAGCACTCTCCAGAACGACTCACAAAACTGCTGCAACGCATGTGGGAGATTACCGACCGAACAGGCCGTGCCGCCCGCTACTGCGTCAATATGCTCGAAGACAAACAACGCTTCGTCGATCTAGCCGAAAACATGCGTCGCACCGCCGCACGCATGACCGCCGACCTCGATCATGAACTAACTTTTGAAGGCGAGTCACTGCTCACGCAACTCTCTGCCCGTAAACGCATCGACTTGTTCCTATTTTACAAAGAATGCCTAACCAACATCATCCGCCACTCTAGCGCAACCCATGTCACCACCCACTTAACCATCCACTCTAAGCATCTAGAGTTGATCATCACCGACAATGGCAGCGGCCTGAACGGCGATATTCCCTCTTCCCTCAAACGCCGCGCCCGCATACTCGGAGGGCATGTGTCCACCAGCCCACATCAGCCCAGTGGCACACAAATTCAACTGCGCCTGCGCTTTAGACGTCGCTTGCGTTCTGCACCAAACACCCAAGGTTAATCGCCCATAGCAAGCAACTCCCCAAACAGCTCATCCCCTCTGAAAAAAATCCTATGCAACAAAACATCCACCTCATGTTAGTTGAAGATAATCGTGATTACCGTTCAGTGATCGAACACGCGCTCGAAATCGAACCGAACTTCGAATTAGTCAGCCAATTCAGCACCGCCGAAATTGCCCTGCGCAGCATAGAACAAGAGGCGAGCCATGCAGTCCCCGATGTGATCCTGCTCGACCTGCGTTTACCTGGCATGGACGGCCTCGAAGCATTACCGTGGTTTCGAAAAGCACTACCCAATGTAAAAGTCATCATCCTCACCCAGTCCAATGCCGAGGCTGATGTGCTGGAGGCGATTCATCTAGGTGCCTCTGGCTACCTACTGAAGTCTTCACGTGCCAATCAATTAATCGATGGTATCCGCGGCGTCATCGCGGGTGGAGCGACGCTGGATCCAAGTATCGCCCGCTTTATTCTAAATACCCTGCAAGCGAAACTGCCTATTATAGATTCAGCCAACGAGCTACTGAGTGTACGTGAACTTGAAATCCTCACCCTACTAGCTGAAGGACTCGCGAAGAAAGAAATCTGCATCCGGCTCAAGATCAGCTACAGTACGGTCGATACCCATGTAAGTCATATTTATGAAAAACTCCAAACCCCCAACGCGCCAGCGGCGGTTGCTAAGGCCTATCGCACAGGCATTCTTGGGGCCGATTGAACGCAGCGAAACCATTGATTGCACGCCGATCCAATGCACCGCAACTGAATTGCCGCCAATCATGATTCACGCACGAGCTTAAAGTTGTTTCAGCGCAGCAGCACTCGATCCTCGGACCACGATAGAGCAAGCATGACGGTCAATCCCTTGATTTCTCTCAGCTTGCTTCGAGTCAATGGATTTGATTAGCGCCAACATTGCGGCGCGTCCAATCTCCTCCTCTGGAATACTGACCGTGGTTATTTGAGGAACTGTCAGGCGACTGACCCGTTCATTAGTCATCCCCACAATCGAGAGCGCCTCTGGCACCTTCAACTTGAGTTCGTGGGCAACCTGAAGCATACAGGCAGCAAGTGCATCATTGGCGCAAACAATTGCGGTGGGACGATTAGGCTGATTGAGTAATTTTTGAGCGAGAGCACGCGCTTGCTCAGACTGCCAATTACTGAAATGCACAGGGCACTCAACTGGATTCAATTTAAAGAATTCAACCGACTGTAAAAAAGCCTCACTACGCTCGCGGCTGGCCTCTGATATCTGATCCCCGCCAATGTGGGCAATTCGGCGGTGGCCAAGCTCGAAGAGGTGCTCCACTAATGCTCTGACGGCTGCGGAATTGTCGGTCTCCACGCGAACATGTGGGAACGAAAATGAGCAGTTGGTACTCGCCACCGCCACCTCGTAGCGTCCCGTGGCCAGTTTAAAGAACTCATCGGTCTCAGGGTCAGGATTGATATTACAACAAAAAAGACCCTCAATTCTGGATCCAAGCAGACGCTCAAGCGCGACTCGCTCCTCCGCAGCACCATGCACGGCTTCGATTCGCAGCGAATACGGACAGTTCTGGATCGCAGATAACGCCCCAACGAGAATTTTTGCCCCCCACTCTTCCCCGAGTGAACTACTGAGCATGCCAATCGTCATGCTGCGCCCGGACTTCATGCTTAATGCATTTTGATTGGGCAAATAGCCGAGTTCCTGAGCACAGTCTCGCACCCGTGCCGCGGTCTTTTCGGAGATCCCTAGTTTGCGGTAGCGATTGTTCAGTATCGCCGAGACCGTCACTCGGGATAATTTAAGCTTTTCAGCAATATCACTCACTCTTATCATAATAACAAATTATCTCTTACTAGAGATACCATTTAAGCAAGAAAGAACTAGACTCCGCCAATTTAAATTGTGCAGAGTTCTTGACATACTGTAAACCTTAACATTACTCGTATAAAGTAACTATTACATGACCACACAAACATCCTTAAATGACCCGAATTATTTCAATTCGAGTCATTCAGCACAGCAAGACATTGCGACTTCAAAATTTGAACAACGGCTCAATCCGCTGGGTCGCATCCTCGAGATCGATGGCTACCACGTGTGGTGTTGCTCGCCCATTTACGGCCCAGACGGGCGTGTCCACGTGTTTTATTCACGCTGGCGCAATGAATATAAATTTTCCGGTTGGGTTTCGGCCTGCGAGGTAGCCCATGCGGTGGCCGATAGTCCCGAGGGCCCCTACCAAGATTTGGGTGTGGTTTTAAAAGGTCGAGGTGGCGATGCCTGGGACTCGTGGGCGATCCACAATCCCACCATTCAAAAAGTGGGTGATCGCTATGCATTATTCTACATGGGCGCAGACGGCTCATCCCTAGATATTGAGCAAAGTGACCTACCGAACTTATCTGACGAGGCCTACGAAAAGTATTATACGGATCTAGTGTACACCAAACGTATCGGCCTTGCCATTGCGGACAGCCTCGATGGGCCTTGGCAACGCGTGGGAGACGAACCGATAATTGACGTCGGCCAAGCTGGAGAATGGGACGATGCCGTAGTCAGTAATCCCTCGCTGCTGCAACACCCGAACGGCGAGTACTGGCTGTACTACAAGGGCTGGGATTGGGACACAGGGCGCCGCTTCAACGGCAATCGTAAATATGGCCTAGCGGTCGCGAACAACATCACAGGTCCGTATCTCAAGCACAGCGCAAATCCGATTGTAGATTTCTCCAATCTCGGCGAACGCGTGCAGTGCGAAGACGCCTACACTTGGTATGAAACAGGAGGCGATTTCCCCTTTAAAATGATCTTGCGCGACATGGGCTTTTATAACCACGAATATGGGCTCTTTATGGAATCTCGCGACGGCCTCGAATGGCACAACCCGCGAATTGCGTATAAGGATGCCCCATCATATTTTGATGAAACCTTACCCGGCCTAGAACGCCAGGGAAGATTTGAACGCCCGCAATTACTGATCGATCCAGCAGGCAAGCCAACTCATCTTTTTTGCGCGTATCAAGGTGGCAAATATGGCACCTGCAGTGGCGTCGTGTTACAAATATCATAAATTAATACTATGCAAAAAATCACTCTAAGCAATTCGCTCGGTTCCCGAAAAACCGCGGGGTTCACCTTGATTGAGCTGCTCACAGTGATTGCGATCATCGCCATCCTCGCCGCCATCTTAATTCCAACAATTGCAGGCGTTCGAGAAAGTGCCAAGGCATCAAAGTCTGTCAGCAATCTTCGCCAAATTGGCAGTGGCTTTCAGTTGCTAATTAATCAAAGCGCACCAGGAAAGGGAAACCGCCAAGGCTCCTTCCCAAGCTACGCAGGCCAGGACGACCAAAGAATTGCTTACACTTGGCCTGATCTGATCGGTCAGCAACTTGGCTTTGTAGAGCGCATAGATGGTGACTATCGTTGGAATGTGGCGCCCGCAGAAACCGTGTTCCAAAGCCCCTTCCGCGAAATAGCTTTTGATCCTAGCAGCGGACCGACCTGCGAAGCGACCTCCGGTTACGGCTATAATTACAGCTGGTTGGGCGAATGGTCTGGACCCAATTGGCGAAAAGAAAAAGATGATGGGACAGGTATAATGCATACTTACCTTCTTAAGAACCCAGCAAAAATGGTGGTGGTTGCGGAGTCCAACGGCGACGGAATTTTTGACAATCTGATAAACCCTGACGTGCCAGCATACACGGTGTCAGATGCGTACAATGGCGGCGGTCATTACTTGTTCGCGGACTGGCACGTCGAGTTCATCGAAAAGAGCAAAGTTCTCGCGAACAAGGCAAAATATTTCGATCCGACATCCAACTAGTTGACGTAAATAAACGATGCGCACGACTTTTCAATTTACCGACGGCTGGAAGTTCCATCGCGGCGACCTTGACGAAACCAACTACCGTGCGATTCATGCCAATCGCTTCAAAAGAGCGGAGTGGATGAAAGCCGGCAATCATGGTATTTCGCGCGTCGGCTACCCCGATCAAGCATGGCACGAGGTGCACTTGCCGCACGATTTCGTCGTTGCAGGCGAGTACACGCCGGCTGCCAATGCAGTGCATGGCTCGCTGCCGACTGATGTCGGTTGGTATCGTAAGACGTTCGAGCTCCCTGCGGAAATCCGACACCAACGAATCCATCTTGAATTCGATGGCATCTACCGCGATGCCACCATCTGGGTCAACGGACACCTCGCGGGCAGTCATCTTTCTGGCTACACCAGTTTCTCACTCGATGTCACCGAACTGTGTGACCCGAATGAATGTAATGCAATCGCGGTGCGTTGCGATGCGCAGGAATTTGAACTCTGGTCCTATGAAGGCGGCGGCATTTATCGCGATGTCCGTCTGGTCGCCACCGACGACCTGCATGTACCCTATTCTGGTACGTGCATTCGTAGCACTTTCCCAGACGAGGCGGATCTCTCTAAGGTTCAAATTGAGTTACAGGCACAGATCCACAATGCCGGCAGAGACGATCGTGCCGCGCAAGTCACCTTCAAAATATTTGCAGAGACGGGAGCATCCCCCGTTTACGAGTCGAGCCAAACCGCTCCAATCGCCGGTGGAACGAGCGCTGCAATTATGCATTGCCTAGAGCTAAGTCAGCCCAAGCTCTGGAGTGTCGCATCGCCGCATCTTTACCGCTTGGAAACCCATGTCCAAGTCGCTGACAAATCCTGCGATATTTACCAGAGCCACTTTGGAGTGCGTTCGATTCGCTTTGATGCCGACCAAGGATGCTTCCTCAACGGCGAAAATATCAAGCTCAAGGGCGTCTGCAATCACCAGGACCATGCGGGTGTCGGCGTTGCCATCCTGCCAACCATCGACGAGTGGCGGCTCAAACAATTGCAAGCGATGGGCTGCAATGCGATTCGCACCGCACACAACCCTCCTGCTCCACACCTACTCGATCTGTGCGATCGAATGGGGTTTCTCGTGATGAACGAAACCCGCTTAAGCGGCACATCGCCGGAATTCTTGGGACAGCTCGAAGCACTCGTCACGCGTGACCGAAATCACCCATCGGTCTGCCTCTGGTCACTAGGCAACGAAGAGATGCTGATCCAAGAAAATGCTATGGGTGCGAAGATGCTGCAGAGGATGCAGGACCTGACGCATCGCTTAGACCCGACACGACCTTGCATCTATTCTGCCAATTGCGACTTCAACAACATCGCTGAAAACTTTGTTAACAACGGGTTTCAAATTGATACCTTTGGCGCTAACTATACGATGCGCGAAAACGCGCAGGGGCAACTCACCGCAGAGGCCGCACGCTACGACGAATTTAAAAACAAGTTTCCAGACTGCCCGCTCCTAGCCAGTGAGAGTGGCGGCTCAGCTTCGACACGCGGCCTCTACGGCCAGGAATATTATGAGGGCGAAGCACTGCACCCCCACCCTGAAGCAATCGGCGCTGATGCCCCGGTGTATCTGAATCCCAAGCGCGCCGGGATGGTCACCGCTTATGCCGAAACATTGACTCCATGGGGGCGCTCGATCGAGGACACTTGGGAAGACTGTGCAACGCGCGATTTCGTCGCTGGCACATTTCTCTGGACGGGCCTCGACTACCGCGGCGAAACCTATCCTTTTTCCTGGCCTGCAGTCATCACTCGTTACGGCTTAATGGACTTATGCGGCTTCCCCAAAGATAGCTATTTCTATTATCAAGCGGAATGGATCGACACACCCGTGCTGCACCTATTTCCGCACTGGAATCTCGAGCGTGAAGCCGGTGCAATCATCGACCTATGGTGCTACACCAATTGCGCCGAGGTCGAATTGTACCTCAACGGCGAATCTCAAGGCAGACTCAAACGCGCGCCCTATCGCAAGCTGCAATGGGACGTCCCTTACACGCAAGGCACACTGGAGGCGGTCGGCTACGACTCTGCTGGGCAGGAGATCGTCCGCACCTCCATCGAAACCACGGGTCCTGCTACAAATCTACGCATCATTAACGCCCATTCAAATACCGAGGCAGACGGTAGCAGCGTCGTGATCCTGAATGTGAGTGCATGCGATTCCGCTGGGCGCAGTGTGCCTACCGCGGACGCTATGCTTGATTTCGAAATCAGTGGAGCTGCGACTTTACTCGGAGTCGGCAACGGCAACCCCACCAGCCACGAACCCGAACAAGCGCCTCGTAGGCAACTGTTCAACGGCTACGCGCAATTAATCATCCGTACCCATGCCCAATCCGCAACAGTCTCCATTCACGCACATGCCGACAAACTCGAGTCCGGCATGCTCCGCATCGAGATCCCGCAAACCATGACTGCCACAGCAAGTATCGGTGCATCGACCGTTCAGTCCTCCGATGTAAAGAAGCTAAATCCAATCGATGGTTCCCTTTAAGCACCCTACCCATACCTAAAATGACTACATACAACTACCTCCGATTCCTGACACTCACATTCTGCTTTGCCCTCGGATTCACCGTGCAGCCACTCAGCGCGACGGACCAACCCAACGTAGTTTTTATTCTAATTGATGACCTCTCACACTACGGCGTTTCTGCCTACGGTGCGACGCAGCTCAATTCGACCCAAGTGGACATCAACGACGATCCTTTCTTCCCGTCCACAGCTGTTGCCACTCCTCAAATCGACCGACTCGCCGATGATGGCCTGTTAGCTGGCAATGCATTTGCCTATGCGATATGTGAACCGACACGGGTCGCCCTGATGTCGGGCATGAATAACAATCGGAATTTCATCCAGCCGAAGGCTCTGCATGAATCACAAATCACCTTTGGCGACATCTTTAAGCAAGCGGGCTATGTGACCGGCATTGCCGGCAAATGGAAGCAATCTCGAGGCACCGCAGCAATCCCTGGTAAAGACTATGTGGATCAATTCGGCTGGGATGAGATCTACTGTTTCGACTTAATCGGCGAAGGGGCTCGTCATATCGATCCGAATTTTGTGATCAATGGCGTGGTTACGTATTTCAAACAAGTAAATGGCGGCATTGATCCACTCACAGGACGACGCTGGTATGGTCCCGATTTAATCAATCGATTCGCACTTAATTTCATTGAGACGCATCAGAATGAACCCTTCTTCCTCTATTACCCAATGCTACTGGTGCACGATGAGCATACGCCAACCCCAGACACCCTGCCGCAAAGTCTTTATGATGATTTTGAAACGGTGACGTATCCATTAGGTAAGGAAGACCCTGCGTACGAGTACGGCGCCTTTGACGGTGATGATCGGCGCTACTTCCCAGATATGATGGCTTACATGGATAAGATGATTGGTAACATCATTGACAAGCTTGATGCACTTAATTTAAGAGAAAATACGCTCATCGTAGTCATGGGTGATAACGGCACCAAAGCGTCCTTTTCCTACACTGTACCAGGTACGACTGAGTTCGTCGGCGGCAAAGGGGAATGCCGTGCCAACGGCCTACAGGTACCGCTACTCCTCTCTCAACCAGGCACGATTGCTCCAGGCATCGAATACAACGGTTTGATTAATCTCACCGATATATTCCCGACGATCTGTGAAGCCGCTGGGCTCGAAATCCCGAATGCCGATGACCTCGACGGCATCAGCTTTTGGCCGCAGGTACTGGACAATACTGCTGCTGCACACAGAGAAAATATCTTTACTTGGTACAATGCCAATAAGCCAATGACGAACACCACAAAACTGATTCAGTTCGCCCAAGAAATCGATTTCAAACGCTATGCTCCAGATGAAAGCGGCAATTTCCCTCAGGGCCGTTTCTTCGACTTACGCATCGATCCGCTCGAGCTTTACTCAGGCTTAGATCTCACAACACTGACTGTCGAACAGCAAGCCGCCTATGACCGCTTAGGCACAGTACTGGCTAACAACGCAGAAGTAGCCGCTACCGACCTCGGCATTGAGACTACATTTTCCACAGTCAGGTATGCCACTCAATTTGAAGGCTCTGAAGGATTCCAGAGCGGCGGGGTTAACAATTCAGCCAACTTTACTGAAACCTCAGTAGGAGGCCTGTACCTACCTGCTGGACAAAGTCCAGTATTCGGAACGCTAAAAAGATCACCAACCGCGGGCAGCAGTCGGGCTTTTTACAATACTGGTGCGGGGGCAAGCTTTGGCGCTGGCGCCTCATGGAGCACCACTGTGGATTTCACTTTCGAAGGCTTACCAAACACCGCACCGGGCTCAACGACTCTGCTAGTCGCCAACGGTTTCTCCAGCTCAAATACCGCGAACGCCAATGTCATGTATGCGGCCATACAAAAAGGGGGCGGACAACTTCAACAATACCAGTTTTTTATCAGCGGTGGTGGTTTTTTGCAGCAGAATATTCCTTATACAGATGTCGGCGATGATACCCAGGATGACGATGATCTAACCGACACTCTGCGAATAGAATTCAGCCTGACCAAGTCAGCCATCGCGGGTCAGTTTGATGCGGTCGCAACACTGACTAATTTAGCGACCAACACAATTGTCGCTACGATTTCGAAAAGCTTGAATCGTCCAGATGCCTATTCGCCTGCTAAAAACCTGTATGGTTACATCAATTCGGGAGCCGTTCAGGAAGCTGGCAATTTCGACCTGCTGAACATTGACTCGTTTACCTATACGGCGACCCCCGAACCAAGCGATCAATCAATGTCGTCAGGTAAAGTGCGTATCAACGACTCGGTTCAACTCCAGGCACAGGTCACTCCCGCAAACGCGACTATGCGTAATGTGGTATGGCAATCCAGTGACCCCACGGTGGCGACCGTTGACAAATTTGGAATTGCCACAGCACTGCAACCCGGGGAGGCCACCATTTCCCTCTACTCTTGGGAAGACGCACGGCCACTCGCATCAGGTTCGACTGCGACACTAGATACGACAGGTATCAGCGAACAAGTGACCATTGTGGTCAACCCGCCATTGATCCATACCGACGACGATAGCGACGGCATCGAAGACAGCTGGGAAAACGCATACTTTTCAAGTCTAAGCACTGTCGATGCAAGCAGTGACATTGATAATGACGGCAACACAGATGCTGCAGAGTTTCAAGCTGGTACCGATCCGACCGACCCTAGCTCAAGCTTCCGCATCAACATACAAGATGTATCGACTGACTTTGATCTGTCTTGGCCATCTGCTTCGGGCAGAACTTATAGCATACGCATGACTACCGACTTAGGACAGCCTTGGACAGTAGTCGAGAATACTATAGCCGCGACGCCTCCGACTAACTCTCGTTCGTTCACACCTGCTACTAGCGCCTTCTATCAAATCACAATCGACTAGCGCAGCTAAAAGCGCCCCCATTCACAGCATTCAATGACCAACACCACACGATCCTTCACGCGTATACTCTGGCCTGCGCTTGCCATGCTAATGGCATGGTTGCCATTGCACGGCGCTGACAGACCCAATGTGGTGTTTATTTTGATCGATGACATCTCGCACTATGGGGTGTCCGCCTATGGTGCCAAACAGCTAAATTCGACCGCGGGCTTGTTCGAAAGCGTACCAGTGGCCACCCCTGCAATCGATCGACTGGCCGATGAAGGTGTCTTGGCTGGCAACGCATTTGCTTACGCGGTTTGTGAGCCGACTCGCGTGGCGCTGATGACAGGCATGAACAATCAGCGTAATTTCGTGCAAGCGAAGGCCTTGCATGCATCGCACATCACGTTTGGAGACCTGTTCAAGCAAGCAGGCTACACCACCGGCATTGCGGGAAAATGGAAGCAATCCAGAGGCACCGCAACGATACCAGGTGAAACCTATGTGGATCAATTCGGTTGGGACAAGATCCACTGTTTCGACTTACTCTATGAAGGCCCTCGCCACATCGACCCTAACTTTGTGGTTAATGGCAAAATAAATTGGTACAGTGGCTTGGACCCAGAAACAAACCGCCGCTACTACGGCCCAGAACTGGTCAATCGCTTTGCACTCGATTTTATTGAAGCCCACCAAGACGAGTCCTTCTTCCTGTATTATCCGATGCTGCTGGTGCACGATGAGCATACGCCGACACCCGACACGCAACCTCAGGACGCTTATGACAATTTCGAAGTCATGACACATACCGGCGTCAAACCAGACAATTCCTTTGGCGCCTTTAAAGGCGATGATCGCAGATTCTACCCTGACATGGTTGCCTATATGGACAAAATGATCGGTCAGGTGACCGCTCAATTGGATCGACTCGGACTCAGAGAAAAGACCCTGATCATAGTGATGGGTGACAATGGCAGCAAAGCAGCGTTCTCCTATACTCTTGAGGATGGCTCGGTGTTCATCGGCGCGAAAGGCCAATGTAAGGTCAACGGCCTGCAGGTCCCGTTGATACTTTCTTATCCCGGCAGCATTGCAGCTGGCACCCGTTACAACGGCTTAATCAACCTGACGGACTTGCTACCGACCCTCTGCGAGGCTACCGGCATTGACCTACCAAACCAAGCGGATCTCGACGGCATCAGCTTTTGGCCGCAAGTAACTGGTAGCCAAACCAAAGCTCATCGCGACCATCTGTATACCTGGTACAATGCCAATAGAGCGATGACAGATCAATCTAAGCGCATCACTTATGCACAAGAACTCGGCTTTAAGCGATATGGCCCAGATGCGAATTATCCACAGGGCAGATTCTTTGATCTGCGCACCGATCCATTCGAACACGCAGGGGCTAACAAAGTAAAATTCGATTGGAATAATTGGCACCACTCTGGCCTAGATATTACCGCACTCGATGCAGAGCAACGCGCCGCCTACAATCGATTAGGTAAGGTGCTTGAAAAAAATGCCTACCGCCCTGTGAGCGCAGTCAAAATTGTGACTCCAACGACTCGCTTAAAAGTGAACGAATCGATCCCTTTGCAAAAATTGATCTCCCCTAAAGACGCGACGATGCGCAGCGTCATCTGGGAGTCCAGCAATCCCGCGATCGCTACGGTTGATAAATTCGGCAGCGTGACTGCGCGGCAGCCTGGAGAGGTGACTATTTCACTGTACTCTTGGGATGACGAACGCCCCGTTGCCGACGGCAAAGAAGCGGCCCTCGCAAGAACTGGGCTATCCGATCAATTCACCCTACGAGTCACTCGATAGTCGCCCGATTAAGATGCAATGCTACCACCTACAGTTTAACTCGCCTCGAACTCAGTATCGAATGCTGCGCGTTATCGCCGGCTTCCTCTGCTCGATGGTTTTTCTCCACGCGACCGACCTAGAAAAAGAACAGCGCTTGCATGAAAACTTCTGGGACAGAGTCATCACCGACTACGAAGTTGAAACAAAAACCCAAGCCAACTCACGTAATCGCGTGCTCACCGAGCTGCAAATCTTTGAAGGCAGACGCAGCATCGATGGCACGAAAAACTTGTCGATTGCCAAAGCACTGGCGCCTTACGTCAGAAACTTTTCATACTTGGAGATTGAAGGCGAGAATCTTGATCTCATCACATCGGTCGCATACCAAGTGGCAGGAGGAGTTGTCTATACGAACCCACAGTTACAAACACAGCGACTGATTCAAATACCCTCCTCGCTGTTTGCGGATTGGACAGAAGAGCCGCAGACACTGATCCTCGAAGGGTCGGCTGTAATGACTGCCGTACGACTTGTTTCCCTCGAAGGACTTTCATCCACTTTTGACGAAAGCCTTTTTAATATTGCTGACAGTTCTGAACCGCCGATGGACGCCGTGCTTGAAGTCGACCCAAGCCGTACCCTCTCGATTGAAGGCGTCTCCGAATTGCCGACGGATCGTTTTTTCAGGCTCTACATCAACCCTGGCTCCGATCTCTCTGGCATGGAAGATGACTTTGCCGCAAAGGGCTTCTACCCTGGACGCCAAATGCTAAAACTTGCCCACGAACTCGAGACGCGGCACGGCGCATATACTGAGCCCCTCTTGCAGGAGGATCCTGATCGAACTGGCTACGCAGATCTTTCAATTTTCAATCAAAGAACCTTCGATCAATTCTGGATGACTGACCCAGAACTGAAATTCGCGCAATGCTTCAACATTTGGCCAAGCTTTATGGACGCCCAGATTCCAGGGCAGAAAAATACCCTCGGCACCCCAGCGATTGAAGCGTTTGACGCCGCCGCGGAACTGGCTGCTGCTTATGTGGCAGATGAGATTGAGGACAGCGGGCGCACCGCCACCTACTGGGAAGTCAAAAATGAATCTGACATCCAGCACGAATGGACCTACCATCTGCTGCCTCAATTCGATGGATGGGGGCTGCTCGGCGATTTCCACAATCGCGTCGCTCGGGCGCTGAAAAAAGTCGACCCAACGATCCAAGTGGGTGGGCCTGCCTCGGCTTGGCCCCGTATGGAAATGGGCCGTCCGGCATTCGCGGTCTGGGAAAATCACAAGCAATTCATGGATTTAACCCGAGCGGACTTAGATTTCTACTCACATCATTTCTACGATCGGGGCGTTCGTTCCAGCTACGCGGCTCGCTCCGCAGGCTATGACGATTGGCTGCAGGGGCGTCTCGACTGCGTGCTCGATCTGCTCTGCGCAGAAATGCGCAATTCTGCAAATGTTAAGCCGCTGTTGATCACGGAATACGGCACACTGCTCGGTGGTACTCGAGAAATCGATTACTGGCTGCGCGTCTCCAACTACAGCAGCTTCATGCTGCAATTCATGCAGCGACCCGCAGACTTTTCGCTGACGGTGCCCTTCCTGTTGGGCTACATGCACTGGGAACCTGATTCTGGGTTCGCACTGGTTAAGCGTAATGCGCTGGGCGATTATGAATTAACCAAGAACGCCTTTTTCATGGATCTATGGGAAGGCGTTGGTGGCGAATATCTTTGTTTGGATCCCATACACCCTCGGGTTCATAGCTTGGCTTGGAAAAAGGGGCAGCAAATATTCATCGCGGTAAATAACCAGTCAGGCCGATCGTTAAAGCTACGCCCTGAATTGATCCTGCCACGTAACAACCGCATCCAATCGATCCGCTACCGACTGCCCACTTATCAAAATGGCCGCTTCCAATTACGACGCGATGACTTAGCGATCGGCGCCAACCTGAGCATCGGCAACGCTGAAACCGCAGTGATCATTATAGAAACAGCAGCTCCAGCAGCCACTAGCGCACAACTCCTCGAAACGGCATTTTATGGCCAGCAGACCATCCTACCCCTATGGGAGCGACCCACCATTACGATTGAAACCCCAGCTCAAAATATCTCCAGACTCCAATCCGTCACACTGCGCCTAGGCCTAGAAGATAAAAATGGCCCGTCTGGCACCTTACGTGGCCGATTCAACGGACATCCCTTCACAGTCGACCTGGATGCCCACCAATCGATTAAAAATTTCTTCGAATACGTCGATGTGACTATTCCGGTCAATCAGTTGCAGGATATAAATGAAATCACCCTATCCCTAAAAAATTACTCCACCATCTTATCACACGCCAAACTAACCATTCGCGCCAACGCAGACAATTAAACCGCGCATGCCGCACTTAGCAAAGCACCCACAATACTACCTATAACAACTCACCCTCAGAACCATATGAAATTATATCCTTACTCTCTAGCATTTGCCGCCCTGCTAACTGCGATCACAGTCAGCGATGCTGCGACTACATTTAGCACTGATTTCGAGCGCTCCGAAGGCTACTTTGCGAGCGCACTTGACCAATCCAAACAAACAAGCGCCGCCCATTTCAATGAGGCGCCGTTTGCTGGAGGATTTTATTTCCCAGAAGGAGGAAACCCAGACTTCGGCACTCTGCGGCGCGCGCCCAACGCGACCGGAGCGAGTGCCTATTACAAAATCGGCGCAGGTTCGGCGTTGACCGCCGGAGCGACTTACTCAGTCAGCCTAGACTTCACATTCGAAGGTTTACCTGAAGGTATCCCTAGCGTTGATACCTTTATGGGCTCAGTCGGTTTCTCCACCGCATCGACCTCCAATACGCATGCAATCTTTGCCGGCATCAAAAGAAATGCCTCAGGCTCAAATTCAGCTGCTGGGATGTATCAATTCTTTGTATCGGGCGGTGGCTATGCTGAAGCCTTGGGCGGCGTGAGCTACGCTGCGGTTGGCGACGATCGTTTAAACGACAGTGATCTCACCGACACGCTGCGCATCGTACTCAGTCTCACTAAATTAGCGACTCCAGGCCAATTCGAAGCCGTGGCGCAGTTAATTAATCTGGATACAAGCGACACAGTAGCCACCATCACCACCACTTTGACTGAATCAGCCGCCTATCAGTCCGACCTGTTCGGCTACTTTAAATCGGGCAGCGTCAAACAGGAGGGCAATTTCGACCTCTTCAACGCATCGGCCTTCAGTTATACCGCTGGAGTGGCGACTCGCTAGCCAAGTCGGCACTTAATCGGCCCGCATAATGCTGATTTTTAAATATTTAAAAATAATTTAAAAAAACCTTGACCACTGGTGCAAACCACTTACTTTACACGTCAATAGGTCACAGTAAGCCATTGTCAGGCAATTCACTTTACACGTAACAAGCCAATTTGAAATAAACCTCATCTACCCACTACACATCATGCTTAAAAAGTTCATAACTATCATCGCTACATGTGCGTTCACTGCCATTCTCGGTGCGCAGACTGTTTCTTACGACTTTACCTCTGACGAAGGTTGGTCTGAAGGGGTTACACTCAACTCAACAAATAACTTTAATACCCAAACCCAATGGGTTGCCAATGATGTTGCTGGCTCAGGCTATGCTTCCTCAAGTGTAGATTTCACTCGCGCTGTTTTATTTAACAGTTTCACATTTGGTGTGGGTGATTCGTTCACACTCGTGGCTGATCTGTCCATGACCAATGTAGCAGGTAATAATAGCAAGGCTACTGTATTTCAGTTTGGAATCACAGATACATTAAGTCCAGGTAGCAATACTCCGAAGGCTGGTATGTCAGTTCGTCCGGCATTTGCACCGATTTTCATAGATACCGTCAATTCATTGATTGCTAGCGATTCCCAAGAAGTTAACGCGCTAGCCGCTAAGGATAACGCTTCGCACATATACACGACAGTTATTACGAAGAGCGCCGTTCTGGACACTTTTGATGTGTCGATTGATTTTGACAACGGAACTGCAGGCACCTCCTTTACCGTTGTGAATTCTACCCTCTACTCTGCAACAACTGTCTTTCCGATCTTTGACAATTTCGAAGCTAGTAAAGTCGGTGGCACACAGTTAAACTCATTTTCTAGTACATATTTGGCTGCTGTTCCTGAGCCTAGCGCATTCGCAATGATGTTCGGTACATTGGCCCTCGCTGCTGCAGTGACACGCCGCAAAAGAACTCAGGCTTAGAGAAAATTCCCTGAAAGTCTTACTAGTTAATTTTTAAGCCGCCAGCGAACACGCTGGCGGTTTTTTTTAGCTCAAACGCCACGCTTACACCCTGTCCCCTGCTCGCCATTTTTTCAGTCAACGAGATAATCCCACGCATTAATGAATTCCCCTAAGGTAATTACCACAGCGCATCAGTCCGACCGCGTGCCGCTAAAGCAGAAAATTGCTTACTCGATGGGAGTCGTCTCAGATCACTATGCCAACGTCTGTCTAGCTTGGATTTTCATCACCCCCTTCTTTGTCGACTTCCTCGGCCTCGGCGCCTCAGTCGTTGGCCTGGCACTTGCTGCGGCGCGCTGCTGGGACGCCTTTACTGATCCATTAGTCGGTCGACTATCCGATGCTTGTACCAGTCGTTATGGCCGCCGCAGGCCATTCATTTTTGTTGGTGCGATCCTAACTGGGTTGTTATTTCCGGTTATTTGGATGGTGCCAGAAACATGGTCCACCACAGGGACCACCATCTATCTGTTTGTGGCTCTCATGCTCTTCTACTCAGTCTACTCTATATTTTCAGTGCCCTACGAAGCCTTGGGCTCCGAGCTGACGCCGGATTATGATGAGCGCAGTAAAATTTTCGTCGTCCGTAAATACGTGCAAGAGGCTTTTAACTTGGGTATTGTTTGGGTGTTTCCACTCGCCGCATGGCTTGGCACCCTAGCATGGGTCGGCGGTCAGACGGGTGGCGTGCGCGTCGTCAGCTGGATCATCGCGGCAGTCATTATCGGGGCCGGTATTCTACCCGCGCTGTTCAACGTCGAACGCTACCAGAAAATTGCCGCCCAAGAAGGTGCAGGCTCGTTTAAAGATGCACTGCGGGCAATCGTTCGTAACAAGCCGCTGCTGATTGTCATTGGGGTGATCTGCACCTACTTATTCGCGATTATGGCGACCGCGAATCTCGCCTATTTTGTCAATGTCTACTACATCTATGAAGGCGATATACTCAAAGGCGCCAGCCTCGGCGGATTGGACGGCAGCCTGCGCCTCTTGTTTGCCATCGCAGCAGCCGCGACCATTAGCAAAATCACTGAAAAAATCGACAAGCATGTGATCATGATGGCGTCTGTCAGCATTCTGATCATCGCGTTCATCGGTATCTATTTCACCACTATTCCTGGTCGCCCATGGCTTTCGCTTACGATGAAACCGCTCGTCGCGATTGGCGAGTGTGGCTTCTGGGTATTAATCCTCTCGATGCGTGCCGACGTCTGCGATTGGGACGAATACAACACTGGCTCGCGCAGCGAGGGCTTGATTGCGGCGATTACCAATTGGTGCAACAAAATCGCGATGACTTTGGCGATCGCCATCTCCGGCTTCGCGCTGCAATATGTCATTCAGTTTGACAGCAAGCTACCCGAAGCAAGCAAGGCCGCCATCGCCATTCAGGCTCAAGCCGAATACAATCAGCTTTCCGACAGCGACAAATATCTAGCCGAAGGCGAGGAGCCAATATCACTTGGCATGTACACCGATAATCTCGAGCGTCAGGCAGTGATGCAACAGCAGGCGCCGGGCACCATGGAACGCATGCGACTGCTGTATACCCTGCCCCAAGTCGTTGCCCTACTGGTTTGTCTGTTATTGTTAAGGCACTATCCGCTGACCAGGGACAAAATGATGGAGATTCGACAAGAATTAGAACGCCGCCGCGGTGTGGCAGTCGAGTCGTAATGGCCGAAGCCATGCCTGCGCTACTGCGCTTGCTGCAAATCACTCAATGACCAGCGCTGTGCGCTTCAGCGCATCTGCTTTGAGTTGTTCGTCAAGTTGACGATACAATTCCAAGCGTTTCTTTTGATACTCATTCGACTGTAAGAATAGATTGCTCTGATTCTTCGAATTCCAAGTATTCCATAATTGCGCCAGTTGCTGACGAAGTTCAGGACGTGCATCGATCATGTTATCCGATTCATAAGGATCACTGAGCATATTAAACAATTCAGGTGGGTTACTGGAATAGCCCTCCTTGAGCATCTTCGCGGCGGGGGTGCGAACCGCCCACCCTGCTCCATCGCGTATGCGCCAAAAAAGCGCGGCATGTGGCGCATCGTTACGGGATCCATCCAAGAAAGGAATTAAGTTCACGCCATCCAAGGTATGTCCACTGCGGTCACCTTGCCCCAGCGCGACCGCCGTGGCTGCAATATCGAGTGATGAGACGGGGAACTCATAGACTTTACCGCGAGGCAACCCGTTCGGCCAGTGCATTAGGTAAGGGACGCGACAGCCACCTTCGAACAGGCTCCCCTTGCCTTTACGCAGTGGTCCGTTGTCTGCCCAGTCCTCGTTGACGTAGCCCGCTTTGGGCGCCACACCACCATTATCAGAAAGGAAGAAAATAAGGGTATTGTCTAACTTCCCCGATTCTTTCAGCGCCTCGAGTAGCATGCCGATACCTTGGTCCATCGAGTCAATCATCGCGAGATACACACGGCGGGTCCAAGGCTCGACGTGGCGGTATTTCTGAATCAGCTCATTAGGCGCTTCCAGTGGCGAGTGCGGAGCATTGTAGGCGAGATAAAGCAGAAAGGGTTCGCTGCCCTGTTTGACGAAAGCAGCCGCATCCCGACTCAGTGCAGTGGTAAGGTATTCTTCGAACGCGCCAACTTGGTCATTACGACTGAGCGGCAGCTTGCCACCTTCGTTGACACTGTAGTTGAGAGTGCCATTCGGTCCGTATAAATCTAGCTGCGTGGTCACACTATCTGGCCAATACGAATGACCACCGGAGAGAAAGCCGTAAAAGTGATCGAAGCCGCGTTGACTTGGCCGGAAAGGGAAAGAGGCGCCAAGGTGCCATTTACCAATGATCCCGGTGCGATACCCGACCGGTTTTAAACGCTCCGCAAAGGTCTTCTCCGTTAGTGGTAATCCTTGATGCAAATCATACGGTGAATAAGTGAAATTGGTTTCATTGCCAAATCGTGCTTGATAGCGACCAGTGATCAGCCCTGAACGAGAGGGGCCACAATAAGGGTGCGTGACATAACCACTTTTTAAAACCACTCCATTCGCAGCTAGACGATCCAAGTTAGGTGTCTGCACCACCTTAGAGCCGGTGAAGCCAGTATCTGCATAGCCTAAGTCGTCCGCGAGGATGATTAATATATTGGGACGTGTATCCGCTGTGGCATGTACCTGACTGACAGCTATTACCCATACAAATATTAAGCTGGCGGCACTGAATTGGGCTCTAAAAGTGTGTGTTAATTTCGTCATTCTTTTATATTTAAAGACTCTTAAACAGCGTAACGATCTTTGGCTCACGCCGATCAATCCACTCTAAGCTACGGAAGCGCTACCGTACGATCCGGATTATTGCGTACACTGAGGTACCGTGCATGCATTGCTTTTAGTTTGGGCGCATACTCCGGGTTGTGAATCAAATTCTCAGTTGCCTTCTCCAGCGGATTATCTGCCAAATTAAACAGCGCGATCGGCTCCATTTTACTAAGCTGCCAGTCAGACTGCATCACCAGTTTCCAATCGCCCTGACGAAACATCAGCTCACATTGCGCCCCGGCCTGAAGCATGACTTCATCGCGCGCTTGAAAATTGCGGTCCCCCTTGAGCAGCGGCAAGAAGCTGTAGGAATCTTTTGCCTGCGAGTCCAGCAAGCGAGTGCCGACTATTTCTGCCAGGGTCGCGATAATATCAGTGCCGTTGATCAGTGCGTCACTGCGCGTATTGGGCTCGATCACGTCTGGCCACGTCACGATCAGTGGCACCAGGTGCCCACCTTCCCAAGGATGGTTTTTCGTGCCGCGCACACCACCATTGGATAAATGGCCCGCCTTTTCTGCGACAGGATCCCACAAGCCACCATTATCAGAGCTTACAATAATGATCGTATCTTGGTACACATCAGCTGCTTTCAATGCCTTGACGATTTGTTCGACTTCCCAATCGAATACGCGGTTCATGTCGGTATGATGCGAGGGAGTGGTATCGCGCATCTTCTCGCCACTCAGCTCAGCTGGCGGGATGTGCGGTAAGTGCACCGCTGGCGACCAATAACACATGAAAAATGGCCGTTTTGCCGCCGCACTGCGCTCGATGAAGCCGGTCGCCTTATCAGCTAAAATCTTATTGATCTGAGCAGTATCCCATTCCGAATCACCAGGCCCTGGCCCCTTGTCAGAAATGAAGCTAAGGTTTTTCGCGGTCGTTTGATCGTAATGTATCAACTCTGACCGATCATTAAAAGGCGCCCAAACATTGTTCTCAAGGGCGAGATAGATCGGCCCCTGTACTCCCGTCGGTAGCGTGTAATCATAATTAAACCCCAAGTCTTTCGGGCTAGCGGCAATCCATTTTGACATGTCCACATCCAACGGCTGCCCACTTCGGTCATTGCCGCGAAACACCTCGCTGGTGCCTTTGTGATAGAAGTCTCCGCCTAAATGCCATTTGCCAATAAAACCGGTGTTGTAGCCCGCAGCTTGCGCTACACTCCCAAGGGTGGCATCGTCTGCCGCAACTGCGCTCGGGCGGAAGGTGCCCCAAACGCCCCAAGGTGCGTAGGAGCGATAATTGTAGTTGCCAGTCATCACGGCATAGCGCGAAGGCGAGCACAGCGATGTCGGTGAATGTGCGTCGCTAAACCATAGACCTTCGTTGGCCAAGGCATCCAGTGTCGGCGTCGCGGCCAATGCGGCTTGCCCCGTGCGTTCTTGGTGCTGGCGGCTAATGTCGCCCGGCCCAAAGTCATCGGCCATAATGAAGACAATATTCGGCTGATCTGGCGTGGCGTAAACCAAGGCAGACAACAAACACGTTAAGTAAATAAAAGAGCAAATTTTCATAAGATAAGGAATATTAAATACATAGCATATGAGTCAGGATGGATCAGGCAAACGACAAAACATTGGCCACTTGACGCCATAACAATACACGTGTAAACCCTTGTCAATAATGACCTGTATAATCCCAATTTGCCGAATACTCTCCTATGTGTGCCTAGCCAGCCTCACCTGCGCATCGGCAGCCGTTGTGCCTGGATTTAAAAAGTATGATCGCGTCGCGTTCATCGGCGACTCGATCACGCATGGCGGCCGTTACCACGCCGACGTTTACCTTTTTTACGCGACACGTTTCCCCGGCCAACCATTTACTGCCTACAATTGCGGCATCTCGGGTGACACCGCGCCTGGCACTAACCTGCGCTTCGAAGACGACATCGCCCCTCACCGCCCGACTGCGGCGACTATCATGCTCGGCATGAACGACGCAGCGGGATACGTTTTTGAAGCTGCACGTCCGCTGCACGCTAAAATCAGTGGACAGGCAAATTCGTATGACAGCTATACCAAGGCAATGGATCAACTGGCCGCGTCCTTAGATGCGATCGACTGCCGGATCATTTTCATAAAACCATCGATCTACGATCAGACCGCTGAACTCGACAAGGAAAATCTTATCGGCAAAAATGATCAACTCGGCCGATTTTCGCATTACATCGATTCACTCGCATCCAAATACCAAGCTGAAGTCATCGACTTTCATACACCGATGGGAGTCATCAACCACAGCTTACAAGCTATTGACCCCAGTGCGACTATAGTGGGCGAAGACCGTGTCCATCCCGGAGTACCTGGACATCTTGTGATGGCCTATCATTTTCTTAAGTCACAAAATATGCCGCCATATGTGTCCGCGATTCAAATCGACGCTGCGAATGACGGCAAAGTCCTACAGCTTATCAATTGCGAGCTCAACGACAACCTTACAGTCACACCGAAATCAGTGCGCTTCACTGCGACCGAGAATGCCCTGCCCTTCCCATTAAACATGGCACAAGTAAAAGCCTTAGACTGGATGCCTTTTCAACATGACTTAAATCGCCAAGTGCTCGCGGTCGATAATCTAGCACACGGCGAATACGCATTAAGCATCGATAATATAATGGTCGGTCGATACTCGTCGGAAGAACTGAAAGTAGGCATTGACCTCAGTGCCAACAGTGCCACTCCGCAATACCAGCAATCACTCAAAGTCAAAGCGCTGCAAGACAAGCAACTCAAAGCGACCAGCCAACTGCGCACGATCGCCCTAGTGCGCCACAGCATGGTTCGTAAATTAAATCCCTCAGTCGATGAGTCTGACCACACTGCACTTAGCGCCGCGCTCTTCGCACAGCTGCAGCAATCAAACGGTCAACCTTGGTATGCATTCTTAAAGCAGCAGGTCGAAGCTTTCCTTGAAGCAGTTCCGCAAGAGGCCGAGTACAAACAGCAAGAACTCAACTGGATGCGTGAAATGTGGCTGACCAATCAACCCACGCCACATAATTGGCAGTTAAACAAAATCGACTAGTCTGCCCACTGTATTTTAATGGGTGTACTACTTGATCGTGTCAAAATCAGTAACCTTCACTGAATTAATAATGATGCAGCCGCTGACTACTTATATGAACCAGCCGTTCGGTGTGTAGATAACTTAAATCACCGCACTCACCTTGATGCAGTTGATCGCACTCAAAATTTAATAAAGTTCGCTGTTACCCTACAAATTTGCGGCGCCAGCAAAAACAATTTTAACCATATCTGGAAGTGCCGTTTGCATCGCTGCCGGCACCTCCACGCGCAGCGCACTGTCGCGAAATTCATAGTCCAACGTTTCGCCGGTGCGCAATAAAGTGACCGATTTCGGCGCGGCGACATCGGTAATGAAAACCGCGCCCCGTGCGTCTGGCATCGCATACCAGTTGTTGCCTTTTTTAGTGGTGAAGTTCAGCGTCTGGTCGAGCGTCGGTAGCGGCGCGTCTAAATCCACCGCATAAATCGCCTCACGGGAGTGTTGCATCCATTCGCCCATCTCGTCGCACACATCGTAGAACCAGTCCATCATTTCACCGTTCGGTCGCGGCGTGATATTGACCAGTAAATTGCCGCCCAGCGAACGGCAGCGCACCAGTTCGGACAGAAATTTGTTGGTGTTCCAATGGTTGGTTTCGTTGATCGCGCCGTAGTGCCAATTCGGTGTATTAGTGTTCTCGGTCTTGATACAAAGCTCCCACCACCAACCCGCTTCGTTGGTCACTTTAACGTTTTCACTCGCTCCGTGATGCATCCCTTCCGGCGTCGCTATCAGCCCGCGGGCCACGAAGATATCTGGCTGTAACTCGGCCAGCGCTTCAGGAGTCATAATCGAATTACCGTCCCACCACATCATGTCAATGGGGCCGTAGTTGGTCATCAATTCGCGCACCTGCTCGGTCGACTGTGCTTGCTCGCGAAGGTCGCCGTCACCAGGCAGTGGCGGATCATAGCCCATGACCGCAGCAAGTGGCGGGTCAAGTTCGACTTTTTCATGCTTGTAGTTATAGCCTTGGGGCGGCCAGGAAAAGTCCTTGTTCTTATACTCGAAATGCCAATTGGGACCAGA
>Ga0255773_10001321_pt1 | contig 25231 bp, 25 predicted proteins | sample 011ome_17_FD_179971 | JGI IMG/M metagenome (GOLD analysis project Ga0255773, IMG submission 179971) | Coastal salt marsh microbial communities from the Groves Creek Marsh, Skidaway Island, Georgia - 011502XT metaG (version 2) | ecosystem: Environmental > Aquatic > Marine > Intertidal zone >...
TACGTATTTATTCTACCTCCATGGAGAGAAATTTATGTAAATGATAAAGCTAGATATGAAACATACGATCAATCAATAAAAATTTATGAGGAAATTTTAGCTATTTATAAACTGCTAGATGTTAATTTGATAGAATTAGAAAAAAACTCTGTTAATCGAAGGATTGATAGTATAATAAACACAATCAAATAAAACTATGTCTAACAAAAAATTGAATATTATGTTTATGGGGACACCAGATTTTGCAGTTGAGTGTTTGGATAAATTGTTGAAATCAAAACACAATATTCTAGGAGTTGTTACCTCTGAAGATAAAAGAGCTGGAAGAGGAAAAAAAATTAAAATCTCTGATGTTAAGCAATACTGTATAGACAAGAGTTTAAAAATATTTCAACCAAAAAAATTAACTGACATTAATTTTATTAACGAAATAATAAAATTAAACCCTGACTTAATAATTGTTGTTGCTTTTAGAATGCTACCAAAAATTTTATGGGAAATTCCTAAACTTGGAACTATAAATCTACATGCATCTCTTCTTCCCAATTTAAGAGGAGCTGCTCCGATTCATTGGGCAATAATAAATGGCTTAAAGGAAACAGGATTAACTACATTTTATATTAATGATAAAATAGATTGTGGTAATATTATAGAACAAAGCAAGGTTAAAATTAATGATGACGAAAATACTGGTGAATTATATAATAAATTAAAAAAAATTGGATCAGAGTTATTAATAAATTCAATTGATTTAATTCAAGAAAAATCTTTTAAAAGTAAAGTTCAAGATAATAGTACTGACTATTTACTTGCACCAAAACTAAACAAAAAAAATACTAGAATAAATTGGAATAATAACTCTAAAGAAATCTTAAACCAGATAAGAGGATTATCTCCCTTTCCTGTTGCCTGGTCAACGATAGAAAGTAATAATAAAATTTTAAAAATATATAAATCAAGTATTAATAATTCTTTCAATGACCGCCACAATCCAGGAGAAATTATTATCAATAAAAACAAAATATTTATTTCCACAAAAGATGGATTACTAGAAATTATTGAACTTCAAATAGAAGGTAAAAGAAAAATGAAAAGTCATGAATTCATAAATGGATATAAGAATTTAAATAAAGAAAGATTAATTTGAAAATAGGTAAACTTCTATACGCTGAACCAACTTTGAACAATGACATTAATTTTAATAGATCAGTTGTTCTACTTGTGGAAGAGAATAAACTTGGAACTGTTGGCTTTATTCTAAATAAAAAAACTATATATTCCACAATAGATCTTGTCCCTGAACTAAATCAAAATTTCATAATATACAATGGGGGTCCTGTTGAAAAAGATAATTTATATTTTATACACAATATACCAGAGCTTATTAATAATTCCATAAAAATTACAGATACACTTTACTGGGGAGGTGATTTTAGTTCGGTAGTTAGACTAATTAATGAAAAAAAAATTGATAAATCTCAAATAAAATTTTTTTTAGGTTACTCAGGTTGGAATTCAAATCAACTAAATGAAGAAATTGAGGAAAAAGCTTGGATTATTGACAACGCAAATGAAATTGAAAACTTGGCTCTAAACACAAAGAAAAATATTTGGAAAAATAAACTTATTAGCTTGGGAGGAGAATATCTGATATGGTCAAATTCACCAGAAAACCCTCAACACAATTAATTTTCAAAAATTTTTTTATTTAAAAAATTTATAAACTCAGCAGCAATAGTATTTGATAAAGACTTTTTTCTATAGTCTGTCACTGGAATTATTCCCTTTATTGAATTAGTTACCCAAATTTCATCTGCTGAAAGTAATTCAAAAGGAGAAATATCTATTTCTATCAAAGAAAGTTTATCAAAAAATTTAATATAGTCGATAATTTTTTTTCTGATAACCCCTCTTAAACAACCAGAACTTAAAGGAGGTGTTTTAATTGTATTACCTTTAATTAAAAATAAATTTCCATTTAAAAATTCCACAACATTTTTTTTTGAGTTAAGAATTATACAATTATCGATTTCATTTTCTTTGGAATAAATTCCAGCTAAAACATTAATTATTTTGTTATTGGTTTTAAGATTAGATAATAAATTATCATTAACATAATAGTCCTTGAATAAATCAACTTTGTAACTACTACTTTCAATTTCAAAGAATAGTTTGTCCTGTTGGGAGCAATGGATGATAAAGATTGGTTCCATTGATTTTGGAGTATACAATCCTTCTCCACTTCTAAATATTGAAAGCCTAACTCTTCCTGAAAAATTTTTATTTACTCTAGAAATTGTTTTCAATATTTGATCTTCAAAATATTCTGGAGTATATAGTATTGGAATTTCAATTCTTATTATCCTTAGGGATGACATCAATCTCAAATAGTGATCCTCCCAAAAACATATTTTATTATTTACAATTTTAATAGTTTCAAAAACAGAGTCACCAAATAAGAATGCTCTGTTAATTAAATCTATACTAGATTTATTATTAAGATTTCCGTTATAATTTATCATGAATTTCTATGAAGAACCAACTAATTTTTTTAAATCAGCTATTTGACTTTCCCAAAGCATTTTAGATTCATCGACTTCATCTTCATATGCAAAATCAGTAATAACTAAAGAGACATCCTTAGTGATTTCATCTACAACAATTCTTATCTCAAAAAAATACTTATTCTGATCTTCTGATTCATCTAACCATCTGTATTTTACAAAAGTATTAGATTTAGATGAAATGAGTTCTGCAATTTCTTCGGAACCATCCCAAATAAATGAGAACATTTTTCCTCTTGAATTTACATCGTCAGCAAACCATTCACACAAACCAGATGCTGAAGATATATATTGAAAAAGCATATGAGGTGATGCATGAATCGGAAACTCTATTTCAAACTTTTCTTTTAATTCCATATGGTGGCAATATATAGATTAAATTAGTTCTAAAAAAGAATTTTAAATATTTTTTATTCTTAGTTTGAGTCTATTTAATTTGTTTATATATTTACGCGCATTTAAGGCGAGATAGCTCAGTCGGTCAGAGCGTCGGATTCATAACCCGGAGGTCGGGAGTTCAAGTCTCCCTCTCGCTACTAAAGCAAACGGACTAATAAAAAAATTATTAGTCCGTTTTTTCTTAATTAATATTAAATACTTCTTATATCATATTTTAATTACGAATTAGTTAGGATGTGGACTAATTCCTTGAGCTGGCAACTAGATTGATCTCCTGTTAACATATTTTTTAATGTAACAATTCCCTCTTTTCTTTCATTTTCACCATAGATGATTACTACCGATGCATTATGTTTATTTGCAAAACTAAATTGTTTTGTTAGTTTAACATTATCAGGATATATAAAAACTTCCCTGTTTTTATTTCTTATTTCATCAACGTAGGGCGCTAAAGATTCTAGGTTACTGATACCAAAATTTGCTACCATAAATTCAAAACTTTTATCGAGATAATCTGGAAATAACTTACTTTCTTCCATCAATAAGTAGATTCTGTCAAGTCCAAAAGAAATACCAACCCCGCTCATGTTCTTTAAGTTGAACATTGATGTTAGATCATCATATCTTCCACCACCTCCAATTGACCCAATTCTTTGATTAGTTTTGGATGACACCTCAATAATAGTTCCTGTATAATAGTTTAAACCTCGAGCTAATGTCAGATCAAATTCAATTTCATTTACCAAATTATTAGCTGAGAAATAACTTAATATCTGATTGAGTTCATCAAGAGCAAAAAATGAATCTGAATTTTTGGAAAATATTTTTTTTAGGTATCCTAAATCAAATTCTTTGGCAGACAAAAGCTTTCTGAATTCTTTTTCAGAAAAATCCAGGGTAGGTAATTTAATTTGCTCTAATACTTTATCTAAACCAATTTTATCAATCTTATCTAAAGCTGTAATAAACTCTACTATATTTTCACCTGCACCAAAGTAGCAAGCTAATTCTTTTAAAATTCTTCTATGATTAATTTTTATAACCAGATCAGAAAATCCTAATTGGTTAAAAACAGTATCATATAGTTTAATTAACTCAATTTCTTGTAATATAGAGTTACTTCCAACAACATCTGCATCACATTGTGTAAATTCTTGGAATCGTCCATGTTGAGGACGATCTGCTCTCCATACATTTTGTATTTGAAACCGTTTAAAAGGAAATGTAATTTCATTTTGATGCTGAGACACAAACCTGGCTAAAGGAACAGTTAAATCGTATTTTAATCCTTTTTCTGAGATAGATTTGACAAAGGAATTTAAATCACCTGACTTAAGTGAAGAAATATCAGCTTTTTTTACTTTGTCACCTGAATTTAAAATTTTAAATACAAGTCTATCGCCCTCATTACCATATTTACCAAGAAGAGTTGAAGTTTTCTCTAAGGCGGGAGTCTCTATTTCAGAAAAACCAAAATTTTTAAAATTTTTTCTTAAAATATTTATTATATAATTTCGTTTGGAGAGTTCCAATGGGAGAAAATCCCTAGTTCCTTTTGGATTTGAAGGTGACTTTGACATAAGTAATTATATATAACAAATATCTAATTTTTTTGAGAAAATCAGATAAAAAGAATTATATAAATAAATAAAACTAGTCTTCTGCTTTAATAACTTCGAAACTAAGCTCTTGGATTACATTTCTATGTAACCTTAAAGAGGCACTATATGTTCCTAATCTTTTCACAGTTCCACCTTGAATTTTGATGATCTTTTTATCAAAGTCAAATCCTAAATTAGATAATTCAGCACTTAAATCGGAATTTGAAATAGAACCAAAAAGTTTACCTCCAGTACCTGATTTTGCACTAATTTTTATCTCAAGTTTGGCTAATTTTTTTGCAATTTTATTAGCCTCATCAATTTCTTTCTTTTCTTTAAATTCTCTTTGCTTAATATTCTCTGCTAAAACTTTCTTAGCAGAAGGTGTAGCAAGAATAGCAAAGCCTTGAGGAATTAAATAATTTCTTCCGTATCCGTTTTTGACTATAACAACGTCATCTTTGAAGCCTAGATTAGGTACATCACTTTTTAAAATTAATTCCATAATAATTATTTTAACATATCTGCTTGATAAGGTAGAAGTGCCAAATGTCTAGCTCTTTTAATAGCTACAGAAACTTTTCTTTGATATTTTAAAGAAGTTCCTGTTAACCTTCTTGGCAATATTTTACCTTGTTCGTTAATAAATCTTAAAAGGAAATCTGGATCCTTGTAATCAACATACTTAATACCAGATCGTTTGAACATACAATATTTCTTGTTGTTTTTTGTAGCAATATCTAAAGGAGTTAAATATCTTATTTCTCCCTGATTTGCTTTACCTGCTTTTTCTAATGTTGACATGATTAAGCTTTTTTAGTGTTACGTTCTCTTCTCTTTACAGACCAAGCGTCAGCATGTTTATCTAGCTTTACATTGAGATATCGCATGACTCTTTCATCTCTTTTCAACTCAGTTTCAAATAAATTAACAGTAGTATTAGCAGCTTTAAAATCGATAAGATTATAAAAACCACTTTGCTTGTTTTGGATTGGGTAAGCTAATTTTTTTAAACCCCAGTGTTCAACTGAGATAATTTCTGACCCTTCGTTAATTAAATAGTCTTCAAATTTTTTTACTGTCTCCTTTACCTGATCTTCAGATAAAACGGGATTTAAAATGAAAACAGCTTCGTAATGATTCATATTTTTTATTAAAAATTGGTCGCAAAAATACATTTTTAATACTCACTAACAAAATATTAATAGGAATTAATTAAATGGGTCTACATCAATAGAAATTTGAGTTGATCTAAAATTTGAAATAGATTCAAATTTGGTTATGGTTTTTAAAATAATTTTTTTGCTTTTATTAAGATTAGAATCAAGTGGAATTTTAATTTGAATTTGATTTATATATTTATTTTGAAGTCTAGGAATTATAGGAAATTCAGGACCGTATATAAAATTATCAAAATTTGTTTTTAAACTTTCAAAAAGCCAATTTGCACCTAACTTTAAAACCTCAATATTCTTATTTTTGAGAACAAGCTTAATTATTCTTGTATATGGTGGATAATCAAAAGTGTGTCTTTCATTAAGTTGATCATTAAACATACCTTTAAAATCACCTTTTTTAATTTTTAACATCAAATTGTGATTAGGATTATAGGTTTGAACAATTACTTTTCCTTTATTTTTTGATCTTCCTGACCTTCCAGCCACTTGTTTTATCAACTGAAAACATTTTTCCTGGGATCTAAAATCTGGAAAATATATTAAACTATCGGCATTAATAACCCCAACAAGATCAACATTTTTAAAATCTAATCCCTTACTTAACATCTGAGTACCAACCAAAATCTGAAACTTATTTTCCTCAAATTCATTTATTAATTTCATAAAAGAATTTTTAGTTTTTGTTGAATCCTGATCCATTCTTTCAACCTTATAATTGGGAAAATAGGCTTTTATTTCCTCTGTTATTTGCTGTGTTCCTAAACCTTTTTTTATTAAAGAATAAGAGGAACATTTGATACACTTATTATCATTTTTTAGTTTATATCCACAATGATGACACTTAAGCTCATTGGATATACTATGATATGTTAAAGAAACATCACAATTTTTACAATAAAAAACATAACCACAAGATTCACATTCTTGATAAGGAGAGTAACCTCTTCTATTTTGAAAAATAATTACCTGTTTACCTTTTTCTAAAGTTGATTTGATATTTTTTAATAAAAAATCTGAAAAACTTCCCTTCATTTTATTGTTAGAAATTGATTCTTTTAGATCTTTTAAAATTATTTCAGGTAGTTCAACGTTATTGTACCTTTTTGTAAGATTTATTAGACCATACTTATTAGAAACGGCATTAAAATAAGACTCAACACTTGGGGTTGCAGATCCCAATAAAGTTTTGGCGTTATGAATTTTTGCTAAATATATTGCAGAATCTCTTGCATGATATCTTGGAGCCGGATTAAATTGTTTGTATGCATTTTCGTGTTCCTCGTCTATAATTATCAAATTAAGATTTTTAAAAGGAAGAAAAATTGATGACCTAGCTCCCAAAATAATTTTACCTGATTCACTGAGAACTCTTTTCCAAACTTCTGTTCTTTGGTCCAGTGTATATTTGGAGTGATAAACCAGCAACTTATCTCCAAAATATTTTTTTAATCGAATTATTAGTTGAGTAGTTAAAGCTATCTCAGGAACTAAATATAAAACTTGATTATTATTTTTAATTTGTTCATGAATTAGTTTAACATAAATTTCAGTTTTTCCAGAAGAAGTGACACCATGAAGAAGAGATACATTTCTTTCTTTAAAACTAGATTTTATTTCATTAAAAGCTAAATTTTGATCTTTGCTTAAATCTTTTGGAGAAACAAGATCTTCAACTAAAAATTGAGAACGATTTATAATTCTATCAACTTTTAATAAATAATTTGAATTAATTAAATTATTAATTGTTTGTCTTGAAACGTTACATTTTTCTATTATTTCATTTATCGTAAAAGAAATACCATTTTTTTTATGATTAAACCAAAGAAAAACTTTGAGTTGAGATTTCTTTTTTTTAAGAGATTTTACAACATCCTCTGTTTTTTTTTTAGAGTTAATCGATACAGTGTTTAATATTTTTGGTTTGAAATAATCATAAACTTCTTCTTTGACTGAAATTATAGATTTACCTAAAAGTTCATTTATTTCAGATCCAACGTTCTTTTTCTTTAAAATTAAACTAATGTCATTTAATGATAATTTTTCATTATTAATTAGAGTTTCAAGAATTTTTTGTGAATTTTTAGAAATTTTAGTCTTAGAAAATTCTCTATTTAATAAAATTATCTCACTTTCACTTTTAAGTAAAAGAAGTTTTGGCATAGCAACTTTAATAACTAATCCTAGCGGACACATGTAATAATCTGATATCCATTTAAAAAAAGTTAACTGATTATTAGTAACTATTTGTTCTTTATCAATAATATATTCAATCTCTTTGGCTTGATATTTACTAGGAAATTTTTTATGCTTAGAAATGACTATTCCGGTGATATATTTAGATTTACCAAAAGGGACCATTACTCTGAACCCTAAATCAAGAAAATCATATTCTTTTTGACTAACTAAATAAGTAAAAGTTGTTCTTATTGGAAGTGGAACGACTACATCAATAAAATTCATCGTGATTGTATTTTAACAATTAATTAGTTATTTCAATTAAATTAATTTTAATCTATACCATATATTTACGTTCTAATATAAATTAAAATTTATCATTTCTTAATTATATGGAAATTAAATTAATTGTTGTTGGAAAAACTAAAAGAACTGAATTAAGTAAACTAATTGATGAATATATTAAAAGGATAAATTTTTATTGTAGGTTTAAAATTATTGAAATAAACAGCGTAAAGTCAAAAAAAATATCAAAAGAAGAAATTAAAAAAGTAGAGGGTGATAATATTTTAAAAAATTTAAACAAAAATGATATACTTATTCTCCTTGATGAAAGAGGTAAATCATATGGTTCAAGAAAATTTTCAGAGTTTATATCATCAAAAACTCAAACAAAGAAAAATTTAATATTTGTAATTGGTGGAGCATTTGGATTTTCAAACAGCATTTACGAAAAATCAAATGATTTAGTTTCACTATCAAGTATGACTTTTTCCCATCAAATTATAAGATTGTTTTTTACTGAGCAATTGTATAGAGCTTTTACAATTATAAATAATCATCCTTATCACAATGACTAAAATTGATTTGTTATTTGCTACAAGCAACAAAAATAAAGTACTCGAAATCAAAAAAGTATTGCCTAAAGAATTTAATATTAAAAGTTTGGATGATATTGGATTTTGTGAGGAAATTCCAGAAAACGAAAATTCGATTGAGGGAAATGCTATTTTTAAAGCCAATTACATGTATAAAAAATATAATTTAAATGTTTTCGCTGATGACACAGGTCTTGAAGTTGATTCGCTGAATGGAAAGCCAGGGGTTCATTCTGCTAGGTATGCTGGAATATCCAAAAATTCAAGAGATAATATAAATAAATTACTCAAAAAATTAAAAAATAAAAAAAATAGAAAAGCTAGATTTAAAACTGTTATAGCTCTGATTCTTAATAGTAAAATTCACACTTTTGAAGGTGTAGTTGAGGGTATTATTACTAAAAAACCAAAAGGAGAAAATGGATTTGGTTATGATCCAGTATTTATTCCTCGCGGGTACACTAAAACATTTGGAGAATTGTCTTTAGAAGAGAAAAATTCAATTAGTCACAGATCTTTGGCCATGAATAAATTAATTGATTTTATTTCATAATTAACTTGTACTTTTGAATTTGATGAAAAAATTTCACTTCTTATTATTGTTTTTTTTTATTTTTTCTAATGGAATTATCTTTTCACAAAACAAAAATCTAATTGCATTTGTAGAAAATTCTTCTGATAATAAACCTATTCCAAGTGTTCATGTAATAAACTTAAATCAAGTTATTGGAGTAATTACTGATAGTAAAGGAAAATTTGAAATACCAGCAAAACTTAATGATACACTATACCTTTCATATTTAGGGTATAAATCCATCAAAGTTAGAGTCACAAACGATTTACTAAAATTTGAAAATTCAAAAATTCAATTAACAGAATTGGCGTATGCATTAGAAGAAGTTATAGTTAAACCATATCAGCTAACTGGATATCTAGAAATAGATGCAAAAAATGTTCCTGTTAGTAAATCATATAGATATAGTATTCCTGGCCTTCCAACCAGAGGATACGAAGGAGGCTCAAGGAATTCAGGAGCTTTTTCTAAGGTTATTAATGCAATTTTTAATCCTACAGACTTTTTATATAACTTATTTGGAAAAAATCCTAGACAACTAAAGAAACTAAAACAGATGAAAGAAGATTACAGAATTCGTGAACTTCTATCATCAAAATTCGATCGAGAAACTCTTGAAGAACTTTTACAAATCGAAAGAATTGATATTGATGAAATTTTAAGGAATTGCAACTTTTCAGATAGTTTTATAGAAACAGCTAATGATCTTCAAATTTTGGATGCTATAAGTGGATGTTACGAGGAATTTAAGGTTTTAAATCGTAAATAATTTTCAAAAAAGCTTACATTTGTGCTTGTTTTTCAAAGCAAATGTATATGAAACTCAACTCACTTAATGCAATTAGCCCAATTGATGGTAGATACCATAGCAGAACTTTAAGCTATTCAAATTTCTTTTCAGAATATGCACTGATTAAATATCGTGTTTTGATTGAAATCGAATATTTTATTGCTTTAACCAAATCAGAAATATCAATTTTTAAAAATTTTCCTAAAGAAATTATCCCAGACATAAAAAAGATTTACAATGAATTCAATGAAAATGATGCCCTTGAAATCAAAAACATTGAAAAAGAAACTAATCATGATGTTAAAGCAGTAGAATACTTCATAAAAAATAAGTTTAAAAAACTAAAATTAGAGAAGTATTCAGAGTTTATACACTTTGGCTTGACTTCACAGGATATAAACAATACTGCTGTTCCACTTTCAATAAAAGAAGCTATTTCAACAGTATACATTCCGGAGATAAATGAAATCATTACACTATTAGACGAAAAGACAAAGGAATACTTCAATTTACCAATGTTAGCTAGAACACATGGTCAAGCAGCTTCACCCACAAGATTAGGAAAAGAATTTGATGTTTTTAAAACCAGAATAATTGAACAGCTTAACTTTTTAAATTCTATTCCATTTGCGGCAAAATTTGGAGGAGCCACTGGAAATTTTAATGCTCATAAAGTTGCATTTCCAAATATTGATTGGAAAAAGTTTGCAAGTTCTTTATTAAATGATTTAGGTTTAAAACATTCTTTTCCTACAACCCAAATTGAACATTATGATCATTTAGCATCTCTATTTGATTGCATAAAAAGAGTAAATACTATTCTCATTGACTTCAATAGAGATATGTGGACATATATTTCAATGGATTATTTCAAACAAAAAATTCAAAAAAACGAAGTTGGATCATCTGCGATGCCTCATAAAGTTAATCCTATAGATTTTGAAAATTCTGAGGGAAATTTAGGAATTGCTAATTCAATTTTAGAGCATTTATCATCAAAATTACCTATTTCAAGACTTCAAAGAGATTTAACTGATAGCACAGTTCTTAGAAACGTTGGTGTTCCTTTTAGTCATACATCAATTGCATTTAAATCTACTATTAAAGGAATCAATAAATTAATAGTAAATAAAGAAAAAATTGAAGAAGATCTTGAAAACAATTGGGCAGTAATTGCGGAGGCGATACAAACTATTCTAAGAAGAGAAGGCTATCCAAACCCATACGAGGCACTTAAAAACTTAACTAGAATAAATTCTGAAATAAATAAAAAGACTATTCATGAGTTTATTGATTCGTTAAATGTTAAATCAGAAATTAAGGTAGAATTAAAGAATATCTCACCAACCAACTATACAGGAATTTAAAATCATTCTTCGATATAAGGTCTTTCTACTGGACTAGTATCTAAACCAATATTGAAACTTCCATTAGAAATTTTAGTTACATCTTTATCAATTTTATTAAATTCTTTATTTGTGTCATTATAATGATTAACTGCAGCACTTAATGATTTACCAAGTCTATTATGAGAGTTTTGGTAAGAATTTAAATGATTTCGAAGTTTTTCAACGTTTTTAATCACTTCATCAACTGATTTCTCAAATTTTAAGTTGTTTAATGCTTTCATCGTAATTTGGAGCATTGGAAACAAACTCATTGGAGAAACTATCATTACTTTTTTATCATATGCGTAAGAGACTAAATCTTTTGAATTAATTTGCAATGATCCAACCCTGTTATTGAGTAAATCTTGATATAATCCATCAGCAGGGATAAACATAAATGCATAGTCTAAAGTTTTTTCAGTTGGACGAATGTACTTAGATGTTTCATCAATTCTTGATTTTATGTCTATTCTAAATTTTTTCTCAAGAGTTTCAATTTCTAAATTATCTGAGCTTTCAATCATTTTATTGTAATTATCCAAAGAAAATTTAGCATCAATCGGAATAATATGGTCATTTACTTTAACAATAGCATCTACAATTTCACCACTATTAAAGGAATATTGCATTTGAAATATTTCAGGTGGAAGAACGTTCGTTAGTAAATTTTCTAGTTGTATTTCACCAAAAATTCCTCTTTGTTTCTGATTTCCAAGAATTTTTTCCAAAGATTTCATTTGATTTGCAAAATTTAAAACCTGCTTATTAGTTCCTTTTATTTTTTCTAATTCAACAGTAACATCTTTAATTACTTTATTTGAATCAGAAAACTGCTTCTGTATATCTTCTTTAGATGTTTTATGAAAATCATTAATCTCTTTATCAATTGATATTAGCTTAGATTCAAGCTCAATTCTATTTTTTTCTGAATTTTCACTTACCTCTTTTCTAATATTTTGAATTTCATTACTCAAATTATTAGTCAACTGAACAAGTAATTCATTGGAACCTGAATCCTTTTTACTTTTAAGAGTGTAAACAACAAAAACTAAAAGAATTAATAATAATATTAGAATTATATTATCCATATCTCTAATATAGAAATATTATTATTATTGAGTTAAATACATTTTTCTTCTTGAGTATAACTCATAAAATTGATCGTCTTTTAAATCATCAATAAATAATATACTCTCTCCAGTACTTTTCATCTCTGGACCCAAACTTTTGTTAACATTAGGAAATTTGTTAAAAGAGAAAACTGGTTGTTTTATTGCAAATCCATTTAAGTCTGGTTTATATTCAATATCTGAGACCTTTAAGTGACCTAACATTACCTTGGTGGCATAATTTACATAAGGCTGTTTATATGCTTTTGCTATAAAAGGAACTGTTCTTGAAGCTCTAGGATTTGCCTCAATTATATAAACTACCTCATCCTTGATTGCAAATTGTATATTGATGAGTCCAACAGTTTTTAACGATATAGCAATTTTTTTAGTATGATCTATTATTTGCTGCATTACTAATTTACCAAGATTAAATGGAGGAAGGGTAGCGTTAGAATCTCCTGAGTGAACACCGCATGGTTCAATGTGTTCCATGATTCCAATAATCAAAACATCCTCACCATCACATATTGCATCTGCTTCAGCTTCTATAGCCCCATCAAGATAATGGTCTAACAATAGTTTGTTATTAGGAATTTTTTGAAGAAGATCAACTACATGAGCCTCTAATTCTTCTTTATTTATAACTATTTTCATCCCTTGACCCCCAAGAACATATGAAGGTCTAACAAGTATTGGAAAATTTAGTTTATCAGAAAGAGATAGTGCTTGATCAGCGGTTTCAGCAACACCAAATTCAGGATAAGGAATATTATTTTCTTTTAATAAAGTTGAAAAGCTTCCTCTGTCTTCAGCTAAATCAAGAGCCTGGAAAGTTGTTCCCATGATTTTTATACCATATCTATCGAGTTTTTCTGCTAACTTAAGCGCAGTTTGACCTCCAAGTTGAACAATTACTCCCTCAGGTTTCTCATGCTGGATTATGTCATATATATGCTCCCAAAAAACGGGTTCAAAGTAAAGTTTGTCAGCAGTATCAAAATCTGTTGAAACAGTTTCAGGATTACAATTAATCATAATTGTTTCATAACCACATTCAGCCGAAGCAAGAACTCCATGAACACAACAATAATCAAATTCGATACCTTGTCCAATTCTATTAGGGCCAGATCCTAATACAATTATTTTTTTTCTATCAGATGAATGACTTTCATTTTCAGTGTAAACAGTTCCATCAGCTAATTTAATTTCTTCTTCGAAGGTTGAATAATAGTATGGAGTTAGAGCTTTAAATTCAGCAGCACAAGTATCAACAAGCTTATAAACTCTGTTAATATTCATACTTTTTCTTTTCTTGTACACTTCACTTTCCAAACAACCGAGCATATGCGCAATCTGTCGATCTGCAAAACCTTTTTGTTTTGCATCTAGTATAAGATCTTTTGTGATTGTTTCCAGAGAATATGTAGAAATTTCATTTTCAAGGTTAATAAGAGATTCATATTGTCTTAAATACCACATATCTATTTTAGTAATTTCATGAACTCTATCAAGAGAAATACCCATCTTTATAGCATCATATATTACAAAAACTCTATCCCAACTTGCATTAGTTAATTTATCAATTACTTGCTGATAATTAGTATATCCTTTTCCATCTGCACCTATTCCATTTCTTTTAATTTCGAGAGATTGAGTTGCTTTGTGCAAGGCTTCAATAAATGACCTTCCTATACCCATTACCTCTCCAACTGATTTCATTTGTAAACCAAGAGTTCTTTCAGAGCCCTCAAACTTATCAAAATTCCAGCGTGGAATTTTGACAATTACATAATCCAAAGTTGGCTCAAACAATGCCGAAGTAGACTTAGTAATTTGATTGTTTAATTCGTCTAATGTGTATCCAATAGCTAGTTTACTGGCAACTTTTGCGATAGGATAACCTGATGCCTTTGATGCTAGAGCTGAAGATCTTGATACTCTTGGGTTAATTTCAATTGCAATAATATCTTCATTTTCATCAGGACTTACAGCAAATTGAACATTACAACCTCCAGCAAAATCTCCAATACTTCTCATCATCTTGATAGCCATATCTCTCATTCGCTGGTATGCAGAGTCTGATAATGTCATTGCAGGAGCTACAGTTATTGAATCTCCTGTATGAATTCCCATTGGATCCATATTTTCAATTGTACATATAATAACTACATTATCATTTTTATCTCTCAAAAGCTCTAATTCATATTCTTTCCAACCCATTAGAGCCTTATCAATCAAAACCTCATGAATAGGAGATGCTTCTAAACCACGAGTCAGTAATTCGTCAAAATCTTCTGCTTTATATACAAGAGAAGCACCGCTTCCACCTAGTGTAAAAGAAGGTCTAATAACAAGTGGGAAACCAAATTCTTGTGCAATTTCTTTACCTTTTAAAAAAGAAGTTGCAGTTTTTGCAGGAGCAACTGGAATTTCAATAGTTTTTAATAACTGTTTAAACTGTTCTCTATCTTCACAGATATTAATTGCATCAATATCTACTCCAATTATTTCAACATCATTGTCTTTCCAAATTCCCTTTTCATCGGCCTCTATACAAAGATTTAAAGCACTTTGCCCACCCATAGTTGGTAAAACTGCATCTACCTTGTGAATGGATAAAATTTCCTTAATAGAATTTGTTGTTAACGGTTTTAAATAAATATGATCTGCCATGACTGGATCAGTCATTATTGTCGCAGGATTGGAATTAATTAAAATGGTTTGAATTCCATCCTCTCTTAAGGATCTCAAAGCTTGAGATCCTGAATAATCAAACTCACAGGCTTGTCCAATTACAATAGGCCCAGAACCTATTATTAAAATACTTTTTAAATCTTTTCTTAATGGCATGTGTTGGTGTTATTTTCGGAATATGAATATATATAAAAAAAGGTGTTACTAAAAAAGTAACACCTTATTTTTTTTAACTTTTTATTCACTTATTTTTTATGTCTTGGTTCAGATGAAACAGATATTTTGTTTCTTCCTTTTGCTCTTCTACTAGCTAACACTTTTCTGCCACTCGGCGTAGACATTCTTTCTCTAAATCCGTGTTTGTTACGTCTTTTTCTTTTTGATGGTTGAAAAGTTCTTTTCATTAGAATTAATTAACTATTTTTACTAAAATTTGACGCCAAATATACAATAAGTTTAGTTAACTCAAATGTATTGTTTAAAAAATCTTTAATGTTTAAAACTAATTACTAATCTGATTATAAATGTATCCAAAAATAATAAAACTTATTCTTGCAATTTTGAGTCTACTATACTCAATTTTTCAATTTTATGAAAATAATATTGGTAATGGAATCGCTTTAATTTTTTTATCAATCATTTTCATTTTTTTATATTATAAAAATGAAATTATTTTGATAATTTTTTTCAAATTGAGAAAACAAGATTTTGTTGGAACTGAAAAATGGTTAAAAAAAATTAAAAATCCTGAAAGTTCTCTTACAACAAAACAAGTTGGATATTACAATTATCTATGGGGAATAGTTTCTTCTCAGACTAACCTAACTCAAGCTGAAAAATTTTTTAAAAAGGCCATTTCAATAGGTTTGTCAATGGATCACGATTTAGCTATGGCTAAATTAAGTCTAGCAGGAATTTTAATACAAAAAAGAAGAAAAAGAGAAGCAACCACACTTTTAAATGAAGCTAAAAAGCTTGATAAACAGAAAATGCTTTCTGATCAAATTAAAATGATGCAGCAGCAAATGAAGAGAATTTAAAAAAGATTTTCTGAAAAATAATCATTTAACCAATCCGCATTTTTTAATATTATTGCGTGATCACCTTTCTCAACAGGAATATAATTTTTTATATTATTAACAGGAAAAATAGAGTCTTTGGTACCGTGAATGTGTATTATATTTTTTAAACTTTTTTCTTGATCCCAATTGATTATTTTTTCGATTGACCACTCCAAATAATATTTATTTCTTACAGAAAGATATTTTCTGTATAGGTCTACTCGTCTTTTTATTTTTGGACCAAAAACAAATGCCATCAAACTCTCGAAGTCATCAAGCCAGGAAACAGGAAAAAGCTTATAGCTTTTAGTTTTTTTTGCAAATTTCATTGAGTTAGACATCTCCTTTTTTGACTTTATACTTGAAATTATTATTAATTTTCTAACATCAATTATTTTAGAAATTTCTTGAACTATGACTCCCCCAAAAGAAACTCCGACTAAAATTGGATTATCATGTATAATTTTTAGAGATAACCTCTTAGCATAACTATTTAAACTCTCATTTTTTTCAGGTTGAATCCACTCTAAAAAATGTGATTTGAATTCATAAGGTAGTTTTATACGTTCAAATATTAAGGAATTTGCAGACATTCCAGGCATAAAGTATACATGTATTTCTTTTTCAGATTTCATTAAAAAACACTAAAATGTATTTTTATTATCTTTGCAAGATTGTATAAAAGTAAGCATTAGATAATTAATGGGGAATTTGATAATAAATGACAATTTATTTCTACGTCAATACGAAGTTGAGATTGACGATGATTTGGCAACTATTGAATATGCTCTTCAAGACAGAAAAATTTTTTTAACCAAACTTATCATTCCCGCATCCAATAAAGATGAAAATTTTGAGGAAACTTTCATAAGAGAAGTTTTTGAAATAATTAAAGAAAAAAACATAAGAATAATGCCTACAGCTCCTCAAGTAAGAAAATTCATTAAAAAGAATAAAGAGTTTAAGGAATTACTTCCTATTGGTGTTAGACTATAGTTTCCATTTTGATCAATTGCCCTGTTACCAATCCATCACTATCAATTTCTTTAAGTTCAAAAGGAACTATTTTATCAGCTAAATAGTTTCTCCAAGGATATTTAACTCGAACGTAATTGTTAGAAAAACCATAAACAAAACCATTTCTATTTTCAGTTTCAAATAAAACATTCCTAGTTGTTCCAATTTGAGAAGTATAAAATTTTCTTTTTAATTTAACAGAAAGGGATCTTAACATTTTACTTCGTTTGGATCTAACATTTTTTGGAACAACTTTATCAAATTTTATTGCCTCAGTATTATTTCTTTCAGAGTATGTAAAGACATGTAAGTAGGAAAGATCTAGACGACTAATAAAATCATATGTTTCCAAAAATTCTTTATCTGTCTCACCTGGGAAACCAACTATAACATCTGCTCCAATACAAGCATTAGGAATTATTTTTTTTATGTGACTTATTCTGTCTTTATATAGTTTAGATAAATACCTTCTTTTCATCAGTTTTAAAATAGTATCACTTCCACTTTGCATTGGTATATGAAAATGAGGGACAAACTTTTTACTATTTGAAACAAAATCTATTATCTCATTGGAAAGAAGATTTGGTTCAATTGATGAAATTCTAATTCTTGAGATTCCATCAACTTCATCAAGAGCGGATATTAAATCAAGAAAAGTATTTTCATGATTTTTATTTCCAAATTCTCCTTTTCCATAGTCACCTATGTTAACTCCAGTTAAGACAATTTCTTTAACACCAGAGTCAGAGATTTTTTTAGCAGATGTTAAAATGTTGTCAAGCTTATCACTTCTTGAAACACCTCTTGCAAGAGGAATTGTACAATAGGTACATTTATAATCACAACCATCTTGAACTTTTAAGAACGATCTTGTTCTGTCACCAATAGAAAAACTAGATTTATAAAAATCTGTTTCACTAATTTCACAAGAATGAACAATTCCAGTGTTATTTTTTTTAATATCCGTTAAATATTCCAAAATATTGAACTTTTCTTTACTACCTAAAACTAAATCTACACCATTGACATCGGCTAGTTCTTTTGGCTTTAACTGTGCATAACATCCAATGGCTACTATAAAAGCATTTGAATTAATTTTTAATGATTTTGAAACGTATGATTTAAACTGTTTATCCGCATTTTCTGTTACTGAACATGTATTAATAATATAGATATCTGAAAATTGGTCAAAATTGACTATTTCATACCCAGCATTTTTAAACTGTCTTGAAATAGTTGATGTTTCAGAATAATTGAGTTTACAACCAAGAGTTGTTAAAGCAACTTTAAAATTTTGGCTCATCTAGATTTAAACTATTAATTTAGCATGCAAATATATGAATCAATATTAATGAATTGTAACACTAAATTTTTTGGTGCTTTATTAATAAACTTTATTTTATTTTTTCTTATTGGTTGCTCTAAACAAACAAAAATTGACGATAAAAAAGTTTTTCGTTACAATGAACACTCTAATATTTCATCACTAGATCCTGCTTTTTCTAGCACACTTAGAAATATTTGGCCCGTAAATCAGTTGTTCAATGGACTTGTCCAATTAGATGACCAATTAAAGATAGTTCCAGATTTAGCAAAAAGCTGGAATATTTCTGAAGATGGTATCAAATACACTTTTAAACTTAGAAGTGATGTATTTTTTCATGAATCAAAAAGTTTTGGTGAAAATTTGACTCGAACTGTAAATGCTACAGATTTTGTGTACAGTTTTAATAGAATATTAGATCCAAATTTAGGTTCTCCAGGTTTGTGGGCTGTAAAAAATATTAAAGATTTCGAAGCAATAAATGATAGCATATTTACTATAACTTTAAATAAGCCATTTCCTGCATTTTTAGGGATGCTTTCAATGAAATATTTTTCGGTTGTTCCTAAAGAATCACTAATTTATTATGGTGATAAATTTGGAAAAAACCCAGTTGGAACAGGACCGTTTAAGTTCAAAAAATGGGAAGAAAATATAAAATTAGTACTTAGAAAGAACAATCAATATTTTGAAAAAGATAGTTTAGGAAAACAACTACCATATCTAGAAGCAATATCAATTACATTTTTACCAGATAAAAAAAGTGAATTCATGGAATTCGCACAAAAAAAAATAGACTTTATTAATTCAATTGACGCTTCTTTTAAAGACCAATTAATTTCAAATAAGGGTAATTTAAAAGAGGACTTATCCAAATCAATGAATCTAATTTCAGGTCCCTATTTAAATACTGAATATATTGGTTTTTTCCTTGGAAATAATAAAGGTATTGTTAATTCAAAAAAACTAAGACAAGCAATTAATTATGCTATCGATAAAAAGAAAATGATGATGTTTTTAAGAAATAATATTGGTTACCCCGCTAATAATGGTTTTATTCCTATTGGATTGGAAAGTAATAGAATTAATGGATATGAATATAATTTTGAAAAAGCAAAAAAACTAATTGAAGAATATAAAAAGGAAACCAATAACGACAATATTGAAATTACTTTAACTAGCGATGCAAATTATTTAGATATTATTGAGTTTATTCAAAGAGAATTACAAAAAATTGATGTAAATATCTCAATTAATATAGTTCCAGCATCTACATTGAGACAAGGTAAATCAAATGGTAAATTTGAAATGTTTAGAGCAAGTTGGATTGCAGATTACCCTGATAGTGAAAATTATCTAAATTTATTTTATTCCAAAAATTTTTCTCCCAATGGACCAAATTACACTCATTTTAAAAACAGTCAATACGACAATCTTTTTGAGAGCTCTTATTTATTACGAAATGAAGTTTTAAGAAGAGAATATTACAAGAAATTAGATAGCATTATAATTGAAAATGCAGTTATAATTCCATTATATTATGATAAGGTTATGAGATTTACTAATAAAAATGTTCAGGGACTTAAGTCCAATCCAATTAATCAGTTAAATTTAAAGAGAGTTTATAAAAAGTAAATTACTTTTTTAGTTTAGCATATCTGTTTTTAAACTTATCAATTCTACCTGCAGTATCAACAAGTTTAGTTTTTCCAGTGTAGTATGGATGAGATGTTCTTGATATCTCGAGCTTAACTAAAGGATAAGTTACACCTTCATGTTCTATTGAATCCTTGCTTTCAACAGTTGACTTAGTAATAAAGATATCATTGTTTGACATATCTTTAAAAGCAACTAGTCTGTAATTTTCTGGATGTATACCTTCTTTCATTTATTTTATAATTGGATGCAAATTTAATTCTTTTTTATCAAATTGCAACTTTAATTTTTTTTATAATAAGGAAGTATACAAATTATACTTATTTTTACTTAAAATATTAAAATATTATGGAAGAAATTAGCTCAAAACAATATATGATTAATTATGGACTAACAACAAGTACAGTTTTAATTTCATTTTCTCTTATGTTGTTCTTTTTGGATGCACATTATGAACAAGATGCCTTTGTTCAAATCACCAATACATTAATCACTTTTACAGGAATAACTTTAGGTTGTTTGGCTTATAAAAAAGCTAATGATAATACAATTCAAGGATCTAGTGTTAGAAAAATCGGAACTGGGATATCCTTAGTTGTTGCAATTGTATCAATTCTTTACACCCTTTTTTTGACAAACGTAATGGAACCAGATTACATGGACAAAGTACTTGAAATTTCATACGACCAAACAATGCAAGATTACCCTGAAGCTCTAAACGGTATGGATCTTAACACCTTTATAGAAAATTCAAAACCATTTACAGTAATTATGTATCCGGCTATTTTAATTACTACATTGTTATTTGGTTTTATTTTTAGTGCTTTACTGGCTTTATTTATAAAAACTAAGAAACAACTATAATCTTAGTTGAAAATGAATATTTCGGTCATAATTCCTCTTTTTAATGAGCAAAATTCTCTTGAAGAATTAACAAAAAAGATTGCACGAATAATTGATGGAATGAAACTTCAATACGAAATTCTATTGATTGATGATGGAAGTACAGATAATTCTTGGAACAAAATATCTAAAATATGTGGTATAAATCCCAATGTAAGAGGAATTAGATTTCTAAAAAATTTTGGAAAATCACAAGCACTATCTGCTGGATTTAAAATGTGTAAGGGTGATGTAGTTATAACTATGGATGCTGATCTTCAAGATGATCCAAACGAAATTCCTGAACTATATTATAAAATAATTAAAGAAGATTTTGATGTTGTTTCAGGATGGAAAAAAATTAGGTATGATTCTTTACTATTTAAAAATATTCCATCAAAAATTTTCAATTGGGCTGCAAGAATAACATCTGGAATAAAATTGAACGATTTCAACTGCGGGATTAAATCTTATAAGCTAAAAGTAGTCAAACAAATTAAACTAACTGGCGGAATGCACAGATACATTCCTGTTTTAGCAAAAAATGCTGGATATGATAAAATTACTGAAAAAGTAGTTATTCATCATCCCAGAAAACATGGAAAAACAAAATATGGTATTGATAGATTTTTAAAAGGATTTCTAGACTTAATAACACTCTGGTTCATACATAAATTTGGAAAAAGACCAATGCATTTTTTTGGTTTAATAGGTACAATAATGTTGATTACAGGGTTTTTATTTTCAATTTACCTCGGAATCGATAAGCTTTTTATTGATCTTTCAGGAAGACTTATAACGGAGAGGCCCGAATTTTACATCGCTTTAACCACAATGATCATTGGCTCTCAATTTTTTTTAGCGGGATTTCTTGGAGAAATTATATTAAGAAATAAAAAAATTAAAAAACAATACATTATAACTGAAAAGATAAATGAATAAAGAAGAATTACTTAAAAAAAATTACGAAATATGGACAAGTAAACCTTTTGATAATGAAACAATTGAAAAGGTTAAAAAATTAAAAAACAATAATCCATTAGAATTTGAAGAATCATTTTATAAAAATCTATCCTTCGGAACTGGGGGAATGAGAGGAATTGTTGGTATAGGTCCAAATAGAGTTAACAATTATACATTTGGAAAAAATACTCAAGGTATTGCCAATTACATTAATAGAATATCAACAAAACAAGAATCAGTTGTCATTGCATATGATTGTAGAAACCAAAGCCAAGAATTAGCAAACCAAGTTGCTGAAATTTTTAGTTCAAACAATATTAAAGTTTATTTGTTTGATTCTATAAGACCCACACCAGAACTTTCTTACTCTGTGATTAAGCTTAAATGTATTTGTGGAATTGTATTAACAGCTTCACACAATCCACCAGAGTACAATGGATATAAAGTTTATTGGAAAGATGGAGGTCAAATTGTTCCACCCGTTGACAAAAATCTTATTAAAGAAATTGAACTAGTAAAATTCAATGAAATAAATTTCAAAAAAAATGACTCCGATATTGAGTTAATTGGAGAAAAAATAGATTCAGATTTTGTTAAGGATTCAATATTTAATGGCAAAATTGGAAGTTCTAATAGGAAAAATTATAAGGTTGTATTTACTGCTTTACATGGAACTTCCTACAGACTTCTTCCTGAAGTTTTAACTGGGGCAGGTTTTGAAGATTTTAATATCGTCGAGGAGCAACATAATCCTGATGGAAATTTCAGTACTGTTCAATCACCAAATCCTGAAGAACCTGAAGCATTAAGTTTAGGAATTAAATTGGCAAATAAAATTAGTGCTGACATAGTAATTGGAACTGATCCAGATGCTGATAGAGTTGGACTGGCAGTAAAACATAATAATAATTACCAGATTTTAAATGGAAATCAAATGATGATTATTTTAACTGAGTTTATTCTAAGTAAAAAAGAAAATTTAGACAAATCATTTTTTATTGGTTCAACAGTTGTTTCAACATCAATGATTAAACACTTAGCTAATTTTTATAATGTCGATTTTAAAATCGGACTTACTGGATTTAAATGGATTGGTAAGATGATCAATGATTTTAAAAATCAGAAATTTGTAGCTGGCGGGGAAGAAAGTTTTGGGTATATGGTTGGAGACTTTGTCAGAGATAAAGATGCGATAACTTCATCCCTAGTAGCTTGTGAATTAGGATCAGAATGTAAGTCAAAAAACATTTCATTAGTTGATTACTTAATACAATGTTATATAAAATATGGTTTTTATAAAGAAAAATTAATATCCATTAAAAAAGAAGGTGCGGAAGGTTTAGAACAAATAAATTATATAATGAATAAGTTACGATCAACTAAAAAAGATTTTATTGACGGAAGTAAAACAGTCACAATTAAAGATTTCGATTGCTCAAAAACATATGATATAAAAAATAATAAAGTTTCAAGCTTAGATTTTCCAAAATCAAATGTTTTAATATTTGAGTCTGAAGATGGTTCAACAGTTGCAGCAAGACCAAGTGGAACAGAACCAAAAATAAAGTTTTACATTAGTGTAAACTGTAAATTGGAAAATAAGGAAGATTTTGATAAAAAAAATTATATCCTTGAAGATAAAATTAATAGAATTGTAAAAGAGTTTGAATTTTAAGAATGAATTATTTTAAAAGAATATTTAGATATGCAAAACCTTTTAAAAAGTATATTTTTTTAAATATTTTTTTTAATGCACTTTATGCTCTTTTCAGTGCGTTGTCATTTCTATCTCTGATGCCAATGCTTGAGGTATTATTTGGAGAAAACAATAAAACATATTCAAAGCCCGAATTTAATGACATATATAGTTTGGGAAATAATCTTGAGGGTTGGCTAAACTACCAAGTTAGCAGCTACGCTGGACAGGATCCTCAAAAAGCTTTAATTTTTGTTATAAGCGCAATAATTATTTTGTTTTTTTTAAAAAACTTTTTTAACTATTTAGCAATGTTTTTTATAACATTTTTAAGGAATGGAATTCTGACCAATCTAAGAGAAGATGTTTATAAAAAAATAATTGGAATGCCTATTTCTTATTTTACTGACAAAAAAAAGGGGGATGTGATTTCTAGAATTACTGCAGATGTTCTTGAAATTCAACACTCATTCTTATCAATTTTAGAATTAATAGTTAGGGAACCTTTGACGATTTTCTTTACTATAACTGCAATGTTTTTAATTAGTTTTAAATTAACCGCCTTTGTTCTTATTTTTATTCCCATCTCAGGATTTATTATATCCTTAATTGGAAGATCTTTAAAAGCAACCTCTACCCTAGTTCAAAATGAACAAGCAGAATTCTTATCTATAACTGAAGAAACTCTAAATGGTTTAAAAATTATTAAAGGTTTTGTTTCAGAATTGTTTTTCATTGAAAAATTCAGAAATTCTAACAATCGATTTTACAATCTTTCCAATAAACTCCTAAACAGACAAAACCTTGCAAGTCCAATGAGTGAATTCTTAGGAATTTCTGTAATTGGAGTATTACTTTGGTATGGTGGAAAATTGGTTTTAATCGATCAAGAATTAAATCCTGCTGCTTTTATAACTTACATGGGCTTGGCATATGGTGTTTTAACCCCAGCAAAAGCGATTAGCAAAGCATCTTATTCAATAAAGAAAGGCAATGCTGCCGCTGAAAGAGTATTGGATATTTTGGATTCAAAAAACACTATAAAACAAGCATTAAACGCCAAGCGGAAATTCGATTTTAACTCAGGTATAAAGTTTGAAAATGTCAGTTTTAAGTATGAAAATGAAAAAATAATTAATAATATCAATTTTGAAATTAAAAAAGGCCAAACTATTGCTCTTGTTGGACAATCTGGAAGCGGTAAATCAACAATTGCTAACCTAATACCCAGGTTTTATGATGTAAATGATGGAAAAATATCTATTGATGGAATCGATAT
>Ga0255773_10001324_pt1 | contig 25212 bp, 15 predicted proteins | sample 011ome_17_FD_179971 | JGI IMG/M metagenome (GOLD analysis project Ga0255773, IMG submission 179971) | Coastal salt marsh microbial communities from the Groves Creek Marsh, Skidaway Island, Georgia - 011502XT metaG (version 2) | ecosystem: Environmental > Aquatic > Marine > Intertidal zone >...
TCTTCTTCTTTTTGTATCTGATGATGATTTGCCTCGAGATCATCGTCCTCGTCAGGAATCCTCAAACACAACACCAAAGGTTCGTCTTCTTCCACTTCTTCTTCCTCTCTCCTACCCTTCACCACCTTAAAAACCGTCCTCGCGTTCACCGCTCTTTTCGGATGTGGATTCTTTCGTCTGCTCATTAGTATATGCTCTTCTTGCTGCGCGTTTAAAATTATGAGGAGTAGTAGTATGAAATCACATGTGAGATCTTTTTCGTGCAGAAGCAAAAATTTGCGTTTTTTCTGTGACAACTGTTTTGTGGGGGGGAAGGTCGTCACAAATTTCACCATGAAATCTTCTCTCGTCAAAACCTTTACTCGAACCGTCTTTTGGTCTTCGCCTCGTCCTCGAAAGACGATCCCGATCGGGATCGTCGTCGCACTCCTCTGCGTCGGATTTTCCTCCTCCTTTTCCTCCTCTTCCTCTCCGTTCCAAATCGCGATCGAAAATGGAAATTTCAACAGAAAGCTCCTCCAATACTCTCGCATGGGTGCCCCGAAAAGAAACGGTGGTGACAGCTACTACTCTTACAACGAGGACGAGGGCGTTCCGCTGAACAGTAACCCGTCGATTGGGTCGAACACCATGTCCAACATCGAAGATTTTGATGATTACGATAAGAGCGCGTATTATTCGTACGAGGAGGAGAATGAGAATAATAACAACGCGGAGAGAGAGGAGGATTTGGGAGGAGGAGAAGGGGAAGTGGAAACGGTGGTGGAGGAAGAGGAGGAGGAGGAGTCACCGTCTGTTTCGTCGGTTTTGGGCGGCGCGACTGCTAGGAGCGGGGAGATGGACGTATCCTCGAGTCTCCTCTCGCGCTCGCGCTCGGTTGCCGAAAACGACGACGACGACGGGTACGTGACCCTACGCGACGGTTCGAGGAAGCAGACGACGTTTTGGTATAAAGCGGCGAAGAAAATAGGGAAGAACGAGCACGTGAGAAGGTTTGGCCAACAGTCGGCAAAGTTTGGGATGAGAGTAGCGCGATCGAAGCCGGTGCAATCTACGGGGAGGGGATTTATGAACTCGCACAGGAAGGCGAAGGATACGTTGAAGAGGACGAAGCTGATGCGAGACGCGAGCGATAGGCAAGTAAATCAAGCGATGTTGGGGATAATGGTGGTGATTTTAGCGTGTTGGATGTTATTTGGGATGTTTGTGGTCGTCCCTGCGCGAGAAAGGAGACAAAGAGAATGGGCGGAGAAGGTTGAGTCGTGAGTTTAAAATCGTTAAACGTTTCTCATCAATATCGTTTATTACATCAAAGCGTACTATTCAGCTACTATTCAAACGCGGAAGCGACTAACGCGCAGTACATTGCCGCCGGGTGGACGTCAAACCCCGACGATGCCGTCGTCGTCGTCTCCTCACCACTGTCGTTTTGGTCGAGTAGCAAGGTCCACTTCGCGGTGGCGTCCACGAACTCACCCGTCTTTTTTCCCTCTTCTTTTTTTGTCGCTTTCTCGTCGTCGTCGTCGTCTTCTCCTCCTCCTCCTCCTCCTGCTTTCGCCGCTTTCGCCGTCTTTGCGCTTTCTTTTCTCTCGTCGGCGAGAATCCCTTCCGCAGTTGCCGTGATTTTCTCGAGAACTCGAAGGAGCTTCTTTTTGTCCGTTTCTGCGTCTTTTTCGCTTCGAGGCGGCGTTCGTTTCCTTTTCGTGTTCCGCGCGGCGCCTTCTCCGCCGTCGTCGTCCTCCTGCTCCTGCTTCCCGTCGCCGACGCCCACACAATCTAACCTGCTCACCTCCACGACGCTTCCACACACCATCCTCGACCCGGCTTTGGCGTCTTCCACGCGTCCTACTCGCACCGTATACCGCCGCTTCTTACGCTTCTTCTTTGTCTTCGTATCTGTCGGCGAAAACGCGTCGTCGACGTCCTCCTCGTCGTCGATCGCCGTCGTCTCTTTACACACGAACTTCCTCACGAATTGTACCTCGTGAAATCGACTCCCGCTATCTCTCGCGTACTCCGTTGGATTCACACTTTTAAGTTCCTCGATGTAGTCTCGTTCGTTCGTCTTCTTCTTCGCGAACACATATTTGCTGCTCTTCGAAGACTCAAACACTTCCACCACGTAAAACTGTTCCCGAATCCTTTCTCGCTCTGCATCGGTCAAGCCGACCACGAAAGGACCGCCCTTATTCGCTTCGTTTCGTTTATACAAAGTGACGCTCGCTCTCGTGTTGGTTTCGTTTTCCCCGTCGTCCAATCGATTCAATCTGGAGAGCAAGTGACTGTTAAACCGCACGTACGCGGACGGCGGGAAATTGATGGACTCGAATTGAGAAGAAGACGCTTGGTTCTCGTTGTCCTCTTTCGTTGGTTTCCAGTAGGCGATCGCGTGCACCATTTTGAAGGTGGTTGTTGCGCAGAGCAGAACAAAAAGAAGTTTGGGGAAAAAATGAAGCAAACGCTCGAGAAAAAAAAGAGAGACGAACGCGCGTGAATATGATCGCGAGGAAAAGAAAAACGCCTCGCCGCGAGGACGAGGGAGAGGAAGAGGAAGAGATGGACGACGATTTAGAGAAAAGAGGGAAGGTTTTGTTGTGGGATTTGCTCGTGAATGATAACGACGATGTGTGTTTCAAACACGTGCTTCCGAGACTGAATTCGAACGATGTGAAATTCCTGCACGGAGTGAATAAAGAGACGAGAAAGTTGATTGAGAGATCGTCTCGAGCGAGCGATTTGAAAGAGAAGTTTTGGATTGAAGAGATGTCGTCGATATCGACTTTGGAGTTTGCGTGGGAGCATAAATCGTTGTGGCCGATTTGGTGGAGCGAAACAGATTTCTGCGAGAAAGTTGCTAAAACGAATAAACTCGAGTTGCTCAAGTGGATACGAGAGGAGAAACAGTGTGAGTGGGATGTAGGGACGATTAATGCGGCCGTAGGACAAGGTAATCTGGAAATGGTCAAGTATTGTGTTGCAAATGAGTGCCCTATCAATAGGAACGCGTGTGCATTTGCTGCCGGAAACGGTCATCTCGAGGTACTCAAATACTTACGCGAAGAAGCCAAAGCGCCTTGGGGTTCTTGGACTGCCACGAGAGCGGCTTCAAATGGTCATCTTCATATACTTGAATATCTTGTTGAGCGTAAGTTTGATGAATTAGAAGATGCGTGTGAGTTTGCGGCCAAGAACGGCCACTTGGACTGTTTGAAGTACTTACACGAAACCGCCAAAGCGCCTTGGGACTATTTGGCCGTGCGAGAAGCGCACGACTACAACGAAACCGAATGTGTACAATACCTCCTCGACAACGACTGTCCATTACCAGATGGTTGGCGATACGAGCACGGAGAGTTACACGTGCTCGTAGAATCAGAATCAGAATCAAGTTCCGAATCAGAACCAGAATCAAGTTCCGATTATAGTTTATTTTAGTTCCGATTATAGTTTAGTCTTCGACGAGAAAACGCAAACGCATACGCGCGTTCAATCATCATAATCATCATCATCATCATCATCATCATCCTCGCGAATTTCGAAAAGGAAGAGCGAATACTTCGGGCATTTCGCGCGCATAGATATAGATATAAACATACATACGTGTTCACTACATAAGGAATGGATGAAGTCGTACTCCTCCGAGTCACATTTTCGCTCTTTTCGCCTTCTTTTCGCTTCACTTAAAACGCTCTCGTCGCGACGAAAACACTCTCACAAAGTCCGACGATGCTGTTTTCACTCAACGCCATTCCCGTCGGCGTTGGACTCTCGTCTGCGCGCGTCTTTCCTGGTGAAAGAAAGCGCGCGTTCAAAGCAACCGCGCGTTCTTCTTCGTCTAAATCTCGTTTCCGTGCCGTCAACGACCCCTCGGGGAACACGTCGACGCTTCATTCTTTCTCGAACAAAAATGGCGCGAGAAGCACGGTCAACGCTTTACATGCGACGAAAGCGAGAGGAAGAGGGAGTTCTACTCGTGGTGTTTCTGTTTCAGGTAACGGGGTAAAGTGCTGTTCGTCGAAATCGTCCTCCTCGACGTCCGATGATGGTGACGACGAGGAAAAGGAGGAAAAGGAGGAAAAAGCGGATAAAGGCAGCGCTGGGAACGCAAACGACGCGAAACCAAATGTGCCTTTATCATCTCCGCAGAGAATGAATAACGGCAACGAGAACCCGCAACCACCGAGATCGGTGATGTTAGTCAACCGGGCGACGAAGATTGTTGGCACGTACGCGTTGGTTTCGTTTCTGGCGTACGCGTACGAGGCGGCGTTTGGGAGTTTCGCTGGGAATCCGAGCGCGACCAACGCGATGAAAGAGAGGAGAGCGAGAGTGTTGCAAGTTTCGTATTCGAAGTTTTTGAGGGACGCGAGGAAGAATGAGATTGGGACGGTTACCGTCGCCGGGGACCGGTTGACGTGGAAACCGAGGAAACCGACCGTGATTGAAACCGGCGGCGGTTCTAGCGAAGGAAAACAACAACGACGAGGAGGAGGGGAAAAGACGACGACGCTGAGCAAAAACGACGGGTCGAAATCGTTCGAGATTCACTACGCGACCAGAAAGCCCGCGGATGCGCAAACTCCGTATGCGCAGTTGGAAAAGAACGACGTCGAGCTCTTCTCCGTGGACGCCGACGGCGATAAGAATGCGTTTGATTTCCCGTTTTTAGTCTTCGCGTCGATCGTTTTGTTCTTTTGGTTGAGGAACTTTCGCGAGAACTCGATGATGATGGGATCTGGGGGCGGTATGCCCGGTGGGAGAGGAGGGATGCCGGGTGGCGGCATGCCCGGTGGGATTCCAGGCGCCGGAAGGCAAGTCGGCGGCAGGTCGTTCAACGGCCGAGGTCGCAACGATCCGAATTTCACGCCGCCGCCGTCGACGACGTTCGAGGACGTCGCCGGCGTCGACGAAGCAAAAGAAGAGCTCTCTGAAATCGTAGACATTTTGAAAAATCCGGAGCGGTACTCTAAGCTTGGAGCCAGACCGCCGTGTGGCGTACTTTTGTGCGGCTCGCCGGGAACGGGGAAAACTCTGTTAGCGCGAGCGGTGGCCGGCGAAGCCGGTGTGCCTTTCATTTCAGTCGCCGCGAGCGAATTCGTGGAGTTGTACGTGGGTATGGGCGCGTCTCGAGTGCGCGACGTGTTCGCTCGAGCTCGCGCGCAAGCGCCGGCGATCGTATTCATCGACGAAATCGACGCCGTCGCGAAGGGTCGCTCGGATGGGAAAATGAGAGGTATGGGCAACGACGAACGCGAACAGACGTTGAATCAACTGCTGACGGAATTAGACGGATTCGATGCCGATGCGAGCCGATTGGTGATATGCATAGGCGCGACGAATCGACCGGATACGTTAGACGCGGCGTTACGACGCCCCGGTCGGTTCGATCGAATCGTCCAAGTGGACAAACCAGACGTCCAAGGAAGACGCGAAATTTTGGACGTCCACGTCCAAACGAGAGGATTGCCGTTGGAGAACAACGCGCAAGATGGAAAGAAACATTTGTTAGACGAAATCGCGACGATGACGAGCGGCTTTACCGGTGCTGATTTGGAAAATCTAGTGAACGAAGCCGCGTTACTCGCCGGGCGCGAAAACAAAACCACCGTCGGTAAAGAGGAGTTTGAAAAAGCAGTCTTAAGAACAGTCGCCGGCGTGGAAAAGAAACGCTCGCTGTTAGGACCGAGAGAGAAATTCAACGTCTCCGCGCACGAAGTTGGACACGCGATCGTTTCGCAAGCCGTCGGAACGTTGCTTCCCGGATCGACCAAACCGGAGCAGATTTCCATCGTCGCCAGGTCTGGAGGTGCGTTAGGTTTCACGTACACGCCGCCAAACACGGACGAACCGGAGCGGAAATTAATGTTCGCGGATGAACTTCGCGGACAAATAGCCACGTTTATGGGTGGCCGCGCGGCTGAAATGATTGCGTGTAAACGCGTGAGTACAGGAGCCTCGGACGATATTCAACGCGCGACGACATTAGCGTATAAAGGTTTCGCCGAGTGGGGTTTGTCCGCCTCTGTCGGTCCGATATCTATACCGACTTTATCTTCCGGCGGCAATCCGGAAGATTGGTCGTTTAGCGATCGCGCGAAAGAGTCCGGTCACGACGTCGAAGGCGAAGTGACTGGATTACTAAACGCGGCGCTCGTTGTGGCGTGCGAAACATTACAACTAAACGAAGCGTTGTTGCTCGAAGCTTCGGAAGTTTTAGCGAAAGAGGAAAGAGTCCAAGGCGACGCTTTGAGAGCGTATTTAGATCGCGCGAAAGCGCCCGCCAGTCTCGCGAAATTTTTAGAAGGGAAGTACGATATCCCGACGCGCGAGGATTTCAGACGGTTAAACGCGATGCCTTTACCGGAATTTGAAGTCGCGAGAGCTTTAAGCGATAACGGCGGCAACAACACCAGTAGCAATAGTAGTAACGACACGAACAAAGTCGCCCCGAGATGAGAGAGAAATAGTATCGCCGCGCGAAGACATACGTAGTATAAGAATAAACATTTAAGTCAAACGAGTTGCCTAAAATCGAACTAACTAACTAACTAACTAACTAACTAACTACTGTACTACGAACTCGAAAACGTCGCTTTTAAGCTTTTTTTGTTGACTTTTCCCATCGCATTTCTCGGGATAGAGTCTACCACGTACGTTTTCGTGATCCATCGCTCACTCGTCAAGTTTTCTCTCGTCCACGCTTTCACCTCGTCGTCGAAAGACTTGTCGCTGAAATTCTCCAAAGATTTATACTCGTCCGTAGGCGCAACAATCGCCACGGCGCGTTCACCGTAGTTTTCATCCGCCTCGCCGAACACTGCGATTTCTTTCAGAGACGTTTTGCCTAAACCTTCCAGAACTCTCGCTTCGATTTCCAACGCGGAAACTTTCTCGCCGCCGACTTTGAGGACGTCCACCGAAGCCCGACCGACGATGCGCCAGTCTTTCTTATCGGCGGAAACTGAAACGACGTCGCCGGTTTTAAAGTACCCGTCGCTCGTAAACGCCTCTTCAGTCGCTTTTGTATTGTTCCAGTACTCTTTGAAAATCCCCGGACCTTTGACGAGTAACTCGTTCGTCGCGTCGTCTAGAATTTTACACTCCGAGTTTGCTAACGGTTCGCCGACCGATCCCGGCGCGCGACTGGAGAAATCCAATTTTTGCGAAAGTGCCATGCCAATTTCCGTCATCCCGTATCGTTCCAACAAAGGCGATTGGTTTCCAGTCAACCTGTTCCACTGATCTAAGATGGAAGGAGGGCACGCCGCGGAGCCGGATACGCACAAGCGAAGCGCTTTCGCTTCCTCCGCGCACTCCGATCGAGTCGATACTTTTTCCTTCCTCTCAACGGATTTTCCGTCTTCTTCTTCTTTCTCTCTCCTCCTCCTATCCGCGTTATCGTACACGTCCAACTGTCGCAACGCCATCGCGTACATGGTTGGTACGCCGTAAAACATCGTGATTTGTGGCCCGGAGTTTCGCATTCGTCGCCAAAAATACCTCGGATCGAACTTGAACGAATCCGTAAACTCCACCGTCGCGCCGCTCGCGTGCGAAGCCAAAACGCCATTCACTAATCCGTGCACGTGGTGTAAAGGCAAACAGTGCAACAAACGATCCTTCTTGGAAATCTCCCACGCGTCGCTCAACGTTTTCGCTTGCGAATACAAACTTTGCCTGGTGTGTAAAACACCTTTCGGTTGACCGGTCGTTCCGGACGTGTATAAAATCAACGCGCCTACGCTTTCATCACTCTTTTGACGAACGTCTTCCAACCAATCCTTTTGAAAGTCGCACGGCTTCAGTGCCCACTTTGGAATCTTATGCACTCTCCTAATCTCCGCCTCGCCGCACGTAAACTCTTCCTCTTTCACATCTCCACTTCGCCTAAAAAACTCGTCGTTCCTCCTCGGCGGCACTAAACACGTCTTCATCCCGCTATCCCGAGCGACGTGCGCTCGATCCGCCTCGTCCCCGAACGCCGACACCGGCACCGCCACAGCTCCTCTCATCCATATCGCGTACACCGACGCCACAAATTCCGCGTTTGGTGCGCAATATATCCCAACTCTCTCCCCGATTTCCACGTCTCGTAAAACCTTCGATCTGGCGAGCGTGTGCGAAAAATTGAACAGTTTCGCATACGTGACGGCGTCTAAAGGGCCTTTGGAGTGAATGCCAGAAGCAATCGCCGGTCGGTTTGGATTCGCAAGTGCGGTGTGACACAGGAGTGAGAGAATATCGTTATCGTCGTCCGCAGTCGTCGTCGCGGTCGTAAACGTACTACAAACGCTCGTTTGACTCCTTTTCCTCCTCCTCCGACTCCCCCATCTGTCGCCATCTTTGCCGCTGCTTGTCGTCGTACTCCTCGCGCTCGTCGTCGTCGTCAAAAGTACCCCGCCTCTTTCTCCTCCTCCTCTGAGAGTTCCCGAGATTGATTTGGCGACCAATCGTCGCGCCAACGACAAGGCCGATTGTGATGAAGATGGTTGCATTTGTATCTCTCCGTCGTGTCAACCAATTTGTTTGTGGGGAAAACAGACGAGACGAAGAGGAAGGCAAAAAAAGCTCGAACAAAGCAGAGCGCGGCGACAAAGCACCGACCAGAAACGCGCTCGCACTCTCTCAACTCTCTCTCTCTGTTGTTGTTGTTTTCAAAGCAGACCTCTCTCTCTTCAACCTCTCTCCTTTTGTTTCGTGTGGGGGAAAACAACAGAGCGTTGACACACTTAATAAAGAGGAAGCGAAAAAGCTCGAACACAAAAGCAGAGGAGTGAAAAAGCACGAACACCGAAACTGCTCTGAATCTGCGCTCTTTTCTCTCTTCTGTTGTTTTCTCTTCTGTGCTTTTTCGACCAAAACCGTACGAGATTATTCCATCCGAAGTCCGTGGAGATCTCCTCAGTCTCTCAACAAAGGTCCGCCTTTCCCCACTATTACTATATAAAAGACAAACACTTACGACTAAGATGGCGTTTACGAAAGCCTTTTACGAGCAAGCGTTCGAGCGCAACTTGAAAGCGCAAACAACGTCGAGTGAACCACCTGTCACGCCTGCGATGCAGATGACGCGGACGCAAAGAGCGACCGCGCAGTTCACCGCGCACAGTAAGAAAGAAGTGGTGAGTACACTCGAGAGTAGAGTTTTTGAAAAAATCCAAATGTGATTGATGTCGCGCGGAACGTGTGCGCGCGCGATCACGCGCGATGTGAAACGAGACGAGGACGAGACGTGTGCGTTTGGACGAAACGTGTATTCTTGAACGCGAAATCGTCGATCGAATCGAGAAAGAAATGTCGCGGCGCGCTCACTTCCTCGAACGCTTTTCTCAAAAGCGCGATGAGATTATTGAGCACACACCGACGTTTCAGGGCCGCCAAAAGATGATTAAATGTGTGCGCTCTTCTCGAAAAGATCTCGCCGCGTTGGAAAGAGATCGAACGAAAGAGAGAGAGCGCGATCGACGTCTCTTTTCCTTCCGCCAAAGTCCTCTTTCGCACTCCCGAAAGTTGGGGTTTCCGAGGCGTGCGAGAGATCGCCGGCGAGAAGAAGAACATCATCATCATCCGAAAGCGATCGGATCTCTTTTTTTTCTTTTTTTTTCTCTCTGACTTCTCGGTTTTGACTCAATTTTTCTCTCTCTCAATACCACAAACGTATGTGTAATATAAACAGGATCCGCTGGGTTTCTTCAAAGATTTAGCGGCTGGCGGCGTCTCCGGTTCGATCGCGAAAACCGCAACGGCACCGATCGAACGCGTCAAGCTTTTGATCCAAACGCAAGACGCGAACCCGAGAATCATTTCCGGGGAAATCCCGAGGTACACGGGTATCGTGAATTGCTTCACGAGAGTCTCCGCGGAGCAAGGCGTGGGGTCGTTTTGGAGAGGGAACACGGCCAATATTGTCCGTTATTTCCCGACGCAAGCGTTTAACTTTGCGTTCAAGGATACGATTAAGGCTTTGTTTCCGTCGTATTCGCCGAAGGAGGCGTTCTGGTCGTTTTTCGCGGTCAACATGGCGTCTGGCGGTTTGGCCGGCGCGGGGTCTTTGTTGATTGTGTACCCGCTTGATTTCGCTCGTACGCGTTTGGCCGCCGATGTTGGCACGAACAAGGATCGTGAGTTCACTGGTTTGGTCGATTGCATTGGCAAAACTGCCAAGGCTGGCGGTGTTAGTGCTTTATACAAGGGCTTTGGCGTTTCCGTCCAAGGTATCGTCGTGTACAGAGGTTCGTACTTCGGTCTCTACGATACCGGGAAGGGTGCCTTGTTGACCAGGGATTCTTCCATGATTGCGAAGTTCGTCGTCGCGCAAGTCGCCACGAACGCCGCGGGTGTCTTGTCCTATCCGTTTGATACCGTTCGTAGACGTTTGATGATGACCTCCGGTAAGAAGGGCAACGCCGCCGGTCCGACGTACACCGGCACCATGGATGCGTTTGTTAAGATTTACCAAGCCGAAGGCGCGGGCGCGTTCTTCAAGGGTGCGTTCTCGAACATCTTGAGAGGTGTCGGTGGTGCGATGGTTTTGGTCATGTACGACGAAATCAAAGCCATCATCAACCCGAACTAACCAGAGTATTATTTTAACAACAACAACGACGACTACTACTACCACCAACTTGCTATAATTAGAACGGAGAGAGAAAGAGAGAGAGAGAGAGAGAGACAAATAAATAATGTAATAAATCCTGTGTTGATGTCTTTCATTATAAATTGTTCTTTACATGCGCGCGTGTCTCCCCTATTTATCGCTACTACTATCTTTTTCCTTTAAAAAACTATCATCACACACTTAACGCCCGAACACCATTTCCATCGCGACATCCTCACCGTCTCTGTTTTTCAAATTATCCGCGAAAGCGCTCGTCTCGGTTTGCGTAAAACTATCGTTCGACAAATAAGCCACGTCCGTGATATACGACGGTACGGATGCGAGGCCTAAATCGAGAACGAGTTTCCAGGTCACTTCGTGCATTTTCGTTCGTCCTGGTTCCATTGTAGCTTTCGTTACAATCCCGCACGCGTAGTTGCTCGCGGAAACGGTTTTACCTTTTGGCATGCGCACTCTCACGAATCGCTCGTTTAAATCAAATCGTTCGGTAATGCTTCCCGAATCTTTGTTCGTCGCGCCGAGGACGAACAAGATGTCTGTTCTCGAAACGAGCTTTTCCGAACACGCTCTGTGGACGTCCAGTCGAGAGTTTATGTCTTTATTCTTCTCGGGCTCAGCGGCGTCGGCGTCGACGTCTTGTAGCTCCTCCTCAATCGGTGACGGAGTGTTTCGCGATACAAGTTTGGTTCTTTCGTCTAACTTTTCATACGTACCGTCTTCGTCATCACCACCAACAAAGCCTGTTCCTCCGAAATCGTCGTCGTCGCCGTCTAAAATTCTATTCGTGTTCTCAAATTTTTCTTCTTCTTCCTCCTCCTCTTTGTCATCATTTTGATACAGATGATCGTACTCGTTTGCCGTTGGCGGTGGTAACGGCGTTTTATCAACAAACGGAGCGGGATGGCTATCGCTTTGAGTACGAACAACAAATCCGGTATCTTCGCTACTTCGTTGACTTCTGAAATCGTAACTCGTCGCGCTCGTCCGGGCGGCCACTTTCTTCGCGCTCAACAACGAATCATACTCCTCCGTCGTCCGTTCTAAAGTTCCAATCGTCTCTAAAACCGCCTTCTCGAATAAAATTTCTTCGCATTTCGCCACTTCTTCGTCGCCATTCGCGCCCGTGCCTTTCTGCCACAAAAACACGCATCTTTGTGGATGCTCGATGCATTCAAACGCTACCGTCGGAAATGTGTTCCTCATTCTTCTCACTGCGAGGCCCCTTGCACCGATAAAAAACGACAGCGCTTCTGCAGCGTAAACGACAGCAAGTTTTCTCTCTACGTTATTGTTACCTCTGCGACCGACGAGCTTCACGCTCGATCTTTCGCATTCCCCGGGTTGACTCGTCGCCGGGTCAAACTCGAGAAACTCAACCGCGTCGAAATCTCGCGTAAAAACACCACCACCAGACACCTCCGCTCGAATCAAACGTCGTCTCTCTTCTTCGCGAACGACGTCTACTCCTCCCGCTACTACTAGGTTTTCCGAAAGCGATAAGAGCGGACCGGGACCGTCTCGTTTCCTCTTCGTACCGTATCCGCTTCCGTCGTCGCTCCCACCAACGTTCCCGCCAATAGCGTACCCTTCCGGAGCGCTCTTCTTCGTCTTCTTCTTCGTCTGAATCGTCGTCTTCGCCTCTTCCTCCTCTTTTTTCTTAAACACCTCCTCCACGGTCCTCGGGAGTCCTTTCAACGCTTCCGGTCTGTTCGGCGCATCGAACGCTCTCGCGTAAATATTTTCCCCTTCAAACTGAATTCCACTTTGGATTTTCCTCTCGAACGCTCGAAACCTTTGCGCTCTCGTCGTCGTTCTCGGGAGTTGCACGAACGCGGCGGAGCACCCGTGCACGTCCACTTCGTCTAAAATTTTAACCACATATTTCCCCGTCTCTTCTTTTACTTCTTCATTATCTTCGTCGTCGTCGTCTTGGACGAGAAAACGCACCAGTGACAAGACTTCCCCGGGGGAGACTTTTCGCGGGTACCCGAACACGAGGAGTTGTCGCTCGCGCAAGGAAAGACAAGGAGATTTGTTTTGGTGGTAATTCGAGGAGGAAGGGAACGTCATGCGTGCGTGAGACCACGCCTCTCGCGAACGACAAAACGACGAGAGAAGAAGAGATGTAGTAATGCGTTTGTGAATGTAAAAAACTGGCGAATTGAAAAGCGTTACGCTCTGCTGGATGGAGCACAACTTTCTCGCGAGCGAAAGCGCGCTCGACGCGCGACTCCCGGTCCGGTACCGAACCGCCCCAAAAAAGATGCACGAGGAAAGGAAACCTCCCCACGGGCGAGCTGAGGATGCAAAGCGCGAGAAATTCTGTCGTAACGCGAAGAATACACCTAATTGATGACTACGACTATTGCTACTATTGTCAATTTTGGTGTTCAGAAAGAAAAGGAAACCAACCTTTCTTTTTATCTGTAATCATGCCATACACGCCGTCGGTTTTTTCTTCTTCTTTTTCGCCGACTCCGCCGGCGACGTTAAAGTCGAAAGGGTCTTCGTCGTTTGGCGTCGTTTGATGCGGCGCTATTTGAGTCTCGAGGACGGTTGCGAGTCCGTCCAGGTAGTTTCCGATGCCCCGCAAGTTTACCGGCGTGGTGACGGAATCGAGCGTCTGCGAGGCGGTCTCCTCTAATAAATAACCGCACTCGATTTTGTTCAGCCTATTGATGGCGGCTTTCATCGCGCAAAATCCAAGGACCGGGACTTTGACTTCCACCGCGCACGTTTCCTCGTTCGTGGAAGGATCGACGGAGCAATCCTCTTTATGGAGTAAAGTATCCTCGCACTCGTGTAAGTTCTCGAACGCAGGGGTGGACGTACATTTCGATGGGTCGAATGGGGGAGTCGGCGACATGGGCGGCGACGGCAACGGCGGCGAAGGCGGAGGGTGTTCGTTGAGAGTGGACCACATTCCCGGCGGGCCTTCGAATTGTTGGCAGTGCGGGCAGCCGTATTTAATCAACCACGCGTCCGCACCGGTAAACATGTCCCAAGAGGCGTGGTTGGTTTGGTTCTCGCTGACTACTGAAGAACCCATCGTCGATGCCGTTGTTTTCGTTTTCGTCGTCGGCGTCGTCGATAACGGCAAATTCATCATCACCCACCCTCGAATGTCTTTATCGAACGCCTTGGCGTTTTTGAACATGCGGTGCGACGATTGAACGTTTTCAACGTTCCATTTGCTAATATCGCCGTTGAAAGACACCGCGTTTCGAAACATGTTGTCCATTCGAGTCACCGAACTGACGTCCCAATTGCTAATACCGACGTCTTTGAACGATTCTCGATTCTCAAACGCGGACGACATGTCCGTCACTTGGGACACGTCCCACAAGTGAATGGCGCCGTGCGACCCTTTCTCGCAATTCCCTCCGGGCGCTAAACGCAAACACTCTTCTATGCTCTCTAAAAACTCCTCCTGTTTCACGCACGCCGTGCACGAACACTCGTTCGGGACGCTCGAATCGTTCGGACATGAAAACTTCTTGTACCAATCCGTCGCGTTTTTAAACATATTCGCGCTGTTCGCCACTTTCCCGGTATCCCACCCTAAAATGTTCTTGTTAAAACTCGCCGCGAATTGAAACATGCCGTGCATGTTCGTCACCGAACTCGTGTCCCACCGGTCAATTTTTCTCGTAAACTTTGTCGCGTTATAAAACATACCGCTCATATCTTGCACGTTCCCGGTTTGCCATTCTCTCACGTCGCCGTTAAACTCATGGCAGTTGAAAAACATCCAGTGCATAGAAGTCACTCCGCTCGTATCCCACCCGCTCAACGACTCCGAGGGGTTAAACTCCCAGCGATTTTCGAACGCTTTATCCATGTTCGTCACTAAACTCACGTTCCATTCCGAAATCGAAGCACCGTGAGTGCTTCTCGATCCGTAATCGATGCATCGACCGTCCTTCGGCGCTTCGCTCAGGCACGATCCAACCGCCGCGTAAAACGTAAAATCAGTCAGTGGTTTTCTTTGCTCTGCAAACGTTGGAATCAGTTCCACGGAATACGGCACGTAACTGTTCGCGCTCGCGCTCAAACCGCTCGAACTGCTTCCGAGCATTGAAAGCGCTCTCGTTTTCGTCGTCGCAGTATTATCATTCGTCAGAACAACCCCGAGCGCGCTCGCAACGCTGAGGACGAACAACAGGAGGAAAAAGGTTGAGATTTTCCCCAAAACGTTCTTGTTGTCGTCCTCATCACAATCAAGCGACGACGACCCATGTTCAACCGTTTGTGTCCTCGCGGTCGTCGTTTTGAACAACAGCTGTTCGCGCTCGCCATCGCGATGACGACGAGGATGACGCGATGTCGATGCTGCTGCCGACATTATTAATCAGAATTAGAGAAAATTTGTGCCGCGGATTCGTAAAGAAAGAAAGAAAAGTCTGAGATTTGCGCTTTCGCCGCGCGAAGGGAGGAATACAGTAAACGTACGCGAGAGAGTTTAGCATTCGGTACGACATGAACAGTGTATAAATAATAATAACAATCCTCCTCTATTTCTCTCTCTCTCTCTCTCTAAACGTAATATGTGTATATATAAACTAATAATATCTCAAACTAAAAATAACACTTTCCCGCTCTTTCACTCTTGTACATTTTTCTTTTACGCGTTACGCGCCTTCCATGCTCGCCTCGTCCGCGATTTCAGCCGCGATGTCGTCGATGGAAATTTCTGAAATCACGGATGATGTTGTTGGTTTCTTCGCTTGGGTTGGCTTCTTCGTCGCGGAGGCGACTTTAGGAGTCGTAGCGGTGGGAAGATCCGGGATGGCGATACCTCTCGCTAACTTTTCCGCTTGTAAGTTCTTTTCGAGTTCTTCGCGGCCCATCGAAGCTTCGATGGAGTCTAATCGTTTTTCGAGGTTCTTCGCTTCTTCGTTGATTGGAGTCATTTTGATGTTGTTGTTTGATTGCTGTTGTTTGAGTTGTTGTTTTGGTTGTTGCTGTTGCTGCTTTTGCTGCTGCTGCTGCTTTTGCTGTTGCTGCCTGACGTCGTTCATCACTTTCGTCGCCGCGTTCACTTGGTCCGCTGCGATTTTGCTTTGCACGTTGGCTTTTTTGACATCCGCGGCGTTTTTCGCATCTTGCACTTTCTTCTCCGCGGCGGCAACTTTAGTTTCGGCAGCTTTCTTCGCTTCTTCCGCATTCTTCTTTTCCGCGAGCTCTTGCTCGGGCGTTTTACGCTCGGTGGCGACTAAGCGCATCATGCCGTCCGGTTTCTTTTCGTAGACGCCGTCTGGTCGAACCGGCGCCGCCTTGGCAGTCACGACGGTTGGCGTTTTGGTAGCAGCAGCAGCAGCAGGCTTGACAGTCGTCGCGGCCGCGACCACAACAGGCTTCGCTTGTTGTTGTTGCGCAGCAGATGGCTTAGATACCGCAGCTGGCTTGGCTTGCGCGACAGCCGCCGGTTTGGCGACTTGCGCGACAGGCGTCGGTTTCGGCACGTTCACGTTCTTCAACGTGCTACTGTGCGCGCGATGGTGCTTCATGGCCAGCTTGGCCGCTTTTCTCGCCGACTTTGTCGGTTTCATCGGCAATTCACCCAAATACGCCGCATCGCACGCGTCGACGTACGTGTCCGGATCGTCCTCCTTGGCGCACGTGTGGAACAATTCATCCATGAAGAAGTGTCCATCTCCAGAGTCTAAGTGGTAATCGTGCCAGATAGATTGTGCTTGACCGTTCAAAGTGGTCATGTACACACCCATCGGCGATTTCGGCACTTGCAAGTACGAACCGACACCCTTGGCGGCACCGTCGGCGGACGCCACGCACTGCGCCTTTGCGGACGCGTCGTAATCCCACTCCACAAAGGTGGTTTCGAGCCCACCCGGTCCTTCGTAACACGTCGGCGTTTCATCCTCGGAGGAGACTTCGCCGTTCGTATCGAACGTATCAAAGCCAACGTAGGCGTCTTGTTGCATGGCCAACATCGGGCCGGTGCACAAGTCGCCGACGCACACGGCGGTGACGAACTCGTCCAAACGTACCGAAGTGCCGAGTTGCAAGGATCCGACGACGGAGGACGTGATATCTTCCGGATCGGCTTGAATCGTAGATCCTAAGAACTCTACCGCGGCGGTATTGTTGGAAACCTTAATTTTGTAGCGCACGTCACCCTTGACGTGGAAGTTGATTTCACCCGGCACGTCTGCTTTGAAGTAATACGGCATGCGGAACCTCGCCGCTAAGTTGGTCTTCATGTACACGCCCGGCACGCCCAAGGAGATCATCTCTTCTTTGTTAATCACCGGTGGTCCAGTATCCGTCAAATCGAATAAATCGCCGTGTTTGAACATGGTGTTCGCGGCTTTGAAGGACGCTTTGAAGTTGATAGACGTCGCCAATTCAGCTTCGTAATCGACGTTTCTCGTGTTCTTCAACGCGTTCGTAAAGGACATTCTCGCAGATTCCATGGCTTCGTTGTAATTATCCACGTTCAAAAGAGATCTGGAGGAGTGTTTCTTCTCAGCCTCGGATTTTTTCTTCTGGGTGAACGCTTTGTCTTGCAACGGGTCCTTTTGAAACTGCGCGCGCAAGTTGTTGATCTTCAACATGATGCGTTCCTCGACCAACGAAGCGTGGTCAACGGAACCGCCCATGTTCGCTTCGCGTTGGATAATATCCGCCGCACCTCTCAAATCTACGGTTGGAATTTGCGTCGTCGTTCTTAAGTACGTCTTTGGCTTCGTTTTCTCTTCTAAACTGCTGCTCAACAAACTTCGTCCGACCACCGTCTTCTTCTTCGCGGCGCCGGCCAAACCTTCCTCGGTAAACGCTTTAATCTTTTCGATAGAATCTTTCGATTGCGACGCTTCATTTTTACCCATTCTAGACGATCTTCCCATTTGGTTGTTGTTCCCGCACGTCGCGTCGTTGACTTGCGCCAACGATTTGGTTATGATTGGTTTGAAGTACGTCCGGTACGTGTCCACGATACCTCGCGCGACTTCCATCGGAATCTCAAACTTATTCATCGTGATGCACGAAACGAATTCCGGGGACAACAATTGCGCTCGGAACATCGACGGGCGATACTCAGAAGCGTGCAACTTTTGCGGCCATTCCATTTCGAATTGACCGGACATTTCGTGGTGCGGGAACGTATCCACCGGGACAGAGAAGCACGTTTCTCTGCCGCCCAAGGTGGCAATCAACGCTTGCTCGCCCAACTGGTGCGCTGAGCGACCCAACGGGGCAATCTCGTGACCTTTGCTGTTCTTGTCCGCGACCCCGGGCTCGCCTCGCAACAGTTTACGAATAGAGTCTCTGAACACGTGTTCGTTATCCGGATCGAAAATGTCCAACATTTCTTCAGCGCCGATTAACGACGGAGAAGAAGATGAAGAAGTGTGAGCAGCACCACCCAACGAGGCCGTAGCAGATGCTGCGAATCTCGAGTTGAACGCTTCCGCTAAAACGTTCGGATCGGTCGGGAACATTCTAGACATCGTAAAGTTCGCGACGGCGTCAATCTTCGCCGGCAATTCCGTGCACAAGTTTTCCAACGACTGCGCCAAGTGCGCCGACGGTGTCTGGTCCACTTGACACTGAATTTTGTGCAACGCGGATTGCATGGAACAATACCCCAACACCGGGACTTTCACGTCTTCGCACTTCTCCTCGCCTAATTGAGGCGTCGCCTTGGCGTCGGCGTTGTTGTTGTTATTGTTGTTATTTTCGCTCACTTTACTCGTGCACTTCTTCACAACAACTTCGTCCGTGCACGAATCTTCGTTAAACGCTTCGCTCGCGCACAACGGCGGTGGCATCGGATGCGGTGGCGGCGGTGGTGACGGCACGTCCGGACTCATCGGCGGCGGCGCTGGACTCGGCGGCGGCGGAGGATTCGGCATCTGCGGCGGAAACGGATACGCCGGAGGCGGCGGCGATCCCCAAAACTCGCATATGTACTTCGCGTTGCTGTGACAGTAATACCCGTTCCCGATGTGTTCCCAGTGCCAATCTTGTTTGTTCTTCTTTCCGAGAGAGGCCATGGCGACTCGAGCGCGCGCCAGTTTCGAAGGCTGAAAATTTTGCTCCTTTCTCTCCGTGAAAACCGCGGCCTCATCTCCGAGCTGATGATGTAATCTCGCGGGAGAAGAAGACGAAGACCCCGCCGACACGCCGGCGACGCACATCGCGCCAACCACTGCGATCGCGACGTATTTCTTCCTTCCTGTCGTTCTGGTCTTCTCCGAGGATCTCACTTCCGATGATGCGATCATAACTTCGTGTTCTTGTCCCTCGTCGGGCGATCGTTCCCCGCGCTGCGCACGCGATGAAGATGAAAATCTTCTTCTTTCGTCGTCGTCTTCGAAAGAAGGAAGCGACCCGTACGCCATTTTGTTGTTCTCCCTCACTCTCTCGTTCTTCTCTCTCTCTCTCGAGAACGACCCGCAAAGATGCGCGCGCGTTTGATGTGTGTGTGTGTGCGTTTGTATCGAAACGCAATGTGACGCGAAACGCACCTGCCGCGGGTATATAAATTTGTGTTTAGGGTTTAAGTGCGTAAAGGGTTACTCTTTTTTGCGCGTCTCAGTGCGTCAAGGGGGACTCAAAAAGCAGGCGCTGAGTGCCTAAAGGGTACCCTTGAGTGCATAAAGGGTACTCTTTTTTGAGCTTCACACGACCACAAAAAGCAGCTCTTCTTAAAGCGTAGACTCTCTCTGGATAATCTTTATTAGTGTAATAAAGACTGCGCAACAAAAGGAAAACGAACGCGTTCACTTCTTTCGAAGAGAACGAGAACGAATTACGCGCTCTGTAAGGAGGCGCTTCTTTTATTCTATTCTGCGAGGAGACCTTTCTTTGCGGCGAGTATTTATATATATATTTGATATATACGTAAAGCAAACACGGAATGAATCGAGACCGCGACGCTTCCCGGTCGGCGTTAGCATCATCATCTTCTTCATCTTCTTCTTCTTTCGCGACGATGGGTGCAGCAGCGGCACACTCCGCGAACGAGAAGGACGACGGAGGCATATTCTCTCAAATGAAAAAAACATTGGACGGTTCGAGGATGGTCGCCGCCGGTGGCGGCGCCGGGGTCATCGCGAGAACTGCCTCGGCGCCTTTAGATAGAATCAAGCTGTTGTTTCAAGTGCAAGCGATGGCGTCGTCCGGGATCGAAGGCACCGCGTACACCGGAGTCGGGCAAGCGTTCAAGAAAATATACAAAGAGGAAGGGATTTTATCGTTTTGGAAAGGGAACGGGGTGAACGTCATTCGGGTCGCACCGTATGCCGCGGCGCAGTTGACGTCGAACGATTTTTACAAGAGCAAGTTGCAAGACGAAAACGGCAAGTTAGGGGTGAAGGAAAGACTTCTCGCCGGGGCGATGGCGGGGATGACCGGGACCGCGCTGACGCATCCGTTGGATACGATTAGGTTACGATTAGCTTTACCGAATCATCCGTATAAAGGGATGGTGAATGCATTTTCGGTGGTGTATAGAACGGAAGGCGTGAGAGCGCTGTATAAAGGTTTGATCCCGACGTTGGCCGGGATCGCGCCGTACGCGGCGTGTAACTTTGCCAGTTACGACGTGGCGAAGAAGATGTACTACGGGGACGGGGCGAACATCAAGCAAGATCCAATGGCGAATTTGGTCATCGGTGGAGCCTCGGGAACGTTTAGCGCGACGGTGTGTTACCCGTTGGATACCATTCGAAGACGGATGCAAATGAAAGGTAAAACGTACAACGGGATGGCGGACGCGATGACGACGATCATGCGAGACGAAGGCGCGAGAGGGTTTTTTAGAGGGTGGACGGCAAACACGATGAAAGTCGTGCCGCAAAATAGCATCCGTTTCGTCGCGTACGAGTTGTTGAAGACGTTGTTAGGGTGCGAACAAACGAAAATTTAAATAAATTATACCATCGTCGATCGAAAGGATACTAAATATTGTTATATTATTACACGTAACACTGGTAGAGTCACCTAAATCTCTCTCTACTATTGCTGCTTTGAACAACTCTATTACTACTTGTATTTCCTACTTTCTACTCTAAACTACTCTTTCTCATCTCTCAACGCGTACCGTTCGTCTCTTTCCACCCAACCGCGCTCGCGCATCGGCCACACTTTCGCGAACACGCGACCTCGCAACATCTCCATCGGTACCGCACCGTAATCTCTCGAATCCGTCGAGTTCCCTTCGTTATCCCCTTGCAACCACACGTGTCCATCCGGAACCGTCACGTACTCTTTGTTTTTCTTTGTCTTTTTGTTGATCTCGTCCCACTTCCGATAGCCGCTCCACCCTTCGCCGTCCAAGAACAACTCCTCCGAGTCCTCTCTCCTCTGTCGATGATTCGAAACGTCGCTCGCGCTCGCTTTCTTTTCCACTCTCTCACCTCCCACGGCGACGACGCGTTTACACACCATGTGTTTCGGATTCGTCGGCGACCGAGAGACGACCACGTCGCCTTTCCCGACATCGATTCGTCTGTCCACGAGAACGATATCCCCGAAGCGGTTAAACGTCGGCAACATGCTCGGACCGACGCACGCGGTCACTTCGAAGACGTTTTCGTTGAACACGTGCGCCAGAGAGACGATTTGAATCGCGTGTTTCAGAGAGGAGAGGAAAGACCCGGTTTTGGTCGCAAACGCGGTGGTGGTCATCTTTATCGTGTGGTTCTCTATCTCACGCGCAAATGTGTGCGTTTTGTGTCGTTTTTCGGGAACTTTGTGAAATGTGATGTAAAACGCGAGACACGCGAAAGCGCGAGTAAAAGTTCGTTTGATTCGTTGAGTATGTGATGTATATGTATGTGTTTACAGAGGACTGTGAAAGAGAGCTAATGTTGAGTGCGCATGTGGTACTTTAAACCACTCAATTGACGATAACTCTTCTCGCAAAGATGGCACTCGTACGGCCTCTCGTTCGTGTGAATACGCTTGTGCCTTTTCAAATTACTAGCTTGCGTAAAACTCTTCTCGCACACATCACATTCGTACGGTTTCTCGTTCGTGTGAATGCGCGTGTGGTATTTTAAACCATTAGAATCACTGAAACGCTTCTCGCACACATCACATTCATACGGTTTGTCTTTCGTGTGAGTACGCATGTGTCTGGCCAACTTGGATGGATATTGAAACACCTTCTCGCAAACATCGCACTCGTGCCCTCTCTTTCTCTTCGTTCCTTTCCTAACAGTTATCTCTTCTTCGTCTTCTTCGTCTTCGTCCTCTTCTCCTTCTTCTTCTTCTTTTTGTATCTGATGATGATTCGCCTCGTTGAAATCATCATCCTCGTCAGGAATCCTCGAACACAACACCAAAGGTTCTTCTTCTCTCGCCACCTTCAAAACCGTCCTCGCGTTCACCGCTCTTTTCGGATGTGGATTCTTTCTTCGTCTGCTGCTCATCAGTAGTATTCTTTCGTGACGTTTCGTTTTGAGATATTGTTCTTCACGCGCGCGCTTTCGATTTGTCTCTAAAAAAAATTGAGACGTTTTTCAGGAATGAGATTTGCTTTCTTTTTCGTTTGACCAAAACTGTTTGCTTTGCACAACAATTAAATTTTATCCATCGTATCTTTCCTTCTCGGTGAGTTTTCCCTCATTTTAAGAACACGTATTACTTCTCTCTCTGAACGCTCTCTCTCTCGTTTTAAAAAAGCATCAAATGGGGGTCGGTCTCGCCCGCATTTCCTCCTCCTCCTCTGCGTGTATTTCGCGTCGTTCGTCCGAACAAAGTTCTTCTTCGTGCTGTTCTTCATCGTGGAAGAAAAAGATGGGGAAAATTTTCATCGAAAAACGGAGACGTTTTTCATCTTCGATATCCGTTTCGACGACGACGAGGATGATGATTGAAGGAATGGAAAATTTGACCACCTCAGACATCCATCAACAGATGTCCCACATCTTCGACGTCGCCACCGGCGTGGGGCTTCCGTGCACCGTCCAGAACTGCGGCGATATGATTTACCGGTCGACGTTAGATCCGGAATTACGAAGGGAGTTGAAACCTTTGTTCACCGCGCAAGGCGCGGCGCTGTTATCGACCTTGTTCATTTTCCTCTCCATCACGCCCGGGGCGTTACCTGGGTACGTGGAATACTACGTCGTGCAACCGATACAAGATCGAATGCGGAAAAAGTACAGTTTGGAGGATTTTACGTTGGGGACGAAACTCGGCCAAGGCGGATTCGGGGTGGTGTATTTCGCGACGAATAACGAAACGGGAGAGCCGTACGTGTTGAAAAGAGCGGACGATTACGGGGAAGCGGAGGAGTGGATGAACCGAAGGATGCAGATCGCGGCGTGGAACGCGTGCGCGCCGTACGTTGGGTCGTGGCAAGGCGAGCCGTCGAAGCCTGGGGCGTACCCGCCGTTGTGGTTGGCGTGGAAGTACGAAGGCGGGAGGACGTTGTTTGAGTTTATGAAGGAGAAGGACTTTCCGTATAACTTGGAGCCGTATTTATTTCCGGACGAGGAGAGTTATCCGAGAACGTTAGCAGTTGGAGATCCGGAGAGAACGGCGGCGACGATCAGGGCGATAATGAGTCAGTGCTTGGATTTGTTGGTGCAAATGCACGGGACCGGGATTGTCCACAGAGACGTCAAGCCGGAGAATTTAATTTTCGACGAAAACACGCAGCGGTTCAAGTTGATTGATTTTGGAGGGAGCGCGGATTTACGTTTCGGCGTAAATTACGTGCCAAAACAATTCATATTCGACCCGAGATATGCGGCGCCGGAACAGTACATCATGAGCACGCAAACGCCCGAGGCGCCGTTTCCGCCAATCGCTTTGGCGCTTTCGCCGGTGTTGTGGCAGTTGAATTTACCGGATAGATTCGACATGTATTCGTTAGGGATTATGTATTTACAATTATGTTTTAAGAGTTTACGCACGGATGCCGGCGTGCAAAAGTTACGAAAAGATTTAACCGCGAGTAACGAATCGCTGAGCGCATGGAGACGCGCGAATGAAGCGAAGATTAGAGACCCGGAGGCGTGGGCGATTTTAGACGCGAACGACCAAGCCGGTTGGGAGTTTGCCAGATTGTTGACGAAAAAGATTCCAAGACGACGAATATCCGCCATGACTTCGAAATTCGACCGGTTTATGCTAAACCGACCGTCTCTTTTGAAGAAAATCGATCGATTGATTCCGTTCCCGACGGGACAGGAAGTGAACGCAGACGGTACCTTGGCGTACGATTCGTTCGGTTCGTGGTTACTTTTCCGAGTCGCGCGAAGCGGCACGGACGAGAGCGGAGGGTTCACCGAAGCGCAATTGAGAGAGTTCGAAGAAGACGGCAACCCGGAAAATCTCGAAGATGCGAAGCAGTATCTCGGGATGGTCGCGAGCGAAGAGTTGCAAAAATACGGCGTGAGCAAAGCGTTTCGAACGATTTCAAACAAAGACAAGGAAATCGTCAAAGTGAAAAGCGCGAGCGTGTCGTACGAGGAAGGGGAAGAAGGGTTCTTCGACGAAGACGAAGACGAAGAGATCGTCGCGGGGGAAAAGATTAGCAATAGCAGCAGTAACAAAGCTAAAGGTGGAGTAGGAGGTTTGCTCGGAAACTTTTTCTCCTCCAAGCGATAAAAGTAAACTTGGACGACGACGACGACGATCCTCATCGTTCATCCTGCGTGTACTTGTTTTGGAGTAGTTTGTTTATATACCTAGAAAATATTTTTGTAATAGCAACACGAAACGCAGCTAACATGAGAGAGTAATAAAGAAGAAGAAGTTTAAACTTCTTAGTAATCGGCGAGCACGCCGCCTTCTTCGCACTTAATCTTCGCGCTCGCGTCGATGATCGCCTTCTTCGTTTTCCCGCCGCAAGGATCGAAGGGCGCGCCGAGCTCTTCGGTACACTTTTTCAAAACGTTTTCGATGAGTCCATCGACGCCCCCGGTGCACGGCACTTTCACGTTCGCCACCTGCGGGTTCGCCGCCGAAGACGTTATCGCTTTCACGCACATGTCGCCGCACAAACCGTCCGGATCTTCCAGGCATTGCATCGCGAGTTGCTCCAACTGCGCCGGATCTGTTATTTAAAAAAGAGAGAGAGAGAAACACGCGTTAACATTTCACGCCGTTCCTGCGGATAGGTTCATCGAGAACCAATCAAATCCGTCCTCCGTGGTTGGTCGGGAACATCTCGAGAACGTTGTTGACACATAAGTCTTGGACGACAAAAAAAAACCACGCACCAAAACTCGGACACTGGTATTCCGCCGCGATCTCGCGCAGTTGGAAGAGAAACCCGAAAAGAACGGCGACGAAGACACATTTGATGAAGTTTGTGTTGAACGCTTTGGACATTGTTGTTGTTGTTGTGAGTAGTATTATATCTTTTTGTGACGTCTTTTAATGTGCATCTCACATGTGTCTTAACGCTTTTTTGCTTTTTTTTCATTTTTTTTTCTTTTCTTTTTCTTGGACAGTTGGATTGAATTTCTTGATATTTTTACTTCACAACGCATCACTCACGCTTTGTTTCTTCTCTCGCGTCGTCTCGTTTGGAAAGCAGCAAAACTTTCTTCGACTTTTGAAACGAGAAGAAGAAGAAGAAGAACGAAACAAGATGAACTCTTTCAATA
>Ga0255773_10001329_pt1 | contig 25174 bp, 24 predicted proteins | sample 011ome_17_FD_179971 | JGI IMG/M metagenome (GOLD analysis project Ga0255773, IMG submission 179971) | Coastal salt marsh microbial communities from the Groves Creek Marsh, Skidaway Island, Georgia - 011502XT metaG (version 2) | ecosystem: Environmental > Aquatic > Marine > Intertidal zone >...
GATCCTCCAATCAAACCCAGACCGACAATAATAATTTTCATAAAAGCTCTTCTAATGCGCTAATAAATTTTATATTTTCATCCGCCGTCCCAATCGTGACTCTTATGAAATCTTGCATGTCATACAAATCAACTGGTCTTACAATCACTCCTTTTTTCATCAAGTTAGTGAACATTTCTTTGCCATTAAAGTTTCCCTTAAAAGTAATGAAGTTCCCAACTGATGGAATGCATTCAAGTCCAAGTTTGATTAATTTATCAAAAAGAAAATCATATTGTTGCGTATTAAGATCTATGCTCTGTTTGGTATGCTCATGATCATTGAGTGCCTCACAAGCCATTAACTGAGCTAAAGCATTTACATTAAAAGGTTGCCTGATTCGATTGAGAGCCTCAATTAATGAAGCATTACCAATGCCATACCCAACTCGAATGCTAGCTAGGCCGTGAATTTTAGAAAATGATTTTGTGATCAATAAATTATCAAAACGATTGAGGAGATCAATTGGTTTTACGTAGTCTTCTTTCGTTACGTATTCAAAATATGCGCAATCTAATACTACTAATACTGAAGCAGGAACTCTTTCAAGTAAAGACTGAACTTCTTCATGACTATTGTAAGTACCCGTTGGATTATTTGGATTAGCAATGAAAATGACCCTGGTGCTGCTATCAACATATTCATGAAATGATTTTAAGTCATGGCCCCAGTTATATGTTGGAACCTCTATCAGTGATGCTCCAGCAGATTGAGTAACTATTTTATACACTGCAAATGCATGCTTAGAAGCAACAGATGTGGTGTTAGGATTCAAAAAAGCTCGCGCAACTAATTCTAAAATCTCATTGGAGCCATTGCCTATAATAATATTAGCGAGCAGAACCTTTTCATGACTGGCAATCTCTAACTTAAGCTTTGTGCCATTACCATCTGGGTATAAATGCAAATCACTTTTAAGTCCTTCAATAATAGAGATAGCTTTGGGGGAAGCTCCAAGGGGATTTTCATTACTTGCTAATTTGACCACATCCTTAAGACCAAATTCTGCAATGACCTCATCAATTGAGCGACCAGGCTCATATGGGTGGAGATCTGCTACTCCAGGGTTAAGGTTTTTAAGAATTTCAGAGCTCATGAATCTGAAGGATATGAACCAAGAATACGAACAAAGGCTCCCAATTTTGTAAGATCGCTAATAATTTGCTTAAGCTTTGCGTCCTTATAATGACCACTACTATCTATAAAAAAATTATGCGCATTCGATGATTCTCTTGATGGGCGTGTCTCAATCCTCTCTAAATTAATTTTTCTTTTGTTAAAGGGCTCAAGAATTTTAATTAAAGCCCCTGGCTGATTGTCTGTTTGAATTAAAAAAGAAGTTTTATCGTTTTTGGTTTGCTCTATTTCAATATTGCCAATTACTAAAAATCTTGTGTTATTGCCTGAAAAATCTTCAATATTCTTTTGGTAATGATGTAGCTTATATTTTTTAATAGCTAGCGAACTTACTATGCATAAAGCTTTTGAATGCACCTTTGAAAGTTTGGCAGCTTCTGCTGTACTTGATGTTGCTTCCCTTTTTGCATTGGGCAGATTTGAATCCAGCCACTTGCTGCATTGACCAAGAGCTTGGGGATGAGATGCAACAATTTGAGCATCAGCTAGTTTAAATTTTCTAGCAGAAGCTAATTGATGATGAATAGGAAGATAAGTTTCACCACAAATTTTAATGTCTTCATCTGCTAAAGAATTTAAAGTTGCATTCACAACGCCTTCAGAGGAATTTTCTACTGGCACAACGCCAAAACTAGCTGAACCAGTTCTTACTTGGTGAAAAACATCCTCTATTGTTACTCTAGGTGATCTTTTTGGCGAGGAGCCAAAATGTTGAATCACTGCTCCTTCTGAATGGGTGCCCTCAGGACCTAAATATGCAATGGTTAATTCTTCCTCCAAGGATAAGCATGAGGAAATAATTTCTTTAAAGATATGTTTGATATTTTGATCAGAAATTGGGCCATCGTGAAGCTTTGAAATATTTCTTATAACCTCAGCTTCTCTCCCAGGTTTATAGAATGAATCATTTACGTTAACTAAACTTTTGAGGTGTCCTATTTTTTGAGCCAAAGAACCTCTTTTTTGAATGAGCTTTAAAATTTGATGATCTAAATCATCAATTTTTTGCCTAATAGGTTTAATTTTATTCTTATTCACAACTTTACCCGTGCTTAGATTGGAAATCTCCCATGAAATTAATCAACGCATCCACAGCCTCAATTGGAACAGCGTTATAAATACTTGCTCTCATGCCGCCAACCGATCTGTGCCCTTTTAGATTAAGTAAACCTGCATTTTCTGCATCATGCAAGAACTCAGCATCAAGTTCAGGGTCAGCAAGTAGAAAAGGGATATTCATGATGGATCTGTTTTCCTCAAAAACAGGATTTGAATAAAGATCTGACTCATCAATAAAATCATACAGCCGCTGAGCTTTGAGATTATTAATCTCACCGATAGATTCTAAGCCTCCTTGACCCTTCAACCAAGTAAAGACCTTCCCAGATAAATACCATGCAAAGGTTGGAGGTGTATTAAACATAGATTCTGCATCAGCATGTTTTGCATATTGCAACATGCCTGGTAAATCAGTTGAGGCGTCTTTTAAGAAATCATTCTTAATGATACATATAGTTAATCCGGCTGGGCCGATATTTTTTTGAGCACCAGCATAAATCATCGAAAATCTTGAAACATCAATTGGCTCACTCAAGATCACGGATGACATATCTGCTATTAATGGTGCTTTTGTAGATGGAGGGGCATGCAATGCATTGCCTTGAATTGTTTCATTAGCAACATAATGGAGGTAGGCTGAGTTTTCAGAGCACTTCCAAGTCTCTTCATTGGGCACATGATCAAAATTAGATGACTCCGAACTAGCAACAATATTAATGTTGGTTATTTTTGAAGCCTCATTAATAGCTTTTTTTGACCAACTGCCAGATAGAACATAATCAGCAATTCCTTTGAAACCAAAATTCATTGGCAACATAGAGAACTGAAGAGTTGCACCACCTTGAAGAAAAAGAACCTGATAATCACTTGGGATATTCAGCAAATCAATTAGATCCTGCCGAGCTCTGTTTGCAATATCAATATAATCTGAAGATCGATGGCTCATTTCCATGACTGACATGCCTGAACCTTTCCATTCAAGCATTTCAGCCTGAGCTTCTTTTAACACAACCTCAGGAATAGCAGCAGGACCTGCAGAAAAATTCCATTTTCTCATTATTCCTCCTCTTCTTCCGGAGGGATTCTAACGCCTTCTATTAATTTTTCACCGTCTTTAGGAGTTATAACCTTTACCCCCTGGGTATTTCTACCAAGAGTAGGTATTTGACTGATGGCTGTTCTTATTAGTGTTCCTTTATCGCTAATTAACATAATTCCATCATTCTCATCGACCGCAACAGCGGAAACCATATTTCCATTCCTTTCGCTTGTTTTTAATGCGATAACCCCTTGTCCACCTCGATTATATGATGGAAAGTCATCAAGCTTTGTTCTCTTTCCAAAACCATTTTCAGATAAACACAAGATGGTCTTAGAAGGATCACCAATCATCAAAGAAATAACTTTCATGCCATCTTTTAATGCTATTCCTTTAACACCTCTTGCAGTTCTGCCCATTGGACGAACCTTAGATTCATGAAATCTGATTAATTTGCCCGAATAAGATGAAAGCAAAATATCATTATCACCATTAGTAATAACTGTTCCAACTAACTTATCATCATCATCCAATTTAATTGCCTTAATCCCAGATTTATATTTTTTATGAAATAGATTTAGGTTTGTTTTTTTCACCACTCCATTTCTAGTTGCCATAAAGATAAACTTATCATCTGAAAATTCATCTACAGGTAAGATCTGAGTTACTTTCTCATCATCATCCAGCTTTAGCATATTGACGAGAGGCCTGCCTTTAGATGTTCTGCTCGCCACAGGAATCTCATACACTTTTAACCAAAATACTTTTCCTTTTGTAGTAAAACAAAGCAACTGACTATGGGAGCTCAAAACATAGAGGTTTTGAATGATGTCTTCTTCCTTGACTGATGCACCAGCCTTCCCCACACCTCCTCTTCGTTGCTCTCTGTATTCACCAAGAGGTTGAGTTTTAGCGTAGCCACTTCTAGATAAAGTTAAGACTCTTGTCTCCTCTGGAATCAAGTCCTCGTTTGAAATATCGTGACGAGTATCATTAATATCTGTTTTTCTTTCATCTCCAAAATTTTCTCTAACCTCTATTAACTCATCTTTGATTAACTGCAAGAGTGTTTCTTTGTCATCAAGGATTTTTTGGAGTTCTAGAATTACCTCAAGAATTTCATGGAATTCTGCGGAAAGATTATCTTGTTCTAAACCGGTCAGTCTTCCAAGCCTTAATTCAAGTATAGACTTTGCTTGATCTGGCGATAGTTTATAGTTTTTACCTTTGATGCCATATTCGGATGAAAGACCTTTTGGACGACAAGCATCTTTGCCAGCTTTTTTAAGAATTGCTTCAATTGGACCAGCTTTCCACGATTTTTTACATAATTCAGCTGCAGCAATTTTAGTATCTTTAGATTTTTTAATTATTTTTATAATGTCATCAATGTTTGCTATTGCAACCATTAACCCTTCCACAATGTGGCCTCTTTCTTTGGCTTTTCTTAGATCAAATTTTGTTCTCTTGGTAACGACATCTTTTCTATGTTTGATAAATTCTTGAAGGATCTCTTTGATATTTAATACACGTGGCTGGCCATCTACAAGAACGGTAAAATTAATTCCAAAAGACTGTTCTAATTGCGATTGGGCAAATAAATTATTCTCTAGGACTTCCACAGATTCTCCTCGCTTCACCTCAATGACCACTCTTAGGCCATCCTTATCAGACTCATCTCTAATTTCGCTTATACCATCGATTTTCTTCTCTTTAACCATCTCAGCAATTCTTTCAAGCATCTTTGCTTTATTTACCATGTAGGGTATTTCATTGATGATTAAGGAACTCTTGCCAGATTTATCTTCTTCTACTGAAGTTTTAGCGCGAACATGAATAATCCCTCTTCCGGTTTTGTAGCCTTCATAAATACCAATTCTTCCATCGATGGTGCCACCAGTTGGGAAGTCAGGGCCAGTAATAATTTGTATAATGTCATCTATGCTAGCTTTGGGATTATCCAATAACAGCAAACAACCATTTAACACTTCTGTTAGATTATGGGGAGGTACATTTGTTGCCATTCCAACAGCAATGCCTGACGAGCCATTAACCAGCAGTGCTGGAATCCTTGTTGGCATCACATCTGGAATTTGCTCCGTGCCATCATAGTTGGGAGAATAGCTTACAGTTTCTTTCTCAATGTCATTGAGGATCATATCTGTAATTTTTGCCATCCTCACTTCTGTATAACGCATTGCAGCTGGAGAGTCTCCATCTATTGAACCAAAATTACCCTGCCCCTCAACTAGGGTATATCTCATGGAGAAGTCTTGCGCCATTCTCACCATTGCTTCATAAACAGCTGAATCACCATGCGGATGATATTTACCAATTACATCTCCAACCACTCTGGCTGATTTTTTGTAAGGTTGTCGGTAGGTATTTCTTAGAACATGTTGAGCATACAAAATTCTTCTGTGGACTGGTTTGAGACCATCCCTCACATCTGGCAAGGCTCTTCCGTGAATAACGCTCATTGCGTAACTCAAGTATGAGGTTTTTAGCTCATCTTCAATGTTTATTGGTAAGATTTGTTTTGCAAAATCAGTCATTTTTTAGCCCTTGAAGCATAATTTTCTATGCGCGGAAAATTCCCCTAATTATGGGTAAATTTTAACATACTTCGGAGTGATTTTAGTCTTTAAATTCAGCAACAATTTGGCCGATTGATTCCTTTGCATCGCCAAATAACATTCGAGTATTTTCTTTAAAAAATAATGGATTTTGAACTCCAGCAAATCCTGAAGACATAGATCTTTTTAGAACAAAAACTGTTTTAGCATTGTGGACTTCAATAATTGGCATTCCATATATTGGGCTGCCTTCTTCTTCAGTTGCAGAGGGGTTAACAACATCATTAGCACCAATAACTATTGCAACATCTATGGTATCCATGGATGGATTTACATCGTCAGGCTCAGCAAGCAAATCATATGACACATTTGCTTCTGCCAGAAGAACATTCATATGACCAGGCATTCTCCCAGCAACCGGGTGAATGCCATATTTTACCTCTGTTCCATTTTCCTCTAAAAGCTCTCCCATTTCTCGAACAACATGCTGAGCTTGAGCAACTGCCATACCATAACCGGGAACCACCAAGACGCTGGATGCATTTTCAAGAATTAGGTATGCATCATCAGAGGTAATGGGTTTAACTTCGCCCTGCTCCTCAGAGGAATTGGCCTGACTTGCTGATGCGTACCCAACAAATAGAATATTCGTGATAGTTCTATTCATAGCCTTGGCCATGATGATAGTTAAAATTAGCCCGCTGGCTCCAACCAATGATCCAGCCACAATGAGCACATTGTTGAGTAGAAGCAGTCCTGCAAACGCTGCTGCAATTCCTGAAAGGGAATTAAGCAGAGAGATCACAACAGGCATATCTCCCCCACCTATCGGCATAACAAAACCAATACCAGCAACCAAGGTTAAGACCAAAAAAATCGTAAAATAAGATGGTATTTGTGGGATAAACTCGGATACATAAGGCTCAGCCCCAACAAATATTAAAGCCGGCATACTGAGATAAAAGAATGATATAAAAATATTTGTGATCATGGAGCCCTTCCCAAGCTTGAGCTTTTCAGAAAGCTTTCCATAAGCTATAAGGGAACCAGAGAATGTGATGCCTCCAATGTAAATTGTTAACATAATTAAGATATGCTGAAACATTGAGTTGCTAGGTTCATTGAATTGAGACCACGCAATTAAAAATGTTGCCAAGCCACCAAAACCATTAAATAAAGCAACCATCTCCGGAATAGCTGTCATCTTAACTTTGATAGCTATCAAAGATCCTATAAGGCCGCCCAGCAAAACACCTGCAAGTATTATCTTGATATCTATATCTAGGCTTAAGCAGGTGATTCCAACAGCAGAAAACATGGCAAGAGCAGATAAATAATTTCCCTTAACTGCTGTAGCCTCCTTCCCAAGCATTTTAATTCCAAGAATAAACATCACTGAAGAAATGATGTAAACAATGTTTTGAATGACTTGAATGTTAGCTATATTTTCCATAATTTATTTCTTCTTAAACATGCTCAGCATTCTGTTAGTTACCAAGTAGCCACCAAATACGTTGATAGAAGCGAATAAAATTGCTCCAAAAGCTAATATATCTTGCATCTGACCAGCACTTGAAAGCATTAATGCACCAACCAATGCGATGCCAGAAATAGCATTAGCCCCTGACATTAAGGGTGTATGAAGTGTGCTAGGTACTTTTGAGATAAGCTCCAAACCCAAGAATATAGATAGCAATAAAACAAAGCCTAACAAAATATACATTTCCATCATTATGCAAACCTCTCATTCATAATTTTTCCTTCAAATGCTAGAACACTGCTTTGCATCACCTCATCCTCAAAATTAAAATGAATTTGGGCAGACTCATCGTTATAAAAATCAGTAATCCAGTTAATAATATTGTTTGAAAGAGCAAATGAGGCATGACTAGATACTTTAGAAGCTAGATAGGATACTCCAACGACTTTTACACCATTAATATCAACAACCTCATCAACAATTGATCCTTCCACATTCCCACCTGTCTCAACAGCCATATCAAGAATAACGCTTCCAGGCTTCATTTTTTTTATCGTTCCCTCATCAATAATTTTAGGGGCAGGCCTACCAAAAATTTGAGCTGTTGTTATCACAATATCTGACCGTTCGCAGACTAGGCTTTGAAGTTCTTTTTGCTTCGCTATTTGCTCAGGAGTAAGCTCTTTAGCATACCCTTGATCTGTCTGACCAGTATCGCCAAGATCTATTTTTACAAACTTTGCACCCAGAGATTTAACTTGCTCCTCAACAACATCTCGAGTATCAAAGGCTTCGACTCTAGCACCCAATCTTTTTGCGGTTGCTATAGCCTGTAAACCAGCAACTCCAACACCAATTACAAATACCCTAGCAGGTTTAAGTGTTCCAGCTGCTGTCATCATCATAGGAAGAGCAGAAGATAAATGTTGGGCAGCTTCCAAAACTGCCGCATATCCTGCGAGGTTTGCTTGAGAACTCAAAACATCCATTTTTTGGGCCCTGGTAATTCTTGGTATAAATTCCATGCTAACAACATTAATTCTTGCTTGATTGAGCGCTTTTAGCTCATCAACTGCATAAAAGGGATTGAGCATGCCCAGGACTGTAGAGCCTGATTGAATTTTATTGGATTCTTCAATACTCAAAGGCGATGGAGTAATTATAAAATTACCCTTAGACAAACATTCGTCTCTAGATATAGCTTTTAAACCAAGCTCAATAAAAGTCTGGTCTGAGATATTAATTCCGTTTCCTATTCCTGATTCAAATGAAACAGTTACTCCAGGTAAATCTGTAATTTTTTTAACTGTATCTGGATGAATCACTGAGCGATGATCTCTAGGGTCCGGAGATTTTAAGGCAGCTATATGCATAAAAAAATTTATTATTTAAACTTGTAGTCCATTGCAAATTATTTAAAGGTTATTGTCAATATTTAAGATAAGGCCTGTAAAAATAATATTTTAGAGAAATGTTTAATGTAGCTGAACTACAATAAGTTAAAAGATTTAACTATAAGTTCAAGCTGACCCCCCCATCCACTGTAATTAACTGGCCTGTAATTAGCTCACTTTTTTCAATTAAATTCATGATTACTTCAGCAATTGATTCTGGGGAGCATGTCTTTCCGAGGGGGGCTGTGTTTTGAATGTGCTTTTTTGTTCCCTCATACATTTCAATGCCCATACCCCTTTTTAACCACTCCCCCTCAATAAATCCAGGACACACAGCATTTACCCTAATTGGCCCTAGGTTCCTTGCCATGGATAAAGTCATACTATTGAGAGCTCCCTTTGAGGACGCATAAGCAACTGAACTACCAATTCCTCTTATTCCAGCAATAGAAGAAACGTTTACAACACAGGGATTTGTGCTTTTTAGTAAATGCTCTTTAGCAGCTTTAACCATTTGAAATGGTCCAATAACATTCACACCATAAATGTAATGAAAATCCTCAGCATCAAGACTATCCAAATCAGAGTGATCCCAGACAAATTTAGTTGTACCTGCATTATTAATTAATGCATCAATCCTGCCCCATTTTTCAATAGCTTTATCAATCGTAGCCATGCACTCATCATCATTTGAGACATCAGCCTGAAATGCAAAAACCTCTTGATTTTTATTTGTACAATCTTTGGCTAATTGCTTGGCATCCTCAATAGAAGACGAACATGTGATCAATACATTCCACCCATTTTTAAAGAGCATTTCTGCAGTAGCAGCTCCAACACCTCTACTGCCTCCGGTGACTATAGCAACTGGATGATCTGTCATAGTGTTAGCTTCCTTTTATAAAAAATAATAAACTTACCCATTCTTGCATGCAATGATGTAATCTGCCAATTTATAAGAGTAGTATTTATGACTCAAAATATTGATCAAAATGAAGTAAATAAATTTGCTAAAATAGCAGAGAGTTGGTGGGATCCAACAGGTGACTTTAAGCCACTTCATGTAATTAATCCCCTGCGAGCAAACTATATAGATCAAAAATCTGCCTTAAAAAATTTAAAAGTATTAGATGTTGGGTGTGGAGGTGGTCTCCTAGCAGAGGCACTCCATTCAAGAGGAGCGCATGTAACTGCTATTGACGTTACTGAAGCTAACATAGGCGTGGCACAACTTCATGCAGATAAGATGCAAATTAATATCGATTACAGGCTGATCACTGCTGAAGAGTTGGCAAAAAAAGAAAAGGAATCATTTGATGTGGTTGCTTGTCTGGAAGTAATTGAACATGTCCCTGATCCAGGTCAGCTTATCCAAGCATGTTCTGAGCTTTTAAAGCCCAACGGCCAAATGTTTCTTTCAACATTGAATAGGAATGCCAGATCCTTTGTTACAGCAATTCTTGGAGCAGAGTATATTTTTAATATTTTGCCCAAAGGAACGCATGAATGGAATAAGTTTATTAAACCTGCAGAGTTAGAAAGGTATATGCGAAATGCTGGCATAAAATTAATTGAAAGTAAGGGGATGTTTTACAATCCAATTTTCCATACTGCAAATTTGAATAATGACCTCGGAGTCAACTATATGATGCATGGGTCGAAAAATGCCTAAAGGCGTTTTATTTGATCTTGATGGCACTCTTTTAGATTCTGCTCCAGACTTTATTGCGAGCTTAGATAATTTGCTTGAAAAGTATAATCAACCAAAACTAGATCCTGAAATCATTCGAAGTCACGTATCTGATGGAAGTTGGAAACTTGTAAGTTTAGGCTTCAACATCGGCATGTCAGATGATAAGTGTGCTGCTTTAAGAGAAGAACTATTAGAAGAATATGAATTAAATCTTTTACAGCACGGCGGTCCTTTTGATGGCATTAAAGAAATGCTGGGTTCCTTAAAAGAGGATAATATCCCCTATGGGATTGTAACCAATAAGCCCTTACGTTTTGCCCAGTCAATCTTAAGGAATGAGGCGACCTTTAGAAATTGCAAAACTCTGGTATGTCCTGATCACTTAAATGCTATCAAGCCAGATCCTGAAGGAATTTTAAGGGGCTGCAAGGATTTGGGCATTCATCCAGCTGAATGCATCTATGTTGGCGATCATAAGAAAGATCTTGAAGCGGGGCTAAATGCAGGCACTCAAGTGATTGCTTGTTATTATGGATATTCACTTAAAAATGATCACAACGAACATATTCTTGGAGCAAATCATCCAAGCGATCTTTATCAATTAATTTCCCAACTATAACAATGGATCTTTCTAATAGAACAATACTGATCACCGGTGCAACCGATGGAATTGGTAAAGTTTTAGCAATTAAGTTTTCAAAATTGGGGTCCAATATTATTCTTTTAGGCAGGGACTCTTTAAAGCTAGACAAAGTTTATGATCAACTTGAACAATCTTTTCCATCGCAAAAGCACTTAATCTTGGAAGCTGATCTTAGTCAATTAAACAATGAATCAGCGCATGAAATTTTCAATGCAATTGCTGGGGAGTTTACTTCACTAGACGGCATCATCCACAATGCTGCAATCTTAGGCACAATGACAACCTTGGAAGATTACGAATTGTCACGATGGGATGAGGTTTTAAATGTTAATCTCAGAGCTCCATTTCTGCTTACCAAAACATTGAAAACAATGCTTGAATCATCAATGCTCCCGAGAATCATTTTTACTTCATCTGGAGTAGCAAATGTAGGTAGAGCTTTTTGGGGCGCCTACTCAGTTTCAAAATTTGGTTTAAAGGGATTGGCGGAAATTTTTGCTAACGAGCTAGAAACCACATCCCCCATTAAAGTATTTAATTTTGATCCTGGTGCAACCCAAACAAAAATGAGGGCATCAGCAAGACCTGCTGAAAACCCTAATTCTCTCAAAACTCCCGGCGATCTTGTGGACTGTTACTTATGGTTTTTTAGCGAAGAAAGCTCTGATTCAAAGCAGAGCTACTATGAATATGCTGATCTGTCTCAGAAAGTTAAGGCCCGCTAAAGAGACTTAAATATATTCTCCTCGGTCTAGGTCAAAATTTTTTTCTTAAATTTACAATTAAGCCTTGTAAGTTTTCTTAATTTCCATAATTTTGAAGTTCTTGAATTTGAGATTCGGTCAAGTTCATGCATGATCCCTCTCTCAGAGTAGAAGGTAAAAAAATTGGCCCGATTCTAACTCTTTTCAATCTACTAACTTCTAAATCTTGAGATTCAAACAGTTTTCTAACCTCACGATTTTTTCCAGTAAGCATACAAACTGAAAACCATTGGTTCGAGCTTTGTTTTTCTCCTGGCACGATATCGGAAAATTTATACACTTCATTTTCAATTTTCACACCTGAAAGCATATTTTTTTTCTTCTGCTCGTTGAAATGACCTCTCGCTCTAACAAGATATTCTCGATCAATTTCAAATGAGGGATGCATAAGTTGATGGGCCATTGCTCCATCATTGGTAAATAACATCAAACCAGAGGTATTAATATCCAGTCTCCCAACTGCAATCCAATCAGGCTCATTTTCAACTTTTGGTAAAAAATCAAAAACGAGCTTAATTTTTTTCTCATCTTTCTTTGAAGACAAAACTCCAGGTGGTTTATTCAACATTATGATTTTTAAGTCAGCAGTTTTTAAAACCACTTTTTGGTTGTCAAAAATTACCTCATCCGTTTCAGAGACTTTTGTTCCCAAAGAGGCTATTTCACCGTTAACAAAAATTTTATTCTCTTTGATTAATTGCTCACATGAACGCCTTGAACCCAAGCCAGCTTGAGCCAAAAACTTCTGCAATCGAAGCATGCGTTTAGCCGACTTCTAACTGATCCAGGGCTTCATCAGCTGGTAAAGCCTCAGGAAGCGGTGGTAAATCATTAATTGATTTGAGGTTTAAATCATTTAAAAAGTTTTTAGTTGTCTCATAAAGAGCAGGCCTGCCTGGAACATCCCTGTAACCTGCTACCTTAACCCACTCTCTATCAAGCAATGATCTGATTATTTGAGTGCTAACAGTGACGCCTCTGATGTCTTCGATGTCACCTCTAGTTACAGGTTGCTTATAAGCAATAATAGATATGGTCTCCATTAATGCTTTAGAGAGTCTGCTAGAGGCATCGTTCCATAATGGATAAAGGCAATCGCCATAACTCTCTCTGATCTGCATTCTAAAACCTGATGCAACCTCTTTAATTTCAATGGAGCTATCGGCATATCTTTCCTCAAGAGTATTTAAAGCAACTTTAATACTGGTTAAATCTACTTCTATATTCTGAGATCCCATTAGAGTTTTCATCTCAGATAATCGCATAGGTCTGCCTGCACCAAAAAGAATGGACTCAACAATATTGGGTAAGTTTTGTAAATCGGTCATCTAATGCACCCCTCGATTGGTTGATTTGAGATAAAGTTGATTAGAGTCAGGGTTTTGAATAAGCTCGACGTGTCCATCTTTAGCTAGATCCAAAGATGCAAGCAAAGCAACGACAACTCCCTGCTTGCCTTCTTTTTTCTGATAAGTTTGAAAGAATTGAATTACGTTTCTTTTATTGAGAATTGATAAAATCAAAGCAATTCTATCTTGAGTGGATAATTCCTCGAAATGAATTTCATGATGCGCCGAAAATTTAGGACGCATTGAAGCCTCCTGAAAGAGTGCTGCAAGTTCCTGGGCTGATATATCTAAGGGTGTTTCACGTTCTTGAAATTTTGGCAAGGCAGTTGATGCAAGAAAGAAGTCTCTATCTAATCTTGGTAAATTAGAGATAGACTCAGATGCAGTTTTATACCTTTGATATTCTTGTAACCTTCGAATAAGTTCTGATCGAGGGTCTTGCTCCTCCTCTTCTTCTTCAGATTGAGGGATCAACATCCTAGATTTAATATGAGCAAGGGTCGCAGCCATTACCAAATAATCAGCTGCGAGTTCAATTTTTAATGCATCCATTAATTCAATATATTGAATGTACTGATCTGTAATCTCAGAAAGATCTAAATCCAGAATGTTAATATCTTTTTTTTGTATCAAGTAAAGCAATACGTCCATTGGCCCAGAAAAATCTTCCAAGTAGATCTCCAAAGCTTCAGGTGGAATAAATAAATCGTCAGGAAGTTGGGTTAAAGCCTCACCTTTAAATTGTGGAAATTCTAGTTGCGCTTGAGACTTCATAAGTTCAATTTATACAAGATGCTGTAATTATATGCCTTTTTTAACACAACATCTTGTGATTTTTTATAAAAATATTGCCTTAAAAGTTTTCTTTAAAGCATTTACAAAGCCTTAAAAAGAATTAATTAGATCGGAGAAAGCCTATTTTTTTTATTTATTTACATTAATATTTGTGCATGGAATCCATTTACCACACAGACAATACAAGAATTGTTGAGAAATTCGATCTCATTACGCCTAATGAGGTAATTTCAGAATATCCTTTGACAGAAGAGATTTCTAAATTAGTTTATGGAACGCGGAATGAAGCGAGCCAAATTTTGCATGGTAAAGATGACAGAGTAATTGTGATTTGTGGACCTTGCTCTATTCATGATCCCGAATCTGCAATTGAATATGCCAAATTATTAAAAGAAGCAAGAGACTCATTGAATACAAATTTATTAATAATTATGAGAGTCTATTTTGAAAAACCTAGAACAACAGTAGGCTGGAAAGGTTTGATCAATGATCCAGATATAAATGAAAGTTATGATGCGAATAAAGGTTTAATGCTGGCAAGAAAAATTCTTAAAGATATTACTGCTTTGGGTTTGCCAGTTGGTACAGAGTTCTTAGATCCGATTTCACCTCAGTATGTTGCTGATCTTGTTTCCTGGGGAGCCATTGGAGCTAGAACAGCAGAAAGTCAATGTCATAGAGAGTTAGCCTCTGGTCTTTCGTGCCCGGTGGGCATTAAAAATGGTACTACTGGGGCACTAAAACCTGCAATTGATGGTATTCAAGCTGCAAATCATCCTCATGTATTTTTTTCAAATACCAAGGATGGGCGAGTCTCTATATATAAAACATCTGGAAATTCTGATTCACACATTATTTTAAGAGGCGGGAAAGAGCCTAACTTTAGCTCAGAAGCCATTCAAAAAACACTAACTGCATTGATTGAAGCTGATGTTAATAACTCTATTATGGTTGATGCGAGTCATGGAAATAGCCAGAAACAATTTAAAAAGCAAATTGATGTCGTAAAGGACTTAGCTAAACAAATTTCATCTGGCAATCAAAGTTTAAGAGGCCTGATGCTCGAAAGTCATCTGGTTGAAGGTAACCAGAGCATCACTGATAACCTTACATATGGTCAAAGTATTACAGATGCATGCATGAACTGGGATGACACTTTTAATTGCCTCAATATTATCAGTGAAGCTGTCCAAAAGAGGCGAGGGTAATTGAAAGAGGATTTATTTACTTTCTCCATTCAACAAGCTGAAACTCTTGGCATAGAGTGTGCAATTGTCCTGGCTGCAGCAAAAACAATCAAAACTGAGCTGTCTTCGCCCAACGAAATGGCTGCAATTCTGAAAGAAAGCATGCCTTTTTTTGCTGAAGAGGAAATTCTGAAAAATATAAAGAGGCTAATAGATTTGAAATTAATCTCTCCTGAGGTAACTTCTAAGAAAATTGAGTCCACCCGAAGTAAAAATCTTTACTCCTTAAAGCTGCCTTCAAATAATCTTAATGCAGGTAAAAGAAAGCTAGATAAATCCTGGGCTCCTTCTGCACAGGCATTTGAAGTACTAGGCATGGGCAATGTTGATAAAGAATTTATTGAAAGCAAAGTAAATGAATTCAAGATGTATTGGCTTGAAAAAAATCAAATTCGAGATAACTGGAATGTATTGTTTGTTGATTTCATTCGCAGAGAGTGGGTTAAAGAGAATTCCACAAATAAAGGCTTGCCCGTTTGTATCGATGATCTTTGGTCGCCATCTTCTGATGCTTTTGATATTTTGGAATTAGCTAATGTCTCAAAAAATGATGCTTTAAAACACTTGAAGGAGTTTATACTCTATTGGAAAGAGAATGGAACAGCGCTAAGATCCTGGAACTCAAAATTTGTTGATTTTGTAAAACGCAAAGAGTTGATTGGTACTTATGAAGGAAAAAATGACAAAAAAGCTAACAGACATAATGAACCCGGAGACTTTTCTCAAGAGTTCGAACAAAGAACAAAAGATGCCTCCTGGGCAGAAAACCTTGAACTCTGAGCGTCAGAGATTCATAGAAGCCATAGATAATCTCTTTTTAAAACTTGAGCTCTCATACCATTATCAATTCTACAAAGTTTTTGGTACTGACCATAAGCTCAATGAAGCAAAAAAACTTTGGGCCAAGAGTTTAAAAAAGTATCCAGCAGAAAGTATTAATGCTGCTATTGAAACCGTAATAGAAGCCAATGATTACCTGCCTACTCTCACGGAGATTATAAAAGCATGTTCAGTATCAATGGACTCTATCAATATACCTAGCCCGCATGAGGCATTTATTGAAGCTCAAAAATCCTCTCCTCCTAGATACAGCTATTCTTGGACACACCCAATTGTTTATTGGGCAGCGCGAGAAGTTGGTTGGGAATTAATTAATTCGCCAAATAATAATAATACATTTCACGCATTTTCAAAGATTTACCTCCGTCTTGTTAAAGAAAGCCAATCTGGAAAAAAATTTGACCTCCCTGATAAAAATGCCTCAAATCAATTGCAGCCTCTTGATTTGAAACTTTTGGAAAGTTTACGTAAAAAACATGGTCTCTAATATTGTAAAGTGTACTTTACAAAAAGCATGCACTATAATCATCGACCCCAGCCTAGATAACTGGGAAAATATAAAAGTTATACATTAATGAATAAGAACGTCCGGATTTCACTCTACATACTAATACCGATTATTCTTTGGATGATTTCTGGTCTATTTGTTGAAGAGAAAATCATTGAAATAAAAGAAGATTCGCAGTTAACCAAGGTTGTTACTCAAGAAGCTGCTTCACAATTTTATTCACCAGTCATCACTTTAAATGCATCTGCTTCCTCAGAAAAAAGAGTGAGAGTTTTAGCCAAAACTAGTGGTGAGGTCATGCCAAACAATGTGGTCCAAGGGCAGTGGGTAGAAAAAAATCAAGTCCTTTGCAGGCTCGGAGTGGTTGAACTCAATAGAACAGAAGTCAAAGCACCCTTTAAAGGTTATGTTGAAATGATAGTGAAGCCTGGTAACTATATAAATAGAGGTGAAGTATGTGCGGTAATTATTGAATTAGACCCTGTTACATTTGTTGCTGAAGTGTCTGAGGCGGATATTAAAAATGTGGTAACAGGTCAAAATATTTCAATAGAATTAGTCACGGGTGATATTATAAATAGTAAGCTGAGCTTTGTATCTAAAAGCGCGACTCCGTCGACCAGAAGCTTCCGAGTCGAAGCTCAAGTTAAAAATCCTCAAGGAATAATTAGAGATGGTATTACCGGGACTTTAAAAATTTCTACAAATAAAATACTAGCAACAAAAATCTCTTCATCAATCCTACTTTTATCTGATGCAGGTACTTTGGGAGTAAGAGCAGTTACAGACAATAATATTGTTGAATTTCTTCCTATCAAAATTATTGAAGATACTGAAGATGGGGTCTGGGTCACTGGCATTCCAAACCTTACACAAATAATTGTGAGGGGACAGGGCTTTGTTGAAAATGGCCAGGAAGTAATCAAAGTGCCTCTCGATATCACATGACAAGAATAGTAGATTTTGCTTTATCTAAAGCAAGAACTACCCTTGCTATTGCCTTGGCAATAATTATTGCAGGAGCATACGCTCGTTCAACCATCGGGGTCGCAGCAGACCCAAACATTCAGCTTCCACTAGTAAGCGTAGAAGTTTTTTTAGATGGAGCATCTCCCAGTGATGCTTCACGACTTATAGCTAGGCCTCTAGAAACTAGATTAAGAAGCGTTCCTGGCATCAAAGAGCTTTCATCTTCAGCTAGATTAAGTTTTGCAAGAATCGTTGCAGAGTTTGAGGTTGGCTATGACATTGATACAGCTCTAAGAGATATCAAGCAGGCTGTTGAGGAAGTAAAATTTCAACTCCCCAGAGAGGCAGAAGATCCGCAGATTAGAGAATATTCATTTGCTTTATTTCCTGTAATGAACCTAAGCATATTAGGCTCAGCTTCAATGCGTCAAAAAGTTTTCATTGCTAGAGAATTACAAGACAAACTTGAAGCAATAAAAGAGGTCCTTGGGGCAGATTTGAGAGGTGCTCCCGAGGAAGTCTTAGAAGGTGTGATCGATAAATCCAAGATGGAAACTTACGGAATTACACTTAGCCAATTAGCTAGAGCAATTTCAAACAATAATTTGATAATACCAGGTGGGGCTCAGGATACTGGCTCAGGAAAATTTAACATTGAAGTTCCAAGCATTTTTGAAACTGCTGAAGATGTCTACAACATCCCAATTAAAGTCACCCAAGATGCTGTTGTAACCTTGAGTGATATCGGCGAGATAAGAAGAACTTTTAAAGATTATTCATCTTTTGCAAAAGTAAATGGTCAGGATGCAGTGACGCTTGAAATCCGATTGAGAGTTGGTGCAAACGCGATTGATGCAAAAAGGAATATTATTGCAGTCAAAGAAGAATTTGAGAAAACTTTACCTAAAAATTTATCAATAGTTAGAACCAATGATGAAACTGTATGGGCCGAGGTGATGATATCTGAGTTGGAAGGAAATATTATCACAGCAATATTCCTTGTCATGATTCTTGTCATAGCAAGCATGGGTGTTAGGGTTGGCATGTTGGTTGGACTTTCTATTCCGTTTTGTTTCTTGCTTACATTCATTATCTTAAGAGTGATTGACATGGAATTTAATTTTCTGGTCATGATGGGTCTCTTGCTTGGCCTAGGGATGTTGATCGATGGCGCCATAGTTGTAACAGAATATGCAGATAGAAAAATTTCTGAAGGCTTGAATCGAAAAGAAGCTTATCGACTGTCTTCAAAAAGGATGTTTTTTCCTATCATTGCTTCAACCGCAACAACTATTGCTGCTTTCACACCACTAATTTTCTGGCCTGGATTTACAGGTCAATTCATGCGTTTTCTTCCTATCACTGTATTCATCGTGCTATCAGCATCGCTTGTTTATGCTTTAATCATTACCCCAGTCATTGGCTCTATATTTGGGCAGAGACGATCAAACTTAGTCTCAGGGGACAGTGAACAAACTGGTGAAATTCTCTTTGATAAAATTTCCAGTTTCTATTCAAGAGTTTTGAAAAAATTTGTTAGGAATCCTGGAGAGACCATCATAGCTGTTGTAATGCTTTTGTGGTTTTTTGGTTATGCAATGTATGGAAACTTCAATAAAGGAACCCTCTACTTTGCAGATGTAGACCCTGTTGCTGCTGAGATTTCTGTTCGGGCAAGAGGAAACTTTTCTTCTACTGAAGCCAAAGCAATCATGGAGATTGTTGAACAAAAAATTCAAACAGTTGAGCACATTGAAAATTTATATCTAACAACTGGGACGCAATGGTTTAACTCTGGAGGCGACTCTGTTGCAAGAGGGTTTTTTGAGGTTGTTGACTCTAAGTTTAGAGATATTCTTGGAAAAGAAGTAATTGCTAATGTCCAAAAAGTTACTTCTGATATACCTGGAATAATTGTTGAAATTAAACCCGAAGAAGGTGGCCCCTCCTTTAGTTCACCAATTGAATTAGGGATTTTTGGAAACAATGAAGAATCGGTCGCTAGAACAACAGAAAAAATTGAGCAATATATGATCAATGAAGTGGTTGGTTTAACAAATATTCGTTCAACCCTACCCTATCCATTGATTGAATGGAAAGTTGAGGTGGATAAGCAAAAAGCTGCTCAGCTTGGGGTAAGTATTGTTGATATTGGGGCATTGGTACAGATGCTTACAAATGGATTTAAAGTGGGAGAATATAGACCCGATGACTCAAAAGATGAGGTTGAGATAAGAGCTAGATTTGGCTCGTCCATGCGATCACTCAGCGGCATTGAAGATTTAAAGGTTAATTCAATTAATGGTCTTATTCCAGTTAGTACCTTCATCAAACTTATCCCAAAAGAAAATCGCCAATCTGTAATTAGAAGGAATGGTAAATTTTTTCATGAGATTGGGGTGGCAACAGAATCTTCAGAATACTTAGTTTCAGATAAAGTAAGCGAAATGAGCAAATGGCTAGAAACACAAAATTTTGAAGAGGGAATAGAAACAAAATTTAGAGGTATGCAAGAAGAGACCGAGGAGGTTACAAAATTTTTAACTATCGCTTCTATAACTGCATTATCGTTAATGCTGATTTTGCTTGTTACGCAATTTAATAGTTTCTATCAATCAGTTCTGGTATTAAGTGCTGTATTTATGTCAATAGTAGGCGTTTTAATAGGCCTTCTTATTGCTGGAAAACCTTTTAGCACAACCATGACAGGAATTGCGATTGTGGCTTTATCTGGAATTGTAGTGAATAATAATATTGTCCTCATTGATACCTTTAATAGATTAAAAGGTGAATTTCCAAATCTGACCACCGAAGATATTATTATCAAAACATGCAATCAACGATTGCGCCCTATTCTGTTGACCACAGCTACAACAATTTTTGGCTTGATGCCGCTTGCAATTGGCTTAAGCATTGATGTTATAGCTAGAGAAATTATTGTTGGTAGTCGTGTGGTCGGTTGGTGGCAGAACCTTGCATCATCGATCGTATTTGGACTTGGTTTCAGCACAATTCTTACATTAATTTTTACTCCTGCTGCGTTAATACTTCCCTCCCGCATAAAAATATGGCTGGAGAATAGATTTGAGCTATTTAAATCTTCAAGTTAAGTGATGGATAAAAAATCATAAGTTACAATAAGTCATGACCAAAAAAGATACAGTAAATTTTGAATCATCTTTAAAAAAGCTTGAGCAAATAGTTGCCAAACTTGAAGATGGTGATATCAGTTTAGAAGATAGTGTTAAATCTTTTGAGGAAGGGATTGGTTTGGTAAAAGAATGTCAAAAGCAGCTCTCTTCGGCTGAGCTAAAAGTAAAAAAACTTTTAGACAATGGCGATGCAGTAGACTTGGATAGCTAAAATCAGATTTATGTCTGCAAGCTTCCTGTCTGAATGCAAAGAGAAAGTATTAAATCGCATAGACGTCCTTCTTTCAGGTGATAGTAAAATAACTTCTGCTATGCGATATTCAGCTTTAGCAGATAGTAAATGCATTAGAGCAGGGTTAGTTTTTGCTTCTGGAAATCTCAATAAAAAAATCTCCACCTCAGCATTAACTGATATGGCTGCCAGCATCGAGCTTATGCATACCTACTCCTTAATCCATGATGATCTACCTTCAATGGATAATGATGAGATGAGAAGAGGTCAAGCTTCAAATCATATTAAATACAATGAAGCTACGGCCATCCTAGCCGGTGATGCCCTTCAAGCATTAGCCTATGAAACAATTGCTTCATCTCTCGAAATATCTCCAACACAAAAGATTAGCTCGATTAAAGCACTAGCAAATGCATGCGGTTACACAGGCATGATTTTGGGTCAACAATATGACTTAGATGCTGAAAGGAATGAATACAACGATATTAAAAAAATACATGAGCTCAAAACCGGAAAGTTAATTCAAGCAGCAGTAACCATGCCTCATGAAGGTGAGGAGGAGCAAACAAATCATCTAGCCATTTTAGGTGAGATTGGAATAGACCTTGGTCTTGCTTTTCAGATTATGGATGATGTTTTAGAGGCCTCCTCAGATTCAAAGACTTTAGGTAAAAATAATCAGTCAGACATGCTAAATAAAAAGTTAACCTATGTGAGTGCATACGGTAAAAAAGAGTCTGTCGACCAGGCTTATGCTCTTTCAAATAGATGTGTTACCAAATTAGAGAATGCATTTGAAAATAATGAGGCTGCAAACTTAATTGCATTGGCTGAGTTTATGGTAAAAAGAAAAAACTAAGATGAAAATATTTTCTGAAATTCCATCAACCCTTCCCAAAACTCCAATTTTAGACAAGGTAAATACTCCAGAAGATATTAAAGGTTTAACTTCTCCTGAGCTCAAGTCCCTAGCAGATGATGTGCGAGCAAATATGCTGTACAGCGTTGGTCAAAGTGGCGGTCATCTTGGCGGGGGTTTAGGAGTGGTAGAGCTAACCGTGGTCTTGCACTATCTTTATAACACACCCGATGACAAAATAATTTGGGATGTAGGACATCAAGCCTATCCTCATAAAATCTTGACCGGTAGAAAAGACACTCTGTCTTCGATTCGCCAGAAAAATGGATTGGCTCCATTCCCAAACCGCGAGGAAAGTCCTTATGATGCTTTTGGAGTTGGTCATTCAAGTACATCCATAAGTGCGGCACTGGGTATGGCAATTGCAAACAGCAATACAGATAAAAAAGTGGTTGCAGTGATAGGCGATGGAGCTATGACAGCAGGTATGGCGTTTGAAGGCTTGGCCCATACAGGTCACATTAAACCCAATATCTTAATCATTCTCAATGATAACGATATGTCTATCTCAGAAAATGTTGGTGGGTTAAATAATTATTTCTCAAGAATTTGGGCATCAAAAGTTTATAAAGGGATTAGAAAAAGTGGGAAAAGTTTTTTAGAAAATCTTCCGCAAGCTCATCATATCGCTAGAAAAGTAGAAACCCAAATGAAAGCCATGGTAGCGCCAGGAAGCATTTTTGAAGAACTGGGTCTAAATTATATTGGTCCAATCGATGGCCATGATATTAATGAATTAACAAAAGTTATAGGCAATTTAAAAGACTTTGAGGGTCCACAATTTTTACATGTTATTACAAAAAAAGGAGCTGGATTAGACCCTGCAGAAGCTGACAGGATTGGTTTTCATGCAATTGGAAAAATAAAGCCTTTAGATTCAACTAATAAAAAACTTGGGCCTAAGTATCAAGATGTTTTTGGTCAGTGGATCGTTGATATGGCAAAAGAAAACAATGACTTGATAGCAATCACTCCTGCCATGCGCGAAGGCTCTGGGCTTGTAAATTTTAGCAAAGAATTTCCAGATAGATTTTTCGATGTAGCAATTGCTGAACAACATGCAGTTACCCTTGCTGCTGGCCTGGCTTGTGAAGAAAAAAAACCCGTTGTTGCCATCTACTCTACTTTTTTACAGAGAGCCTATGATCAACTCATTCATGATGTAGCATTACAAAATCTTGATGTTCTATTTGCAATCGATAGAGCCGGACTGGTGGGTGAAGATGGTCCAACGCATTCTGGAAATTATGATCTGGCATATCTTAGATGTATTCCAAATATGCTTATTGCAGTGCCTGCAGACGAAAATGAAACAAGAAAATTGCTAACCACCGCCTTTCATTATAAGGGTCCAGCCGCTGTAAGGTATCCACGAGGAGGTGGTATCAATACCCCGATAGAACTTGAACTTAATGCTGTTGAAATTGGCAAAGGTCGACTTATCAATGAAGGGCAATCAGATATACTTATCATGAATTTCGGAGCCTTGATAGAAACCGCACATGAAGTTGCTCAAAAGCTAGATGCTACTTTATTGGATATGCGATTTGTTAAACCGCTGGACAGAGAATTGATGACTGAGCACTGCAGTGGTAAAAATACCATTATCACCATTGAGGATGGCGCCATGTCAGGTGGTGCTGGTTCAGCGGTCAGCGAGTGGGCTCATGAAAATAAACTTAAGCAACAAATCATCATATGTGGTATCCCAGATGAATTTGTTAATCACGCTAGTCGAGAAGAAATGTTAGAGATGACAGGCTTAGATGCAAAAGGAATTCTTGCTAAGGTAGAAGGTTACTTATCTTAAGTGACCCATTTTATCTCTCTTGGTATCAAGATAATTTTGATTCTTGGCATTTGCACCTTCATGCAAAGATGTCCTTTTAACCACAGTAATTCCAACTTCCTCTAGGGCATCTACTTTTTTTGGGTTATTTGTTAATAGGTTAACTGAAGAGACATGAAAATGCTGGAGTATGTCTAAGCAGATATTATATTCTCTTAGATCAGCGTCAAAACCTAACAATTCATTTGCTTCTACTGTGTCGTGACCTTGGTCTTGCAGAGCATATGCTCTGATTTTATTAACCAAACCAATGCCTCTGCCCTCTTGTCTCAGATACAAGAGAATGCCTGATTTATTTTGAGCCAACATCTGTAATGCTGCTTGCAATTGTGGGCCACAATCACATCTTAAGCTATGCAATGCATCTCCAGTCAAGCATTCAGAATGAACTCTGCACATCACTGCATCTTGTTTTTGAATATCGCCAATGGTCAATGCAATGTGGTCTTTGCCATTAGGCTCCTCAAAAGCTGAAATAGTAAATTCACCAAACTTCGTTGGTAATTCTGACTGAGATACAAATTTACAGCTATTCAATTGATTTAAAGTGAGAGAAAAATTGCATAAATTATACCACCGGCAAACAATCCTGCGATTAAATCATCCAGAAGAATTCCAAGACCGCCTTTAATATTTTGATCTGCCCAGGAAATTAGCCATGGCTTCCAAATATCAAACAATCTAAAGAGGATAAAAGCACTTAGGTAAGGGATAACTTCATGAGGAATAAAAGATAAAGCTAGGAGCATCCCCGCTACTTCATCAATCACAATCGAGGAGTGATCTTTGGAATCACTGTCCTTTGATGCCATGGAGCATATTAACCAAGAAAATAAGATAAAAATTGGCAAGATAATATGGATGGATGAATGTAAGAAATCTGCAAAATACCAGATGAGCAAAGCAGCTAGACTGCCCCAGGTGCCTGGTGCTGGTCTAATTAAACCCACACCAAACCAAGTCGCAAAAAGATGAGAAGGTTGTTTTAAATTTGGAAAGCTCATATTAACGAAAATGGTCCCAGCTTTTAAGTAAGCCAATATTATTATTTGAGATGATTAGTTTTTTTCCGCCCATCACACCAATAGTATGACATTTTTTTTTGCAGGACCTGAGATTAGCTTGCAATGCTGATAATTGTTTTGGAGGCACTGTATACAGTAGTTGATAATCATCTCCGAACTCCAAACATTGCTTGGCATATTGGCTTGCAGCCAAAGGAATCTTATCTAAATCAAGATTGCAACCAACTCCTGATTTTGAAATAAGATGAGATAAATCTTGGAGGATTCCATCTGAGATATCAATGGCAGAGGATGCAAGACCGGAGATGGCACTTCCATAACTTATTTGAGCCGCAGGGAATAAATAAGGCTTAGTCTTCTTATTTATTAACCCATGTTTTTTGTATTCTTGAAAACCAATATAGCCATAGCCTAAGGCATCGGACAAACATAAAATATCACCTGGCTGAGCATTAGATCTGACTA
>Ga0255773_10001338_pt1 | contig 25090 bp, 22 predicted proteins | sample 011ome_17_FD_179971 | JGI IMG/M metagenome (GOLD analysis project Ga0255773, IMG submission 179971) | Coastal salt marsh microbial communities from the Groves Creek Marsh, Skidaway Island, Georgia - 011502XT metaG (version 2) | ecosystem: Environmental > Aquatic > Marine > Intertidal zone >...
TAAACGTAGTAAAGCCGGCAACTAATTCGGTTTTAACTGTTGTATTATTTTTTTCTAACTGAAAAATTTTTTCTAGCATTAAATTTGAAAATATTATTTAAAAATTTAGTTTACAACTTATAATAATAGATTGTTACAAGTTCAAAAATAACTTAAGGCAAAAACAGATTGATACAATAATTCTTTGCTGAAATAGTTGAAAATCTAATTTATATATTCTCAATCTTTCGGCATTAATATTGCAATATATTTGAGAAATGTAAAAGGTTTTTCAAAACTTTAAAAAATTAACATAATAACCTTGGGGTATTGTAATGAACGATCTCTTCTTGAATAAAAAAATTTCATCCATCTGCTTGTTACTATTTAGTATCTCTGCTTTTTCTCAAGACAATGTGATTGAAGAAGTATTTGTAACTGCAGAAAAACGCAGCGAAAGCCTTCAAGATATTTCTCAAGCAGTTACAGCTATAAGTGACCAGGATATTGAATCTAAAAATATCGAATCAATGGTAGATCTAAGCGCAATTGTTCCTGGAGTAACTGTTGCTAAAAATGAGGGTTACAAAACTGTTATTTCTATCAGGGGAGTTGGCAATGAGACAAATCAAAATGCTATTGCAGCTCCATCAGTAGCATTTCACATGGATGGAATTTTTATTGCTTCTCCATTCGCACTCCAGACTGATTTTATTGATGTAGATAGAATTGAAGTTATTAGAGGGCCACAAGGGACCTTATTTGGTCAAAACTCAACTGGTGGAGCTATTAATGTTATTAGTAAAAAACCATCAATGGATGAATACTTAGGTAAATCTGACATTACTTTTGGCAATTATGGGTTAACAAAATTTCGCACATCTAACAATATTCCTCTAGGCTCAAATATTGCCAGCAGAGTTTCTTTTGCCATCACTGAGAGAGATGGATTTGCTGATAACATTTTCACTGGACAAGACTTGGATGATGCAAGCAGCGTTAGTTTCCGTGGTGATCTGCTTATTGATCTGGATGAGAGCTCAAGCTTAAGATTTTTTGGTCAGTTTTTTGAAGTTGATAGAAATGGATCAGCTATGCGAGGCATTGATGACCCCACTCCAAACATAAGAAAATTATCTCAAGACACTTTATCGAAACATGAGCTAACGTCCTCAGTTTTTGCTGCAATTTATGAATCTGATTTAGGGTTTGCATCTCTTAGAGCCATGGCCAGTATTCAAGAGGATGATATTTTGGTAGTTAGAGATAATGATAGACATAACTATGGCGACTTTGTTAAATCTATTCCTGGATTACCTCCAGTACAAGAGACTTGTATACAAATCTTCCCGCAGCCTGATGAGTGCAAATATGCCCGTTATCAAAGAGCTGAATTCAATCCAGAAACCTCTGTTGTGGATACAACTACGTTGGAAATTAATTTAATCTCCAATGAACCAATTCTCAATGGAAAGCTTGATTGGACAATAGGTGCTTTTTACATGGAGCATGAAATTGAAAATACTATCCGCGGTTACAGAGATAACGATTTGACTGGCCAATTAAGATATTTATGTGGAGAGTCGTTTGCCAATCCAGCATATTGCTACACTCATGATTATGGTATCCCTGGCAGGTTTGATGTTTTTGGAGCTGACTGGGATTTTGTGACTGACGCACTTCCAACAAGAGAATCATATTCATTTTATGGGCAAGGAACATATAGCATCAGCGATGAGTTTCGTTTAGTTGCTGGTATGAGATATTCAGAAGATACATTCGAAACCAATGTGACCAACTTTTTTAATGTAGAAACCTTTACAGAAAAGGGTACTTCGGATGAAACAACTGGGAAGATAACGGGTGAATTAGACTTATCTGATTCAACAATGGCGTACCTATCCTTTGCAAGAGGTTTCAAGCCTGGTGGTAGCAATTTAACTTTTGGTTTCACAGAGGCTGAAGATGCTGCTGCTGGAAGACCCATAGCACCTGCATTAGTATTTCCTACATTTGAAGCTGAGACAGTTGATTCAATTGAGTTTGGCTTGAAAACAGATTTAATGGACGGAAGAGCGCGTGCAAATATTGCAGTCTTCTCATATACATATGAAAACCTTCAATTTCAGGCCACCGACCCAGATCCCTATAGAGGTGGGGTAGCAAATATCCCTGAATCAGAAATGTCAGGGCTTGAGGTTGAGTTTAAAGGATTATTAAATGATTCATTGGTCTTAGACATGAATTTATCATTCCTTGATTCTGAGGTTACTTCAGACTATATGGTCCTAGATAATGTTGATGCTTATCAGTATTTCTTTGGCCAAGAGGATCTTCGATATGGTTTAAGAGAAAATGTTAAGGGTAATGAATTAGCAAAAAGTCCAGAGTTTTCAGCGGACATTAGTCTCACCTATGAAACAGCGCTTGCTTCTGGAAGTATTTTTACTGGGATAATGCAGTACATTCAAAGAGGAGACTTCCAGCAAAGAGTCTCTAATAACTCTATTGTTGATGCTATTGATTCTTATGATTTGTTGAATCTTACTGCAAGCATTGATTTTGTAGGAGATAAATGGGGGCTGGACTTTAAAATCCTTAATGCAACAGATGAAGATGGCGTTAACTCAAGCATGACAGATGTCTTTGGTGTGGCTGCAACTGGATTAGAGCTTATTCCGCCTCGTCAATTCATGGTTCGATTAAGTATGAGCTATTAATTTGGCAGTTTTATAAATAATGGATAAATTATTTATTCAAGCTGATAAGCTATTAAGCGATTCATTTAAGCTTGCCTGGATAGTTTATGAAAGTGGTTACCGCCCAAATTATATTATTGGCGTTTGGAGAGGCGGAGCTCCAATTGGTATAGCTGTTCAGGAGTTTTTAGATGTCCTTGGCGTGCCCTCCGACCATATTGCAATTCGTACTTCTCACTACAAAGGAATAGATGAGAGAGATACTCAGGTTCAAGTTTATGGCCTTAACTATGTTATTAAGCAGGTTGAATCAGAAGATTCACTTCTAATCGTAGATGATGTTCATGATACGGGCATATCTATTCAAAAAATAATTTTAGACCTTCAAACTGCTTGTAAAAAAAATACACCTGAAATTAAAGTAGCCACCCCATACTTCAAACCAATGAAAAATAAGACAGATAGAAAGCCTGACTTTTATCTTCATGAAACAGAGAAATGGCTCGTTTTTCCCCATGAGCTTGAAGGTTTATCCATGGATGAAATTATTGAGTTTAAGCCTGAGCTTTCCGACCTTGTTAAAAAAATTAAACCTTTTATATCTTAAAAAAGATTTAATATAGTTTCCTTTATTATGTAAATTCATTCACTATTAAGTATGAACAAATCTAAAAATCTCTCTTTAGATAAAAAAAATATTGATACTATTTTGGTATTGGACTTTGGCTCTCAATATACTCAACTTATTGCAAGAAGAATTAGAGAGTTGAATGTGTTTTCGGTAATACTACCTTGGGATGTTTCAACTGAAAAAATTAAATTCGTTAATCCCATGGGAGTAATTTTATCTGGAGGTCCTGAATCAGTTACCGAATCTAATACCCCAAGAATTCCCGAAATTATTTTTGAATTAGATGTTCCTATCTTGGGTATTTGTTATGGGATGCAAACTCTTGCAGAGCAATTTGGGGGGCAAGTGTCTTCCTCAAAAAATAAAGAATTTGGCCATGCTCAAATTCTCTTGGAAAAACCATCTTTACTCTTTGATGGCTTTAGCTCTGGATCTTCAGTTGATGTTTGGATGAGTCATGGAGATCATGTATCAACTCTACCAAATGAATTTAATTTAATAGCCTCAACGAAATCAGCCCCAATAGCAGTCATGGAGCATGCAAAAAAACCTATTTATGCATTGCAGTTCCACCCCGAGGTCACTCACACCAAACAGGGCAATACTGTATTAGAAAATTTCACATTCAAGATTTGTAGATGTGCAGCTCAATGGAAAATAGAAAATCTAATTCAGCAAAGAATAGATGAGATTAAAGAAAAAGTCAGAGATCAAAAGGTATTACTTGGTTTATCAGGCGGAGTAGATTCATCTGTTACAGCCATGCTCTTGGATAAAGCGATAGAAAAAAACTTAATTTGTGTTTTTGTTGATAATGGATTGCTTCGAAAAAATGAAGCTGAAGATGTGAAAAATTTATTTAAAGATAAGATGGATTTAAATTTATTAGTCGTTGATGCAAAGAAAGTTTTTTATAGACATCTAAAAGGTATTTCAGATCCAGAGCAGAAAAGAAAAATTATTGGAAGAACTTTCATTGATATTTTTGATAATGAGGCTGCTAAATTAAAAGATGATATTAATTTTTTAGCTCAGGGGACCATTTATCCTGATGTAATCGAATCTTCTGAATCAGAATCTAAAGAGGCAAGAGTTATTAAATCTCATCATAATGTTGGAGGCCTTCCTGATGACATGAAGATGGAATTAGTGGAGCCTTTACGTGATTTATTTAAGGATGAGGTCAGGAAAATGGGATCTGAACTTGGCCTGCCATTGGAAATGTTAAATCGGCATCCATTTCCAGGTCCAGGATTGGGAGTAAGAATTCTTGGAGAGATCTCTCAAGAAAAAGTTTTAACTCTTCAAAATGCTGACGCTATATTCATAGAGGAATTAATAAAGGCAGGTCTATATAATCAGGTAAGCCAAGCATTTTGTGCATTTCTTCCAATTAAATCAGTTGGAGTGGTTGGTGATGAAAGGAGATATGCGGACGTAATAGCAATTAGAGCAGTTGAAACAGTAGATTTCATGACTGCTACATGGGCGAGGCTTCCATATGATTTCTTGGCACATGTCTCAAATCGAATAGTGAATGAGTTAGAGAACGTTAGCAGGGTGGTCTATGATATTTCAAGCAAACCCCCAGCAACTATTGAGTGGGAGTGATTCTCATAAATTTTACATGAAGTAAGTTTTTTATGTGCGGTATTTTTGGAATCTCACTTTTTAATAATCAAATATCCTCATCATTATTTAGAGAAAGCTTAGAATTAATTCATCACAGAGGCCCTGATAATACGGGAGAATTTTTTAATAAAAAACTAGATATTGCATTGGGCCACAAAAGATTGTCGATCATTGATTTATCAGACAGCGCTTCACAACCAATGAGCACGATTGATCAAGCATATAAACTTATTTTTAATGGAGAGATTTATAATTATGAAGAAATACGCGAAGAGTTGATTAAGCTAGGATGTAGATTTTACTCATCCTCAGATTCAGAGGTGTTACTAAATGCATATGCATATTGGGGCCACAAGTGCTTACAAAAGTTTGTAGGAATGTTTTCTTTTGCAATATATGACGATCTTAAAAAAATTATTTTTCTGGCAAGAGATCGTGCTGGAGAGAAACCGCTATTCTATTCCATTGAAAATGGAAACTTTATATTTGGATCTGAGATCAAGCCAATTATAAATTATTCACCAGAATTAAGCTCAATCAACAAAGATAGCTTTCAGTATCTTTTTGAAAATGGTTATACACCACAAGACAAATCAATTTTCTTGAATATATTGAAACTCAGAGCTGGACATTTTCTAACCTTTGATGTTTTGAAACGTAAATGTGAGGTAAAAAAATATTGGGATATTTCTTTTTCTCCTAAAAAAATGTCTCTATACAAAACTGAGGAAAGCCTTGTGAATGAACTTGAAAATCGATTAGAACGTTCAGTAAAAAGGCAATTGAATTCAGATGTACCAGTAAGTATATTGTTGAGTGGAGGATTAGATTCAAGCCTGATTACTGCAATAGCTTCAAGATTTAATCAAAAAGTAAATACTTTTACAGTCAGTTTTGCTGGCCATGGCACTTTTAATGAGGCCCCATTTGCAAGGTTGATCGCAAATGAATTTAAAACAAACCATCATTTTTTAGATTCCAAAGAGATCAATCCAGAGATCATAGAAAAATTGACTTATTTTTATGATGACCCTATGTTTGATTCATCAATTATTCCAAGTTTTCTCATTTCAGAGGCAATTTCAAAAGACTTTAAGGTTGCATTATCAGGTGATGGTGGGGATGAACTTTTTGGGGGATATAATCACTATTCTAAGATGATGCAACTAAAAAAGTTATCTTCCTTTTTTCCGTTAAAAAGCAGATTATTTATTAACAAAGTTATTCAAAAATTTATGCCTATAGGTGCAAAAGGTAGAAAAACTATTGAGTTGTTTTCTACTGATTTTATTAATTCTAATGCTAATATCAATGAATTCTTATCAAAAGACGAGCAAGAAGAATTCTTTTTTTTATCTAATTTAACTAATAAACCTAATCGCCATGAAACCCCAATAGATAAATCTTTATTATCTGATGATCATTTATTTAACCTTACTCTAAATGATTTCCAAAACTACCTACGGGAAGATCTTCTTGTAAAAATGGATAGGGCTAGTATGGCAAATTCTTTAGAAATCAGAACACCATTTTTAGACAAGGAACTCATTGAGTTTGCATTTTATCAAGTGCCATCACACCTAAAAGTTAATAATGGAAAGCAAAAAATACTTCTTAAAAAATTAGCTTCAAAAATTTTACCCTCTTCATTTGATTTAAATCGCAAACATGGCTTTTCTATACCATTAGCAAATTTTTTAAAAGAAGATAAATGGAAAGAATATTTTACTCAATCTATTTTAGATGCTGACTCAAAATTAATTAATAAACAAAATTGCATAAAAATGATGCGAGATAAATATAAAGTGTATCAAAATGCCGGTAGACTGTTTGGTTTAGTTTTTTTTATTCATTGGTCAAAACGCTTTAAGATAAATTTTTGACTCAAAGATAAAATATTTTTGTAAAAGAAATCTCCATGTTCTTAGAGGTAAAGTTACAATAGTTGCATGAATACATATAAATGCTTAAAAAAACAATCACTTTCTGAAAAAGAACTGTCAATAGTCCCTCTTAGAGATGATGATAAATTTCTTATTATGAAATGGAGAAATGATCAAATGTATCATCTTCGACAGAATGTAAAACTCACGAAAAAAAATCAAACTGATTATTTCGAAAACGTAATTTCAAAATTATTCTTAATGGACAAACCAACGCAACTCTTATTTTCATATTTAGAAGATGATGCTTGTATCGGTTATGGCGGACTTGTCAATATTAGCTGGCTTGATAAGCGGGCTGAAATGTCATTTTTACTTAATACCGAATTAAAATCTAATCAAATTAATTATAGAAATTACTTATCTACTTTTATTAATTTTATTAAGAAAATAATTTTTAAAGAATTGAATTTTAATAAACTTTATACTGAAACTTATTCATTTAGAGAGCATCATATAAAAATATTAGAGGATAATGATTTTAAAGAAGAGGCAGTTTTAAAAGAGCATATTCTTAATCAAGAAGATAAAAAGTTTTATAACTCAATTTTTCACAGTATTTTTAAAAACAATCATGAAGAATAAGAGGGTATTTGTTAGTGGAGGAGCAGGGGTTATAGGAAGAGCCTTGATTCCAATGCTTGTTAATGCTGGTGCAAAAGTTTTGGTTGGAGATCTTGAGTGTATACCTAAGGATTTCCCTTCATCTAATGTTACATATAGGCATGGCGACTTAAATTCTTTAACACAAGAGGAGATAGATTACTTTAATCCAGAAATCTTTATTCATTTAGCTGCAACATTCGAAAGATCTGAAGAGACTTATAGTCATTGGGAAGAAAACTTCCATCATAATGTCAAGCTGAGCCACCATCTAATTAGCATATTGAGAAATGCTCCAAATCTTAAAAGGGTTGTAAATGCTTCAAGCTATCTTATATATGATAAGAGCCTATATATGTTTAAGTCTCCTCAAAAAAAACCATATAAATTAAAAGAATCTGATCCAATTAACCCAAGAAATCTTACAGGTATGTCAAAACTGAGTCATGAAATAGAGCTAAGTTTCTTATCAAACTTTAAATCTAATGATTTTTCATCTGTCTCAGCAAGGATTTATAGAGGTTATGGAACCAATTCAAGAGATATTATTTCTAGATGGATTAGATCGTTACTGAATGATGAAGAGATAATTGTTTATAACGAGGAAGGATTTTTTGACTATATGTTTTCGATTGATACAGCATTGGGATTATTGAAGCTTGCTGAATCTGATTTTTCTGGAATTATTAATCTAGGGTCGGGGAAATCTCGAAGAGTTAAGGATGTTTTAAATATTTTATTAGATTATTTTCCAGACATGAAATATAAAAAAGTAATTCGTGATAATGAGCTTTTTGAGGCCTCTGAAGCAGATACTGAGCTATTAGACAAAACGCTCAATTGGGTACCTAGCTCAAAGCTAGAAAGCACAATTCCAATGATTATTAATTTTGAAAAGAATAGACAAAATGAAAAAAAACTACAATATGGAAATATATTAATAACTAGTTGCTCTGGAAAAGTTAGCTTAGTAAATGATGTAAAAACTGCTGCATTAAAAATTAATAATTCTATTAAAGTAATTGGTGGAGATATTTCATCTGAAGTTATAAGTCATTATTTTGTTGATGATTTCTGGAAAATGCCCAAGTTAATGAATATTTCAATTAGTGAATTTATAAAGGAATGCAAATCAAAGAAAATTTCTGTGATTATTCCTACAAGAGATGGAGAGCTAGAATATTTTGCCAGACATAAAGGGGCTTTTAAAAAAGAGGGTATTTCGGTGATGGTTTCAGATATAAAGTCTATTCAAAACTGTACAGATAAATTACAGTTTTCCAAAAATAATAATTTATCTATTATCCCTTCTTTTATTTCGATAGATAACTTGAAGGTAGAAAGATTTGTAGTGAAGGAAAGATTTGGAGCTGGATCACATTCAATTGCAATTAACATAAATTATTCAGATGCATTACTTCATGCGCGTACTCTCGAAAACCCAATTTTTCAGCCATTTATTCAAGGTAAAGAACTAAGCGTAGATGCATACATTACAAAACAAAAACTAATAAAAGGAATAGTCATTCGAGAAAGAAAAATAATTATCAATGGAGAATCTCAAGTTACCCAAACTGTAATAGATAATGACCTAGAAAAAAAATTTAATAAGATTATTCAATCACTGAATTTGTCTGGGCATATTATTTTACAAGCCATAATTGACAAGGATGGAGAGGTACATGTAATCGAATGTAACCCAAGGTTTGGTGGAGCATCTTCCCTAGCTATTTATTGTGGGTTAGATTCTTTTTATTGGTTTTATTTAGAGTCAATTGGCATTCAGCTCAATGAATATCCTTTTTACAAACCTAATAAAGAAATCACACAAGTGCGACATAAAAAAGATTTATATAAATGATATTAATATTTGATTTAGACGATACATTGTACCCAGAGATCTCTTACGTAAAATCCGGATTTCAAGAAGTTAGCAGACACCTATCTAAATATTATGAATTAAGTGAAAGTGAAACCAATTCTTGTTTATTAAAAATACTTAAAGCTGATGGAAGGGGAAAAATCTTTGATAAATTTCTTAAATTTAAAAAAATATACACTAAGAAAAATGTCAATGAATGCATTTCAGTTTATCGAAATCATTCTCCTAAAATAACTCTGTATTCTGATGCAAAAGACTGCATCACAAGATTTAAAAAATATAAAAAATACATAATCACTGATGGAAATGTCAGGGTTCAGAGAAGAAAGATTGAGGCCTTGGGAATAAAAAGTCAATTTACAAAAGTTATACCAACCTATCAATATGGAATATCACACAGCAAGCCATCACTTTTATGCTTTAATAAGATCATGCAATATGAAAATTGTAAACCATCTGAAATGATTTATATTGGTGATAATCAAAACAAAGATTTTATAAACATCAAGAAAATAGGCATGAGGACAGCTCGTATTTTAAGAGGTTCTTTCAAGGATATTTATATAGATGAGCATCATGAAGCTGAATTTAAGTTTAAAAATTTAAAAGGAATAACCAAAACTCTTATTAGGAATTTGTATGAAGATAGGTAATTTTCATATTAATAGAAATTCTCCAGTATTTATTATTGCTGAAATTTCAGCAAATCATAATGGCTCAATTAAAGTAGCTATTGATACTATTAAGGCAGCTAAAAAAGCAGGGGCTGATTGTGTAAAACTTCAAACATATACTGCTGATACTATTACTCTTAATCATAAAAGTCATCATTTTAAAATTACCCAAGGTACAATCTGGGACGGGAATTATTTATATGATTTATATAAAGAAGCTTTTACTCCGTGGGAGTGGCATGAGGAATTATTTCAAGTTTGCATAGATGAAGGCCTCGAGTATTTTTCCTCGCCATTTGATAAGACAGCTGTTGATTTTTTAGAGGGTTTAAATGTTCCTGCATACAAAATAGCCTCATTCGAAATTACTGATATTCCTTTAATAGAATATGTAGCATCAAAAATGAAACCCATAATTCTTTCTACTGGAATTGCGAATATAGATGATATAGAGCTAGCTATAGATGCTTGCAAAAAAGTAGGAAATAATGATATTGCTCTGCTTAAATGTACATCCAGTTACCCAGCTCCTATCGATCAAGCAAATTTGGTAATGATTAAAGATTTATCTCGTAAATTTAATGTCATTTCAGGGCTATCTGATCATACTCTGGGCTCCATTGCTCCAATTACCTCGATTGCTTTAGGGGGTAAAATTATTGAAAAACATTTTATTTTAGATAAGTCTATAGGAGGACCAGATTCTTCGTTTTCAATGGATCAAAATGAATTTAAAGAGATGGTTAATGCGGTAAGAGCTGCAGAAAGTAGCCTAGGTAAGGTTGACTATTCCCTTACAGATAAACAATTAAAAAGCAGAGAACATTCTAGGTCATTATTTGCTGTTAAAAATATAGATGCTGGTGAGAAAATTACCCATGAAAACGTTAGATCTATTCGCCCATGGCATGGCCTTCATCCCAAATATCTAGATAAAATAATTGGTTCAAAAATTAAGAAGAAAATCTTAAAAGGGACACCTCTTGATTTTAGTTATGTAGACATTAAAGATAAATAAAAACTATTTCAAGATTAATTTTGAAAATATAAGTTATGAAAAAAATTAACAATTAATTTAATCTTGCAAAGCCTGAATGACAAATTGGACCATCCAGTAGATCTAGAATATTTTGACCCTCTTCACATTCTTTAATTTTTATAAAAATCTTATCTAGCTCGTTAAAATAATCATCGATTATTTTATCATCGTGTTCTATGCAAACATAAACGCTATTGGAGGCTAAGAAACCTTTTTTTAACATTTCTTGGGTAAGAAAAGTTTTATAAGCCAAATTATTTTCGCTTTTAAAAGTAAATGTTGGTAATGCTTTTAAACCAGATATTTCTATTTTAATATTATGGTATTTAGATAATTGATCCCATTTTAATTTAATGTTTTCTCCAGTTCGAGAAATTTGTTCCCATGATTTAGTAGATTCCATTATTTCAAGAGTTTTTACTCCAGCAGATGGGCCGATTCTTTCAGTCCAAAAAGTACTACTTATAAATGTACTTTGCGCAGCTTCCATGATTTCCCTTCTTCCTATCGTAGCAGTTATTGCATAACCGTTTCCTAAAGCTTTTCCATACATGGCCATATCTGGCTCAACACCATATTTAAGGTGCAAACCTCCAAAAGTCTCTCTAAAGCCAGAAGTACACTCGTCAAAAATTAAAATAATATTATTATCAGAAGCTAATTTCCTTACCTTTTCTAAAAAGTTTTTTTTGGGGCCATTGCTTCTTTCAACTTCCATTTTAATAGTTCCAATATTTTTAGTTTTAACTAATTTTACTAATTCATCATAATCGTTGTAATTAAATGGAAATACGCTCCCGGCTAAATTTTTAGGAACACCATTTGCTTCAAGCCCGGGAAGGAGGTGGTTATCTAGAGTGTCATTTTGACCAAGATTAGCAGACAGATACCAATCGTGCCATCCATGATATCCACATATTGCCACATTATCTCTTCCAGAAGCCGCTCGAGCAATTCTTATGGAAATTGCGTTAGCTTCACCACCTGATCTTGCAAATCTTACCATGTCAGCCCAGGGATTTATTTCTAAAAGTTTTTCAGCAAGAAAGACCTCTTCAGGACAATTTAAAGTCGACATGTTTCCAGATTTTATGCATTCTTTTACTGCTTTATCAACCTGACTATGCCCATAACCTAGAATATTTGTACCAATACCCATAATTGACATATCTATAAACTTGTTACCTTCTAAATCCCAAACATTGCACCCCTTAGATTTGCTGAAATATGAAGGCCATTTTTCAGGTAAAAACATCTCCGGTCTTTTTGAGAGGAGCATATTGCCTCCGGGTATAATCTCCTTGGCTCTTCTATAAAGTTTTTGACCTTTATTCATATTCGATCCTTCATTTCGCTTAATATCTTTGTTTGCATTAAATATATCCTGATTATTTTTATAAAGATTAAGAACCTCTTTCCATGAAAAATCAATATTTGGAGAGAAAATAGAAAAAATCTTTTCTATAACTTCAAGATCAGCAAGCTCATCCAATGTCCAACGTAAATGGGAGAGGTTTTTATTATGCTTAATATTTGCAGTTTTAAGCTTTTTATTATTCCTAATAAATGGAGTTACATGCTCAAGGTCATAAGGCTCATTCGTTAACATTTGAGACTGATACAATGATTTAGACGAAAATACTTCAACATCCAAACCATCTGGATATGAAGGGGGATTGCTATTTGTTAAGTAATCCAAATTTTTATTCAAAAAATATTCAATGGCTTCATCAACCAAATTAGGATCTATTAATGGACAGTCGCCAGTAATTCTAACTACAACGTCAGCCTGATATTTTTTTGAAACAGATACATACCTTTCCAAGACATTGTTTTCATTTCCAGTCTCACAAAGGTATCCATTTGATATTAGGCTCTCTTTTAATGGAATGTCTGCAAGATTATTTGTTGTAGCAACGACGATTTGATCAATTTTTTTTGAGAGCTTAAGCCTCTCTAATAAAAGATTTATTACAGGTCTACCTTCTATTGTCTTCATTACTTTACCAGGCAATCTTGAGGACCCCATTCTTGCTTGAACAATTGCTACAATCTTCATAATGAATTATGTTAAGTCTAAAAAATTATCAATAGCATTATTTATTTAGAATGCATAAATTTTGTTAATACCACTTATTTATGACTTTAACATATTTCCACCTTACAATTGTTATGAAAATAATGGTTGAATAAATGAGCTTTAAAAAAAATATCTCTAAAATGACTATAGGTACTGCCCAATTTGGATTGGGTTATGGTATCTCTAATTCTTTGGGGCAAGTCTCATCACAGGAGGTTTCAAGAATTTTAGATTTTGCTAAAAATATAGGAATTGATGCTTTAGATACTGCTATTGATTATGGAGACAGCGAAGCAGTACTAGGAAATAACTGCTTAAAAAGCTTCTCCTTAACTACAAAGCTTCCAAAAGTTCCCAAAAATTATAAAAATTTTGAAAAATGGATTGATGCTCAATTAGATTGTTCGTTAACAAGGCTTAAAGTTTCCAATCTTGAGGCAATTCTCTTGCATCAACCAATCCAGTTACTTGAGTCATTTGGGGAAAGGTTATATCAAAAGATGGAATTGCTTAAGAAAGAGGGCCTGGTGAACAAAATAGGTATTTCAGTTTATAGTCCAGAGGAATTAGACAGCATTTGCACAAATTTTCATTTCGATATAGTTCAAGCTCCTTTTAATATTTTAGATAGAAGATTATTAGAATCTGGATGGATGAGTCAACTCGAGAAAGAGGGTACATCATTGCATGTAAGATCAATATTTATGCAGGGATTATTGCTGATGGACAAAGAAAAACGCCCTTCACAGTTCTCACCCTGGAACCAGCTTTGGGATAAATGGCATCAATGGCTGGAGCATACCAATCAATCGCCCTTAGAAGCATGTATAAGATATGTTTTTTCAATGCCTCAAATTGATAAAATAGTAGTCGGCATTGATTCTAAATCTCATTTAGAAGAAATTATTAATTCATTAGATTGTAAAACTTTCATAGTTCCCAAAGATCTTAATTCAAGTGATGTAATGTTATTAAATCCAAGTAATTGGAAATAAAGCAATATTGAAGAGGAGATTTTGATGAAATTAAAAGTTGGAATTCAGATAGATAATATGATGATCCCTAAATACTATCTAGACATTCTTCAGTTAATAAGAAAAAATCAATCTAAATTTTACGCTCCAATAATCCTCAATCAACAGATCTCACATTCTAAAAATTCAATTCTTAAAAATATTGTTAATAGAAGCCTCTTATTTTTAATTAATAAAATTGAAAGCTTTAAAATTAATGATAAGCACTATGCTGATCTTTAAAATGTAGATAGCTCTCTTAAAGTTATTAATATTGTGCCAATAATTTCTATATCAGGTTACGTATATAGATATGATGAAAAAACACTCAACAAAATTCATGACGAAAAATTTGATTTAGTTTTGAGGTTTGGGTCAGGAATTTTAAAGGGCAAAATTTTAAATCTTTTTAAGTTTGGATTCATATCAACTCATCATATTCATATGAATAATGAATATATTGTTATTGATCACTCATAATTTTTTTGAGGTTATTATTTTTTAAATGAAATTTATTTAGATTCGACTTAGCATAATTAATAAGTTTCTCTCGGTAATGTGCACTTCCTATACTCAGCCACTTTTTTTCATGATGTCTTAATCTTGGTAAGAAATAATCTTCACATGCATTAAATAAATAGCTATTGTTCTTGTAAATTTTTAATATATTAGGCAACAACAATTTGATAATTTTTTTATCTATTTTTTCTTGAATTTCATAAGAAAGTTTTAGCATATCCATATTCTTTTCAAGAGAGTTAACTTGATTTTTTCTGGTATCAATGCTTTTTAAAAAAGCATTTAAAGATCTTTTAACATTGCCATGTTCATGCTTGTATTGCTTATATTGATTGGAAGAAGCATCTTCAAAAATTACATTTTTATTTGAAAAATCAACTATGATTCTGTCATTAATTTTTATCTTTCTTTGTCTTCGCTTGCCTCTTCTTGACATGGTAATTTGAGTGCGGCAACTTTTACTACAGAGGCCTAATAAAATACTATTATTTTTACTATATTTAACATTTTTCAGCTTCATTTCACCAATTTTTATTCCCAATACATTTAAAATACACCAAATGTGGGGAAACTGATCTAAAGCTATTGGCGTTTCAAAGTCTGCTCTTTTTTGATATTTTGAAGTTTTAGTTGCAACAGCATCTTCCCATAGAAAATCAATTTTATATATTTTTATCTGATTGATTTGAGATGCGATTTTAGGGAAAACTTGATCATAGTAAAATTCCAAATTAATAGAAATCACTGATGAATTAAAATTAGCCGCTTTTTTTAGTTTAAGCACTTTATTAAAATTCAGAGCAATTGGTTTTTCAAGAAATAAATCTATGCCCTTGTGCATATTTTTATCAATAAAAATTATTCTATCTGCTGAAGAATTTATAAGAAAAATGGCAGAGGATTTTTCAAGAACATTTTTTGAAACTGTTTTTTGAATGATTATATTGTTAGATTTTTTATTTAGTAACCATTCTTTATTTTGTTCATAGTTATGATTTGTAATCCATTTTATTTTATTTTTTATTATTTTATCTAATTCAATTAAAACAACTCTTCCCCATCTGCCTCCTCCAAAAAGTACAAAATATTTATTATTTATTTCTAGCATTGAAGATGCTACAAATTAATCTGTTTTTCAATAATTGTAATGGGACGCATCTTCACCTGAGTATAAATTCGAGCGGTATATTCGCCTAGAATGCCTAAAAATATAGTTGTAACTCCAATATCAATAAGTTGCAGAGAGGTAGAAGTAATAAAACCTTTGGGGGTATTTAAATCAAAAAATATCGCTCCAAAGAAGTAGTAAGCTACAAAGCTGAGTGTAAAAATTAAAATTGAAATTCCAAAAAGACTAGCTATTCTCAGAGGAAGAATAGAGTGATTAGCAATTCCATCGATTGCAAAGGAGAACAGATTCATCAAATTGAATTTAGATGCTCCTTTCTGTCGCTCTTCTCTTTTATACCTAAAAGATACCTCATTTGCTGAAAGAGAGCTTATCATTCCTCTTACATATGGATTATAGTCATATAGTTTTTTTAATTTTAAAACTACTGATTTATCAACTAACCTGAAATCTCCTCCATGCATTTTTACTTCTTCATCAGAGATAGCATTTAGCATCTTGTAAAACAAAAATCTGGCTTTGGTTATGATTTTATTTTCAGGTCTTTTCTCTCTTGAGCCTATCACAACATCGAATCCTTTTTCCCAGAGTTTGATAAATTTATTGAAATGTTTTGGATGATCCTGAAGATCACAATCCATCTGAATTGTGGCATCTCCATTGGATAGTTGATAGCCAGTTAAGATTGATTTATTGAAACCATAGTTTCTTTTAAAGCGGATCCCTTTTACAGATTTATCAGATTTTGCAATTTGTTCAATAATTTCAAAACTTCTGTCTGAGCTATGATTATCTAAAAATATGATTTCATATTCATAGTTATCCCGATCATGAAAAAATTTTATTATCTCTTCATATGCATTTCTTACATTATTCTCTTCATTGTAAGAGGGAACAATAACAGAAATTAGTTTTTTTTTATCTACCAGATCTTCCATGGCGCCTTTTTCTTAATCCAGAGTTCATTGAGAAGGTTTTTCTCTTTCAGAGTATCCATTGATTGCCAAAAACCATTGTGTTTATAGGCAGCCATTTCATTTAACTCGACAAGCTCCTGAATTGGAGTTCCTTCTAATGGTTCGGAAAGTGTAACTTTCTTAAGCATAGAGAAAATCTTTTTATTCAATACAAAAAAACCACCGTTAATATAGTCAGTTTTATTAGATATTTTTTCTTTGAATGATATAACATTATCATCTTTAATTATCATTGCTCCAAACCTCCCTTTTGGCTTGATTGCTGTGATCGTTGCTATTTTTTTGGATGCTTTATGAAATTTTATTAACTTGTTAATATTTATGTCTGCGAGACCGTCTCCATATGTAAGACAAAAATCCTCAGAGTCGATATAAGGTTGAACTGATTTAAGTCTACCAGCTGTCATTGTGTTGATACCGGTATCAACAAGGGTTACATTCCAGTTTTCAACCTCTCTTTTGTGAATTTTAATATTGTTATATGAATTATCATATGAGATTGTGAAATCAGAATGAGTGTATAAATAGTTCAAAAAATACTCTTTGATTTTTTCTGATTTATAGCCACAACAAATTATGAAATCATTTATTCCATAAAAACTGTAAATTTTCATGATATGCCATAAAAGTGGCTGGTTCCCGATCTCAATCATAGGCTTGGGTTTAATTGATGTTTCCTCTGAGAGCCTTGAGCCAAGTCCTCCTGCAAAAATTACAGCTTTCATTTTCAACTCCTGGGATAATTAATCCATTTCTTTTTATTTCTCAACGATGCCACTCAAAACATATTGAGCTCCAAGCGGAATATTTCGCAAACTCGCTTCAATCAATCTAAAAAACCTTGCTTTAAATGGAAAGAATATTATAAATTCTTTCTTAATCTTTATTAATCCAGCTGAAATCATTAGATCCTTAGTTTCTTGTGTTTTTAGTAGCTTAGCATTTTTATCTAATGGGCAGTTATTTACTATTTTTAAAGTGATTGGATTTAAGGGATTATGCTCATAAATTAGAATGGCTCCTCCAGGTTTTGTAACTCGTTTCATTTCTTTGATCGCCGCAAGTCTATCCTGTGTTTTGATGTGATGAAATACACATACAGCAAATGTAAAATCAAAATGATGATTAGGAAAAGGAAGGTCTTTCCCATTAAATACCTCGTAAAGATTTTTTTTATTAATTTTTTTTGCCATTTCAATAACTTTAGCCGCAGGATCTACGCCTGTAATTTTTAGATTGCCTTTAATAAATTTATGCATTAATCCATGCCCACAGCCAAAATCGAGCACTTTAACAATTTTCTTGGAACCATATTTCCATATAAACTTTGAGAGATGCAATGATTTAATTTTTAAATATAAATCTTGATCTTCTCCACCATATTTTTGAAGCTCAAGGTTGATTGAATCACTGTAAATATCTTTATAGTTGTCAAATTCATGGTTTTCATGAGTATTTTTTTGCATGCTATTCTACATTTGGCCAAATTCTTACTACTTTGGAATTTGGAGAGAATTTATTAATATAGTTGCAAATCTCATCATGAATATGCCAAGCAAGATTTAAGATTATTGGGGGATTTATTTCAAATAATTCAGCTTCGTCCATTATTGGAATATCAGTTCCTGGAATAAAGTTATTAATTTTAGGAGAGCCAGATTTTTCATAGGTTGCTCTTATATGGCTGGAATTTAGATTTAGATAGTTAATTATAATGGAAGCTCTTCCAGGGAAAGCCTTCGCATAAAGGGGGCCATGCTCTTTGATTAATTCATCAAGGGATTGCTTTATTTTCTCGATGCGGCTGTCAATACTGAGTTGCATCTTTCTCATTTGAAAGTAAAACTCACTTTCGTCAATTTTTATTTTATTTATTGGAGTTTTTTTAGATAAATAAACCCTTATATTTCCATTATACCTTTTTGGGAATTCACAACTAACAATATGCATATTTAGTTTTTTAGCAATATACTCAAAAGATTTAAATGAATATGTTCTTGGGTGCTCATGATAAAAAGTATCAAATTGATGGTATTGAAGAACTGAGCCTAAATAGTGATTCTCAATAACTATCAATGTGCTTTCCTTGCAAAGCTTATTTAAGTTACCTATCACTAGCTTCAAATCATCTATATGTGCAAACACGTTTGTGAAAGTAATTAAGTCGGGCTGACCAAAGAGATCAATATATTTATCAGTTGATGAGCTATCAAAATAGTTATTTAAAATTTCTATATCTGGATGATTAGCATCTTTATATGCATTTGTAGGCTCCATACCTGTTGCTCTAGCTCCTTTGGAATTAAAAATCTTCAAAAGACTGCCATCGTTACAACCAATATCAAGTACAAGTTTTTTATCAAGTGATCCATATTGATTTTCTATTGATTCAACCAGTTCTTGCATTCCCAAAATGACATCTTGAGTCAATGAAGCTCTGTAATGATATTGCTTTGGAAATAAAACCTCTTTCTTAATCTGATAGGCTTGATGGGCAGTTAAACACTTTTTACAAAATTGTATTTGAAGCGGGAATTTTTTAGATTTTTGATTGGAAGTTAGCGGAATCAAATCATCGCACATCGGCTGATCTTTCAAATTTAATAAATTTTGAAGGCTTTTGCCATTGCAAACTTCGCAAGAGTGAATTATTTTGACTTCATTGTCTGATTGATTAAACTTCATTGGCGAATAATTGTATTTGTTTTAAGGTTACAGCGCTCATGTTACATCCATTTAAATAGCTGTTATACCATTCTGCCGTCAAAGAAACTGCTTGTTCAAATTGAAATTTGCTAGCCCAATTTAAATCCCTCTTTGCAATAGATGAATCTAGCGAAAGATAATTTGATTCAACTGAAACTTCTTGGCTGTCGGCTAATAATTCAACAGTAATATTTCGAAAATGTTTTTTAAATTCAGTTACCAAATCTCTTACATTCATATCTTTTGATATGCTGGGACCAAAATTATATGAAGGTGACAAAGCTTTTTCTTCGAATTGATATTTTGCTAACAACATATAACCATAAATAGGGTCAAGAACATGTTGCCATGGTCTAACATGATTGGGGTTTCTGATAAATATTTTATTATTTGATTCTAGCGCTCGTATGATATCAGGGATTATCCTATTTAAAGAAAAATCACCACCTCCAATAACATTTCCAGACCTAGCTGTAACGATTTTTGGAGATGATGAGTCATCAAAAAAAGTTTTTTTATAAGCATTTACTACTAATTCACAGCATGCTTTACTAACACTGTATGGGTCGTTGCCCCCAAGAGGTGCAAATTCATTTAATCGAATATTTGAATCTGGCAAAGCATAGCATTTATCACTGGTTACGATTACAACAGACTTGATATTTTTTTTATGTTTGATGCATTCAAGTAAATTAATCGTTCCAACAATATTGCTATGAAAAGTATCAATCGGATTATTGATTGAATCTATTACGAGTGGCTGGGCTGCTAAGTGAAAAATAATTTCAGGCTCTGCATCTAAGATTTTTTTATCTAAATTTAAAATATCTATTAAATTGTCATGAGATTTTGTAGGAATCTTTAATAAAGATGACAAGATCTGGTTTTCATTAGGTCTTAGGGAGTATCCAGTGACATCTGCTCCCATTTCTCTTAACCAAAAATAAAGCCAAGACCCTTTAAATCCTGAATGACCGGTAAGAAATACTCTCTTTCCTTGCCAGAATTCTTGAAATCCTTTTTGTTGAATCATAAATTTATTATCCTGTTTTAGTTCTGCTGTGAAAAGGTATTTATTTCTTATTTTTTCTCTATACTAATTGATTAATATTCTGAAAAATGACTTTAGTTCAACTTAAAAATTTTTTGCCATTTTTTGCAGTTTTTTGTTTCATATCATATTTATTATACGGAACCGGAATTCACTCCGATGATTATTCTGAAATTTACTCTTTGGGTGAGTTGAGTCTTTATGAGTTTTATCATTCTACCCCGGAAGATCTTGGGATCTTCTTGTTTGGATTGCCTACATACTATATTTTATTTTGGGCATTTCCATTTCTTGGCTACGAACATTTATTTTTATATGACTTAATAAAAATTGTTATTAATTTTTTTTGTTTTTTGGCTATATATTTTTTTTTTAAGGACTACCTCTCAAAAAATGCAGCAATTATTTGCTCTTTTTTATTTATCTTTTTTCCATTACATGATGCAACTAATTATTGGTATATGTGCATGGGATATTTGCTGTCATCAGCATTATTAATGTTTGGACATTATCTTGTTAGAGCAAATAAGGTATTGATTGGATTTATGATAACGCTAATTGGCGCTTTTGCATTTTATGTTTCGCCACCATTTATTTTTGGATTGGCCATAATTTTTTTGGTTGAAAAAATGTATAAAAAATTTCTTCTATACATTACCCCGGGATTAATTTATTGCATTTACTATTTTTTAATCAAATCTTATGTAACGGGCGCAGAGAGAAGAATTGATAGCAATTTATCTATTATTCAATTTTTTAAAAATTTAGTCTTACAGGTCTTCAGTCTTTTAGACGCTTCCATAGGCCCATCAGCGTTTATAAAAATTTTCTATTTCTTGCAATCCTATAGTCTATTTTTTTTCTTTTCGATTTCAATCATTTGTTTCTTTATTTACAAAAAATGTACCTTTAATTTCAACGTAAATAATCTTATAAATAAGCCACTTTTAATTGGTTTATCCATGGTGGTTCTTCTGTCGCTCGGAATGTATGCATTAACTGGTTATTATTGGCATACTCCATTTAATCTTAGCAATAGATCTTTAATTTTTGTTTCTTTGGTTTTAGCTTATCTAGCAACCCTTTTGATTTTTCGAAAAAAATCTTATTTTGTTTCTGGAATTACTCTGATCATTATTTTGAATCTTTCAATTTCAAATCACTGGAAAGATTGGAATGTTAATCAAGGTGAGGTGATAAATAACATCATTTTAAATACATCGTTAACAAAAATTCCTGACGGATCAACTCTTTTTGTTGGAGGAAACTTGTATAGCAAAATAGAAAATTTCTCATATATAGAGTTTTTTATTATGCCATGGACAACAAAGGCTATTTTTAGCAGATTGAATATTTCAAATTTAACTGTAATACCATTGTCGCCATACTTGGATATAGAAAATAGCTTGCTTATAGATAATAAATGGAAAAAAGATTACCCACTTGATTTAAATGCAAATCTTTATGTGTATGACTCATCAAATAATACAGTTATACAAATAGCTCCCAATGAGTTAGAAGCATTTTTAAATGTTGAAAATATACAAAGGCATTGGGTTCAATCATTTGCTGGAACTCAAATTCAAACTTGGATAGAATATTTATCACCAAATACTAAATATCTTTTTGGGGAACATTATAATTAAAACTCTTATTAAATTGTCTTCAAATGAAAGTTTCTGAAGCCGTGTTATCAAGAAGTTCAATTCGAGCTTTTTCATCAAAACCTGTAAATCAATCACTGATTAAATCACTTCTAAAAAAATCACAAAGAGCTCCCAGTGGAGGAAATCTTCAGCCCTGGAAAATTTTTGTATTAAATAAAAAATCAATGAAAGATTTTCTTTTGTTTCAAGAAAAATGGACTAAACCTGAAATACCTGCGTATGATATTTATCCACCAAAACTTAAAGAACCTTATAGAACTTCTAGATTTGAATTAGGTGAGCAAATGTATGAAATTTTGGGAATAGGGAGAGAGGACAAAGATGCTAGGATTGCTCAAGTTATGAAGAACTTTAGATTCTTCGAAGCGCCATGTGCTTTTTTTTGTTTTGTTGATCGTCAAATGGGTCCCCCTCAATGGTCTGATTTAGGAATGTTTTTACAAACTTTTATGTTATTGGCAAAAGAAGCTGGACTAGACACTTGTGCTCAAGAGGCCTGGTCAATGAAGCATGATAGCGTTTCCAAGTTTGTAAAAGCTAAAGACAGCGATATATTATTTTGCGGTATGGCAATAGGGTACAGAGATGAAAGCGCTGCAGTTAATTCATTAAAGTCCGAAAGAAGGCCGCTTAAAGAATGGGCTAAGTTTTTATAAAAAATATCTTATTAACATGTCGGCAGGCAATAAGAATATTATTCATTTCATGACTGAGGCTATGAATATGGCAAAGTTAGCATTCAATAGTGATGAGGTGCCAGTTGGTGCGATTGTAGTAAATAATCAAAAAATTATTGGTAGAGGCTTTAATCAAGTAATAGCGAAAAATTCAGTTACGTCTCATGCAGAAATAAATGCAATTAATGAAGCAAGCAAATTTATAAAAAATTATCGATTGAAAGGATGTGATATTTTTGTGACCCTAGAGCCTTGTCACATGTGTGCAAAAGCAATAGTAGATGCCAGAATAGATACACTATATTTCGGAGCAAATGAACCAAAGACAGGCGCAATTGAATCAATTGACCAATTCCTAAACAGAGATGATCTTAATCATCATGTTCTTCACAGTGGGGGACATATGCAAGAGCAATCATCCGATCTGCTAAAGAAATTTTTTCAATCTAAAAGAGCAAAGTAATCTTTTATTAATATTATTTTAATTCAACCCAAATTGGACAATGATCTGATGGTTTTTCCATTGATCTGGCTGCATAATCTATTCCGGTATCAACCATTGAATGCTCTAAATTTTCCGAAAGTAGTATGTGATCAATTCTTAAACCTCTTTTTGGATTATCATCGAACATTCTTGAGCGGTAATCAAACCAGGAGTATATCTTATCTTCTTCAGGGTTTTGTTCTCTCCATGAGTCTATAAAACCTAAATTCTTGATCATGTTCCACATTTCAATTTCCTCTGGTAGAAATGCAGTTTTGCCATCACGTAGCCATCTTTTTGCATTTTGATCACCAATTCCAATGTCTAGATATGTTGGAGCAACATTAAAATCTCCCATAATTATAAGATTTTCTTCATTTTTCTTAAGTTTGACTATGTGCTTTTTAAGATCATTATAAAATTTAATCTTTTTAGGAAATTTGATTTCATGAGACCTATTTTCTCCCTGAGGAAAGTATCCGTTCATGATTGTAATTTCTTTTCTTTTCCATTTAAAAGTAGCTTGAATAAATCTTTTTTGATCCTCTTTGGTATCTCCTGCAAAACCTTTTTGAATAGCCAAAGGTTTTTTCTTGCTTAGAAATGCTACTCCATAGTGACCTTTTTGACCCCAGAATTCTGAGTAGTATCCAATCTCCTTAATTTCATCAATTGGAAACTCTGGATCACTAACTTTGGTCTCTTGTATGCCAATGACATCTGGATCAATGGTATCTCTAAGGTGAATTAGTTGATGGGGACGAGCTCGAATACTATTAATATTAAAGGATACAATTTTCATATTTTATGCAGCTTGGGATAAATAGGTATTTTGATTAAATAACATATAGTCTGAAAGAATTTGTGCACCCTCATTCAAAAGATAGTCATCATCAATGCTTATCTCAAAATCTTTTTTATCTTCTGCAGTCTCCTTAGATTCATTATAATCTTCCATAGCCTTGTAAGAAGCAAAAATTTCTAAGTTTAGTGAGGCACGTCTTTTGTTTTCAACACTTAAAGCCCACGATTGTCTTTCTTTTTTTTCAATTCTCCTTTTTGCAATGCTAAGAGAAATCACCTTTTTATTTTTTTGGATTTCATACCTTTTCCTTATATCAAGGATATATTGCAAGTTAGGACTCTGACTGACTCTCATCAAGTGTTCATCATTTAACCTGGAGATCAAAGAAGTCTCCATGGAAAATTTTTGGAAACGAATTGGTTTAATTTCATCCCATGGGAGTGCTGTATCATAAGAACTCTCACCAATTTCTTCTATATCCCAGGTACTTGGTAGGCTTATATCTGGATGTATTCCTTTGCTTTGCATCCCAGCTCCGGTAATTCTATAAAATTTAGATTCAGTAATTTTAATTTGTCCAGAGCTTAAATCATCTAATTTTTGAACAGTACCTTTTCCAAATGTTTTTTGCCCAATGATTATTCCTCTTTGATAATCTTGAATAGCTCCAGCAAAAATTTCTGAAGCAGAGGCAGAATATCTATCCACCATAACAGCCATTGGTTTTTTCCAGATTTGCTTAGCTCTGGCATCTCCCCATGGTTTTACCCTGCCATTACTTTCTTTTACTTGTAGAGTTGCTCCAGAAGAAACAAACAATCCAGTTAATTTATTTGCTTCAAAAAGTGAGCCACCAGAATTACCGCGAAGATCAACTAAGACAGCATCAACTTCTTGATC